>Ga0302326_10010744_pt1 | contig 19799 bp, 17 predicted proteins | sample Palsa_T0_3_FD_202264 | JGI IMG/M metagenome (GOLD analysis project Ga0302326, IMG submission 202264) | Peat permafrost microbial communities from Stordalen Mire near Abisko, Sweden - Palsa_T0_3 | ecosystem: Environmental > Terrestrial > Soil > Palsa > Peat permafrost | place: Sweden: Abisko...
TTCAGCGGCACTCGGAAACCCGCGCCACCACCCCTGCTCCGGGCAGCGGACACCTTATCACAAGAACAAGAAAATTGCGTCAGGTCGTGCTGGAGCTGTCTTCCTCTTCGCCGGCGCTGGGGCTCAGTTCCTGGTCTTCTTCAACTGTGATGCGCAAAGACTTCAGAAAGTTCAGGTCGTGCGTGTTGAAGGGAATCTTGCTGTCGTCCTCACCGGACGTAATTTCGCCGGGGACTTCCGTCTCTTCTTCCAGTTCATTGAGGCCGATGGTCGCCTCAAGCATCAGGAGCACGTCGAAGCCCTCTTCGCGGATGTCCCGAACCACGCCCGCGATGTCTTCAGACTCAGAGACCGTTTCGTGAATGGCCTCACCCAGTTGCCGGATCAATCGCTTGATTTTCTGATTCAGTTTCTGATTCAACCTGCCTCCGTTTCCTCCGCGTCCGTCCTTTGGATGCGGGGTGGCTCCGCTACGTTTCACATTACCTTACGCCCGCTGGCAAGTGAGGCAAGCACTATTTCGCATTATTCATCGTGCAAAAGCTGAGTTTAATAACGGGCCGAGTTCGGATTCGGCGCGTCAACACACTGAGAAAGCAGCAGGATGAGCAACCTGATGCGCTGCTAGACTTTTCTCGGTGGACTACGAGCGCACAGGACGGAAACTCGGCACCGGCCTGAAGGTGCTCGGCCGCATGGCGAAGCAGCGCATGGATTCTCCACCGGCCACCCCCGCCGCAAGCACCCCACCCGCACCACCGCAGCAAAAATCAACGCCGCCCGCGATACCCAATATCAAAGCCGCGCGCGAAGGCGGCCGCCGCTTCGGCAAAGCCGTCTGGGCACCATTTCGCCGCGCCGGCCACGTCCTCTGGCTTGAAATCACCGGCGTCTTCTTCGCGCTGTTCGCGCTGTATTTCGTCAGCGAAGCCTGGAAGCTGCGCCATGCCACCGGCACGGAACACACTCACTTCATCGAGTTCTGCGTCTTCGCCGTCGTCTTCGGATATTTCTGCGCCACCTCATTCATCCGCGCCCGCCGCCGCGAAAAGCGGTAGCCATGCGCACGGCCACCCGCGCAGACATACCCGCAATTCGAGAACTGATCCTGCTCTCCGTCGCAGGCCTGCAGGCTGAAACATATTCCGCCGAGCAGCGCGCCGGTGCCATGGGCACGGTCTACGGCACCGACGAGCAGATGATCGCCGACCGCACCTATTTTGTCATCGAGCGAGTAGCCAAGATCATTGCCTGCGGAGGCTGGAGCTGGCGCCGCACAGCCTTCGGCGGCGACGGCGGCATCGCGAAAGACGACACGCCGCTCGATCCCGCAGTCGAGCCCGCCCGCATCCGCGCATTTTTCATTCATCCGGAATTCGCCCGCCAGGGATTAGGCACGCAGATTCTCGAAGAGTGCGAGCAGTGCGCCCGCGCCATGGGATTTCGCGCCATGCAGATGACGTCGACCCTCGCCGGCATTCCGTTCTATCTCCGCCACGGCTACGCGGAGCGTGAAAAACTCGAGCTGCCGCTGGCAAACGGCGTCACCCTGCCGGTCGTTCGGATGGAGAAAGCGCTGTAGCCGCTGTTACCATCGCCTGTTGCCCATGGCTGCCGAAAAAACTCCAGAGAAGAAGATCACGACCAGCAGCGGCATCCCCGTCGCAACTGTATATACGCGTGCCGACGCTGACGCCGAAACCGACATCGGCTACCCCGCGCAATTCCCCTTCACCCGCGGCATTCAGCCCACCATGTACCGCGGCCGCTTGTGGACGATGCGCCAGTACGCCGGCATGGGCGACGCCGAGGAGTCAAACAAACGCTACAAATTTCTCCTCGCCATCGGCACCAAGGGCCTGAGCGTCGCCTTCGATCTGCCAACCCAAATCGGCTACGACTCCGATGATCCGATGGCCATCGGCGAAGTCGGCAAAGTCGGCGTCGCCATCGATTCACTCGAAGACATGGAGCGCCTCTTCTCGGGTATTTCGCTCGACGGCGTCTCCACCTCGATGACCATCAACGCCACCGCCAGCATTTTGTTAGCCCTCTACGTCGCAGTCGCAAAACGAACCGGCGCCGACGTCAAGAAGCTGACTGGCACCGTGCAGAACGACATTCTCAAGGAATACATCGCGCGCGGGACTTACATTTATCCAGTCAGCCACGCGATGCGCATCATCACCGACATGTTCGCGTGGGCGCAATCCGAAGTCCCTGAGTGGAACACGATTTCCATCAGCGGCTATCACATGCGTGAAGCCGGCTGCTCCGCCATGCAGGAGGTCGCCTTCACACTCGGCGACGGCATCGCCTACGTCCAGGCCGCGCTCGACGCCGGTCTTGAGATCGAGAAATTCGCCCCACGCCTCAGCTTCTTTTTCAACGCGCACAATAATTTTCTCGAGGAAGTAGCCAAATTCCGCGCCGCGAGACGCCTCTGGGCGCGCATCATGCGCGAGCGCTTCGACGCCAAATCCGCGCGTGCACAAATGCTGCGCTTCCACACCCAAACCGCCGGATCCACGCTGACCGCGCAGCAACCGGAAAACAACATCGTCCGCACCGCAGTCCAGGCGCTGTCCGCAGTCCTCGGCGGCACGCAAAGCCTGCATACCAACGGCTTCGACGAAGCACTAGCCCTCCCCACAGAAGCCGCCGCGAGAATCGCGCTGCGCACGCAGCAAGTCATCGCCTACGAAACCGGAGTAGCGCAAACTGTAGATCCGTTCGCCGGCTCTTTCTATATCGAGACGCTGACGACGCAAATCGAGCAGGGCGCAGTCGACTACTTGACGCGCATCGACGCCATGGGCGGCATGTTGAAAGCCATCGAGCGCGGATTTGTGCAACAGGAGATACAGAATGCCGCCTACGACCACCAGCGCGCCGTCGAAAGCGGCGAGCAAATCGTCGTTGGTGTCAACGAATTCCGCCGCGACGACGAGCCAACCATGCAGCTGCAGCGCATCGACGAATCTCTGGAGCGCAAGCAAGTCGAGCGCCTGCAGGCTCTCCGCGCCCGCCGTGACAAAGCAAAATGGCAAGCATCCCTCAAATCACTCGACGAGCGCGCCCGCAGCGGCAGCAACCTGATGCCCGCAATTCTCGAAGCGGTCGAGAGCTGGGCGACCGTCGGCGAAATCGCCGGAACCCTCCGCGGCGTCTTCGGGGAGTATCACGAGGCCGTGGTAATTTGAGCCATGCCTGAGACGAAATCTCACGCTGCTGCAGCACAAAAGCCGGCCGGCGGCACCTCCTGGCTGGCCGACGGGCGAGCGCTCGTCCTCTTGCTGGCCGTGCTCAATGTCGTCTTTCACATTCTGATTTCAGGCCGCTACGGCGCCATCCCCGACGAGCTGTATTACCCGGACGCGGGCCGCCATCTTGCGTGGGGCTACGTGGATTTCCCGCCACTCATCGCGTTCCTGGGCTGGCTGCTCGAGCATTCGATCGGTGTTTCTCTATACGCCTTGCGCCTGCTGCCAGCCATCGCCTCGGGAGTGCTCGTTTGGGTGACCGGCTGTCTGGCGCACGAGCTGGGTGGACGGCGCTTTGCCCAGGCTCTCGCGGCCCTGGCAGTCATGGCCGCGCCAGTCTACATGCTGGTCCACCACTGGTTCACCATGAACGCGTTTGAGCCGATCCTATGGATGGGTTGCGCGTGGTGCGTCGTCCGCGCGATCAACCGCGACGATCCGCACTACTGGGTCTGGTTTGGTCTCCTTGCGGGCATCGGCCTGGAAAACAAATATTCCGTTTTGTTCTTCGTCCTCGGCATCCTCGTCGGACTCATCGCCACGAAGCAGCGCAAATTCTTCCGCAGCCCCTGGTTCTGGCTCGGCGTCGCAGTCGCACTGCTTGTCTTTCTGCCAAATTTTCTCTGGGAGGCGCAGCGTCACTTTCCATTCCTGGAGAACGAACGCGAGGTGCGGCTTTCCTGGGGTCCCAGCAAGCATGGCTATCTCGGCTTCATGATTGTGCAGGTTTTGATTACAAATCCAGTCGTCGCTTTGCTGTGGATGTCCGGCCTGGTCTGGCTCTTCGTGGCGAAGCAGGGCCGCTACCGTACCCTCGGCTGGACGATGGTCGTTGTCATCGCCGTCTTGATGGCCATGCACGGCAAGGATTACTACGTCACGCCGGTCTACCCCATGGCGATCGCAGCCGGGGCGGTCGGGCTTGAGGGCTGGACACAAAGCCGGCGGCGCTGGCTCCGGCCGCTCTATGCCGTCGTCATCCTGCTGACCGGCATGCTGCTCGCCCCCGTGGTCGTGCCCGTGCTCAGCCGCCAGGCCTATCCCGAGTACGCCCAGGCGCTCGGCCATCTTCTGCCGAAACGAATGTGGCAGAGGCCGAATAAAAATGCGATTCCCGGTTACCTGGCCGAAGAAGTGGGATGGGATCAACTGGCCCGCCAGGTCGCCGAAGTCTACAACGCCCTGCCGCCGGAGCAACGCAAGGTGACGGCAATCTACGCCACCTACTACCGCGAGGCGGTAGCCATTGACTACTACGGCGCGCAGTACGAATTGCCCAAAGCCATCAGCGGCCACGAGAGCTTCTGGGACTGGGGTCCGGGCGGCTACGATGGAAAATCGATGATCATCGTCGGCAGCGACCTGGCCACGGAGCAGCCAAACTTCGCCAGCGTCAAGCAGGTCGGCCGCGTCGACCTGCCCTCCCCCCTCGAGCACTATCAGATCCTGTTGTGCGAAGGCGGCAAGGTCGATTTGCAGCAGCGCTGGCCCGGCCTGCGCAACTGGTTTCAGGGCAAACCGCTGCAGCCGCAACAAAAGCTGCAATAGTTGAAGCGCCGGCGCGCCCGTCGGCGTCTATAAGTCGAGAGGCGTAGACTCATGCGCATGCAACGGTGGCTGGCGATCGCGATTTCAGTCTCGGCGATGACTTTGCCGGCGCTGGCGCAGCACGCTTCGGCCGGTCACAGCAGCGGCAGTGGTATCTCCGGCGGCGGACACGCGTCGGGTGGCTTCTCCAGCGCTCCCGCCCACTCCTCCGGCGGCTTCTCCAGCGGCCCGTCTGCCTTCCACGGCAACGCAGTCCCGCAAAGCCACGCAATTTCTCCCATGCATGCCATCCCGAGATACGGCAGCGCATCTCCCGTTCACACTGGGGTTCGAGCCCCGTCTCAATACGGGCACTCCGGAGTCAACTCTGCCTCCCACGCAGACACCGGCTCGCACTACGGCACCCCTGGCCACCCCGGCAGCGGTCACCCCGGCAACTCCGGCGGACACAATGGCAACTGGGGCCACTCCCATACCGTGAATGTCTACGCCTACTCGCCACGAGCCTCCGCGCTCGGCTGGTGGCTCGGACCCTGGCAGTTTTACCCATGGCTGGACGCGGACCTGGGCTGGGACTACTGGCATGACACCGGCGACGACGACACCGCCATCGCCATGGCCTCAACCGGCGCCAACATGGTTGAAGACACGCCGCCGCAAGGTGGCGGAGCGGACGAGAACGAGGCGGACAACGAACAAGAGTCCTACGACCCGCCGACCCATGGCACCGCAACGCAGCTGGAAAGCGGGGCGCCGTCGCTCACTCTCGTCTATCGCAGCGGGCAGACCGAGCAGGTCGCCAACTACGTCGTCTCGAAAAACGGCGTCACCGTCGTCGACGCCAGCGGCGTGCGCTCCGTGCCAGTCAGCGACCTTGACGTCCCCGGGACCATCACCGCGAACGCGCAATCCGGCATGCAACTCCCCACCAGCTGGCAGTAGCAAGGTGCCCGCGCCAGTTTGACCCTGAAAAAATGGCAGTGCTAGGGTGGAGTGTTCACTCTGAGAGGACATGCCTTTGGCCACCACGCCCGCCGCATCTGCACCGAAAAAGACAGCCTTCAACCACACCCATCGCCGCCACAAGGCCAAGATGGTTGACTTCGGCGGCTGGGACATGCCGGTCGAGTACTCCGGCCTCATCGCCGAGCACATGGCCGTCCGCACCGGCGTCGGATTATTTGACGTCAGCCACATGGGTGAAATTCAGTTTCGCGGACCGAATTCGCTCGACGCCATCCAGCACCTGAGCATGAATGACGCTGCAAAGCTCGCCGTCGGCCAGGCGCATTATTCCGCGCTCCTCACTGACGAAGGCACATTCGTCGACGACATTCTCGTCCACAAGTTCAGCGACAACGACTACCTGATGGTCGTCAACGCCGGGACGAAAGACAAAGACTTCGCCTGGATTCAGGCGCAGGCCAAGCGCTTCGGCGGCCACGTCGCCGATTACAGCCCGCACTATTCGCAGCTCGCCATCCAAGGCCCGCGCGCGGTTGAAACGCTGGCCAAGCTGACCTCCACCGACCTGTCCGCGATCAAGAATTACCGCTTCGTCTGGGGCACGGTGAACGGCGTCGGCAACATTCTGATCGCGCGCACCGGCTACACCGGAGAGGACGGCTTCGAGATTTATTTTCCATCTGATGAAGCCACCGGCCACAAAATGTGGGACGCAATCCTCGATGCGGGCGCGGAGTTCGGCATCATCCCCTGCGGCCTGGGCGCAAGAAACACGCTGCGACTCGAAGCCGGCATGAGCCTCTACGGCCATGAGATTTCAGACGAAATAAATGTCTGGGAGGCCGGCCTCGACCGCTTCTGCAAGCTCGACAAGCTGGACTTTATCGGGCGCGCCGCGTTACTTGCCGCAAAGGAAAAGCCGCTGCCGCGCAAGCTGATCGGCCTCGAAATGCAGGAGCGGGGAATTGCCCGCGACGGCTATCGCGTCCTCGATGCATCTGGCGCGGAAATCGGTTTAGTCACCAGCGGATCTCCCGCGCCGTTTCTGAAAAAGAACATCGCGCTGGCCTATGCCCCGCCAGCGTTCTCTGAAATCGGCACCACGGTAGCCGTCGAAGTGCGCGCCCAACCGGTAAAAGCGCAGGTCGTCCCGGTGCCGTTTTACAAGCGGCCAAAGAAGTCCTGACCAGAAACAGAATCGCAAACAAAGAATGAGAGCGACCGAACGCGTATGCAATTTTTATCGTTGAGCAGGCGACTGGTGGAAAAGCACGGCGCGGAGGCGTTCACGCCAGAGTTAGGTGCGCAGGAGAGCCGCCGCGTCCAGGAAATGTATGCCGAGGGCACGTTGCGCCAGGTCTGGCGGCGTGGCGACATGGCCGGCGCCGCAATGCTGTGGGAAGCCGCAGATGAAGCCGCGGTTCGCGCCGCACTTGAAAGTCTGCCGCTGTTTCAACTCGGCATGCTCGAGATTATTTCCATCGTCCCGCTCCATCCCTACCCGGGATTCGCGCCGAAGTAGCCGCTTTCGCCGCACGCAACGCCGGTTTTTCCGATGCCCGGCAAGGCCGTACACTAATAGTGGAAACTGACTGACGGAGACGACGCACGCTATGGGTTATCCCGCGAATTACAAGTACACCAAAGAACACGAATGGATTGAACTGGACGGCGACAGCGGCACCGTCGGCATCACCGACTACGCGCAAAACTCGCTGGGCGACATTGTTTTCGTCGATTTGCCGAAGGTGGGCTCGACGGTCGAGGCCGGCAAAGTCTTCGGCAGCGTCGAGAGCGTTAAGGCCGTCAGCGATTTGTACGCGCCTGTCACCGGCGAAGTCCTCGCCGTGAATGAAGATCTGACCACGACGCCGGAAAAGGTGAACACGGCGCCGCATGACAGCTGGATGATTCGCGTCAAGCTGAGCAACGCTGGCGAGGCAAACGGCCTGCTCAGCGCGGCCGATTATGAAAAGTTCATCGGCGAAGAAACCGGCCACTAGCCATAATACGTAACTGGAAAACGATAATTTTGTAGTACCGCACCATCAACCCTGGAAGTGAGATCGAGTCGAGACGATGCGCTATTTGCCTAAATCTCCCGCGGACCGCGAAGCCATGCTGGCTGACATTGGCGTCGCTGGCGTCGACGAACTGTTTGCCTGCGTCCCCGAGGAATACCGGCTGACGCGCGACCTGAAAGTGCCGCGCCAGCACGCTGAGAGCGAGATCATCGAATACTTCCGCAAAGCGGCAGACAAAAACGCCAATGGCTACGCCAGTTTTCTCGGTGCCGGCGCGTACCGCCACTACAAACCGGTTGTCATTGACGCGCTCGTCCAGCGCGGAGAATTTCTCACCAGCTATACGCCCTACCAGCCAGAGATTACGCAGGGAACGCTGCAGGCAATCTTCGAATTTCAGACCATGATCTGCGAGCTCACCGGCATGGACCTCGCCAACGCCTCCATGTACGACGGTTCAACCGGTGCCGCCGAGTCCGTCATGATGGCTGTCCGCGTCACCGGCAGGACGCATGCGGTGGTCGCCAGCACCGTGCACCCGGAATATCGCGAAGTTTTGCAAACTTACGCACAGCACCAGGGGCTGACAAAAGAATTAGTCGGCTACGGCAAAGATGGCCGCGTCGATCTCGCTGCACTCGACAAAGTAGTCACCGACCAAACCGCATGCGTGCTGATCCAGTCGCCAAACTTCCTGGGACTGATTGAAGACGTCGCGGCCGTCGCAGAAATCGCGCATAAAAAAGGCGCGCTGCTGATTGTCTCCATCGCCGAGGCAATCTCGCTCGGCGTCGTCAAGCCGCCAGTCGAGGCCGACATCGTCAGCATGGAAGCGCAATCCTTCGGCGTCGCACTCAGCTACGGCGGCCCTTATTGCGGCGTCATCGCGACCAAGGAAAAGTACATGCGCCAAATGCCCGGCCGCCTCGCCGGCGAAACGAAGGACAAGAGCGGCAGGCGCGGCTTCGTCCTCACCCTGTCCACGCGCGAGCAACACATCCGCCGCGAAAAGGCGACGTCGAACATCTGCACCAACCAGGCGCTGGTCGCGCTGATGGCGACAATTTTTCTCACCGTCTATGGCAAACAGGGCCTGAAAGAACTCGCCGAGCAGAATCTCGCGAAGGCGCGCTACCTCGCCTCGCAGTTGAAGAAGGCCGGGGCAAAGCTGCCGTTTGAAAAGACACCGTGGTTCCACGAATTCGTCGTCGAGACGGCAGAGCCAGTCGCCATAGTGAACGAGCAACTGCTGGAGAAGAAAATCATCGGCGGCCTCGAGCTCGGCAAGTGGTATCCCGAGCTGAAGCACGCCGCTCTGTGGTGCGTGACCGAGCAGAACACGCGCACCCAGATGGACGCGGCAGCGCCCGTAGTCGCAAGCGCGAAATCTGCAAATAGCGAAAAAGTATTGGCGGGAGCGTAGATATGGCGACGACACCGGAAGTTCAAGACCACAAAGCGCACCGAGGATTCCGCGGCAACACGCGAAAAGTCTCCCAGCACGTCAACCAGAACGAGGGCCTCATTTTCGAAAAGTCCTCGCCCGGCAAGAAGGCCTATCGCCTCTCCGAGATGGACGTGCCCGCCGTCGATACAGCGAAAGAACTCGGCAGCGCCTACCGCGAAGACCTGGGCCTGATGCCCGAAGTCAGCGAGATCGAAATCATCCGCCACTTCACGCGACTCTCAACCTGGAATTACGCCATCGACCTCGGCATGTATCCGCTGGGCAGCTGCACGATGAAGTACAACAGCCGCGTCAATGAATTTGTATCAAGAATTGAAGGAATTGCCGAGGCGCATCCCTACCAGCCGGAGAAATTGAGCCAAGGAGCGTTACAAATCATGCGTGATTTGCAACAGTGCCTGATCGAAATCACCGGCATGGATGCCATCACGCTGCAACCCGCCGCCGGCGCCCACGGCGAGTTCACCGGCATCCTGCTGGTCCGCGCATATCACGAGTCCAAAGGCAATCCGCGCCACAAAGTCCTGATCCCCGACTCGGCGCACGGCACAAATCCCGCGACAGCAGCCATCTGCGGCTACCAAGTTGAGAATCTGAAGTCGAACGCCAGCGGCATGGTCGACATCGAAGCCCTCGCTCGCCAGGTCACGGAAGACACCGCCGCCTTGATGCTGACGAACCCATCGACCATCGGCGTCTTCGAAGCCGAGATCCACAAGATCGCCGAAATCCTTCACGCCAAGGGCGCCCTCCTCTATATGGACGGCGCCAACATGAACGCCTTGGTCGGCAAAACACGCCCCGGAGACTTCGGCGTCGACGTCATGCACCTGAACCTGCACAAGACGTTCTCCACGCCCCACGGCGGTGGCGGCCCAGGCTCCGGCCCAGTGGCCTGCAAGAAAATTCTCGAGCCGTTTCTCCCCGTCCCGCTGGTGATTGAAAAACCCGGCGGCCAGCTCGGCCTGAGCTTCGATCGCCCGCACACAGTCGGCCGCGTCCGCTCCTGGGTAGGGAATTTCGGCATGTTCGTCCGCGCCCTCGCCTACATCCTGGCGAACGGCCCCGACGGCCTCCGTCAAACGACGGAAGACGCAGTGCTCAACGCCAACTACGTCCGCAAAAAGTTGGAAGGCCATTACGAACTGCCCTACAAGACTGCCTCCATGCACGAAGTCGTCTTCAGCGACAAAATTCAGACCCGCAAAGGCGTAAAAACGGGCGACATCGCCAAGCGCCTGATCGACTACGGCTTCCACCCCTACACCGTCAGCTTCCCGCTGATCGTCCCCGGTGCGCTAATGATTGAACCGACAGAGAGTGAGTCGAAAGAAGAGTTGGATTTGTTCATCGAAGCGATGCAGCAGATCGCGCGCGAGGTCGAGGAGAACGCCGAGTTCGTCCTCCAGGCCCCGCACTCCACCCGCGTCGACCGCATGGACGAGGTCGCCGCAGCCCGCAAACCCGTGCTGCGCTGGCGTCCAGAGTAGTATCCTAGAGCCAGTGCACCCGTAGCTCAGCTGGATAGAGCGAACGCCTCCGAAGCGTTAGGTCGCAAGTTCGAATCTTGCCGGGTGCACCATACGCAGCTTCGCGACCCGAATTACTCCCAGCCCAATTACTGAAGAACCAAGATATTTTGATGGAAGTCCTGCCCCCGCTTGAGATACACAAGTGACGGAGCTGACTTGCATTTGCGTCCATCAATCTCGGTAATCGCGCTGTTGTGTTTTTGTGCGCCGCCCCGGCCCGTCTCAGCCCTCGCTCAAGCCTCGGCCCAAGCTGGAACATCAGAGCCTGCAAAGGCCGCGGCCGACTATTCCAAGGAGGCCTATGTCATCGAGCGCATGGAAGTCGTCGAGCGCTATACCGCAGACGGCACCGCAGACATCGTCGCGATAGTCAGGAGCCGTGTTCAGACAGACGCGGCCGTGCGCGACAGTGGTTTGGTAGAAGTTTCATATGCGTCCAAGCAGGACACTCTCGATATCGAATATGTGAAGGTCTTCAAACCCGATGGCCGCGTCATCGAAACTCCAACCGCTGATATCCAGGACCTGCCCATGCAGGTTACCCGTGAGGCGCCGTTTTACAGCGACCTGCGGTCGAAGCAAGTCCCGGTTAAAGGATTGAGTGTCGGAGATGTTATCGAGTACAAGGTTCACCGAAAGATCCTCCACCCCGCGGCTCCGGGAGAATTCTGGGGCGCGGAAAATTTTCTGCAGGACAACGTCGTCCTCTCTGACACGCTCGAAATTCACTTTCCTAAAGCGAAATACGTCAAAGTAGTAAGCAAAGATGTTGAGCCGGACATCAAGGTAGAGGGCGAAGAGAGAGTCTATCGTTGGAAAACGTCGCACCTTGAGCCTGCGGGAGCCAAGCCGGACAAGAAAAAGCCGAAGAAGAATGCGGAGCAGCCCTCCGTGGAGTTCACAACATTCCACGATTGGGCCGCCGTCGGCGCCTGGTATGAGGGCCTGCAGAAGGACCGCGTTGAGGTTACTCCGGACATCGAGGCCAAGGAAAAGGAGCTGACCCGTGGCGCGACTACTGACGAAGACAAGATCCGCGCGCTTTACATCTATGTCGCGACTCAGTTTCGTTACATAGGAGTTGATTTTGGCGTCGGGCGCTATCAGCCCCATCGCGCGAGCGAGGTCCTTGATAACCAATACGGCGATTGCAAGGATAAGCACACCTTGCTCGCCGCGCTGCTGAAAGCTGCTGGATTTTCTGCAGCCCCGGTGCTGGCCAACCCGGTTGCCAAGGTTAGAAGCGACGTCCCTTCGCCCAGCCAGTTCAATCACGTCATCACGCTGGTGCAAAGCGGCGGCAAGTCTCTTTGGATGGATGCCACGACGGAAGTCGCACCCTTCCAATGGCTGGTTCCCGGCCTCCGCGGCGAGCAGGGACTGGTCATTCCAAACAACGGAGTCGCCCACTTCGCAATGATGCCGGAGAACCCGCCGTTCTCCGGCAGAACAACATGGGACTCAGTGGGCACTCTCAGCAAGGACGGCATCTACACCGGCCACTTTGAGATATCCATGCGCGATGATGTCGAAGTATTGTTCCGCGCCGTCTATCGCGACACCGCGCGTGCCGACTGGGACACGACAACCGGCAAGCTGATCGCCGCATTCGGATTCTCGGGGACCGTTACCCACGCCGAGCCCGCCCCGCCGCAGGATTTGAGCAAGCCGTTCCATCTTGCTTTCGATTATGAGCGCAAGGATTTTGGTGATTGGGACAATCACCGTACTATCCCCATGCTGCCCGCGTGGCTTTTTGTGGGAAGCAAAGATGATCCAAAGCCGGACGATCCGTTTTATGTGGGAATGGCAGGCACATCCGAATTCAAGTCGTCGATCGCTGTTCCGGAGGGGTACAAAGTAAGTCTGCCAACTGGCACCACGCTGAAGACCGACTTCGTGGATTACAGCAACACCTACAGCCTGACCAAGGGAAGCTACCTCGTCGAACGCAAGATTGATCTCAAGAGCGGCAAGTTGGATCCCGGCGCCTGGACGGAATACCTGCGGTGGGAGAAAGCCCTTCTCAGCGACGAAGAAAATATGGTCCAGTTGATCGCTCCCGGATCCACCGAGGAAACCCCATACTCCGGAAATCCGGAGGCCGAGAAACTGGTCGCCTCCGCACATGAAGCAATGCAAAGCGGGGACCGGCAGAAGGCCTGGCGGGATTTGGATGAGGCCAAGAAGGCCAATCCCACCGAGCAATGGCTGTGGGCGGAATATGGCTACCTCGATGCCTTGGACGGGCACTACGACCAGGCGATGGCTGCATTTGAGAAGGAGATTACAAACCATCCCACGCTCGTCACTTCGAATCTGCAGTTGGTGGAGTTTTTCCAGCAGATGCGGCGCAACGACGACGCCCTGGAGCTGGCGCGTGCGGTTGTCAAAAGCGCGCCCGGAAGTGTTGAAGCGCAACTCCGGCTGGCTACCTTGCTGAATACTGCGGGCAAAACTGACGAGGCTCAAGGAGTCTGGGAAAAGCTGGTCAGCGGACCCGGTCCGACGGACCAGATGCGGCTCGAACTGGCAAGGATTTATATCAAACAGGACCGCAAGTTAGACGCTGAGCGCTTGCTGAAGGCAGTGATTGCAGGATCGAAAGAGGCGGCCACGTTAAACAACGCCGCCTATGAACTTGCTGACGCTAATCTGGACCTCGACCTCGCGCACACCGCTGCCCAGCAGGCCCTGGATATGGAGGAGACAAAGCTGTCGCAGATGACCCTGGACAACGTGTCGAACGAGAATTTGTCGGCGGTCGTCTCGTTGAGCCGCGTTTGGGACACCATGGGTTGGATCTACTTTCGCCAGGGGAATCTCGCGCAGGCCGAAGCTTATTTGAAGCCCGCGTGGATTCTTGGACAACGACAAGTATTGGGAGATCATCTTGCGGAGGTTTATCAGAAGCAGGGAAAGATGCTGCTGGCGCGCGAGACCATGGACCTGGGCGGACTCGCGACCGGCCGCTCGCCGCTGACCAAATCGCAAATCCAGTTTCATGCAGAGATGCAGCGGGACACTTTGACGATCAGCGGACGCAAGCATGTCGACGGAGGCGATCTGTCAACGATTCGCAGCGTCGAGCTGCCGCTCCGCAAGAAGGAGCAGCTGTCAGCTGATTTCTTCATCCTGCTTGGCCCGGAGGGAGTGGAAGCAGCGAAATTCATCTCCGGAGATGAGGGGCTAAAAGATGAAACCGGCACGCTGATCAAAGCAAAGTTGGATGAGCCGTTTCCGCCGGCGTCCAAAGCAAGAATCATCCGACGCGGCGTGATGGCGTGCTCGGAAGTCATCGGCAACTGCCAGTTCGTCATGCTGCTGCCGAGAGACGCACACTCGCAATAAAAAAGGGAAGCCGACAGTGCCGCTTCCCCCTTGATCCCACAATGCTTCCAACCTAGATGTGGCAGACCGCGAGCCCGCGCTTCTCTAGATATTTCTGGTGATAATCCTCGGCTGGCCAAAACGTTGTCGCCGGTTCAACCACCGTGACGATCGCCTTCGCATACCGCCCCTCGGCGCCGAGGCGCTCTTTCATCGCCAGCGCAGCCTTCTGCTGTTCGGGCGAATGGTAAAACACCACCGAGCGATACTGCGTGCCCCAGTCGGGTCCCTGCCGGTTCAGCTGCGTCGGATCGTGCGCCGCGAAAAAAGTCTCCAGCAACTGGTCGTAGCTGATCTTCGACGGATCATAGGTCACTTGGACGACCTCAGCGTGGCCTGACTTATCGCTGCAGACGTCTTTGTACGTCGGTTTCTCCAGCGCACCGCCCTCATAGCCAACGGCAGTTTCCACCACTCCCGTGAGACGGGAGAAAGTTACTTCAACACCCCAGAAGCATCCCGCTCCGAAGGTGGCTTTTTCTAGTTGCTCTGTCATGCATGCTCCAATGTGCCGGTAGGCCCGGCACAGTCTATTAGACGTTCAGTAAGCTTGGGAAGCTGCAAAACTGGTTACGGTTGTAACCCTGGGGGTTCGGCTTGTGGCGGGACCAATAACGCTCGGTCAAATGAATTCCGATTCAACTTTACGAGCTATTTCCCGCTCAATTTCGGCAATCGTGCCTTCGGTTTCACAGCGTTGCGATACGGCGGCTTAGTCGCCGCACGGCGCAGCGCCTCAATCTCTTTCGGCTCCAGCTCGCGGTATTCGCCCGGCTCTACGTCCAACGTCAGCGGCCCATAGCCAACGCGCCGGATCTTCTCAACATGATGGCCGGTCTCTTCAAACATTTTGCGGATCTGCCGGTTGCGGCCCTCAATCAGCGTCACCTGGAACCACGGATTCTCCGCGTCGCGAATCAGTTCAACTCCCGCCGGCGCAGTCAAAACTTTGCCGTCACCGACCAGGCCCCGGTCAATGCGAACGCCTTCGCGCAGCCGTTCGAGAACTCCTTCGTCCGGCCGCCCTGCGACTTTCACCAGATAGACCTTCTCTACCCCGGAAGCGGCGCGCATCAGCGAATTTGCCAACTCACCGTCATTCGTCATGATCAGCAGGCCTTCGCTGGCATAGTCCAGCCGGCCTACAGGATAAAGCCGTTCCCGGATCCGCGAAAAAAGTTGCGCCACCGTAGGCCGGTTCTGCGGGTCACTCAGTGTCGTCACGTAGCCGCGCGGCTTGTTCAGCATAAAATAGCGCGGCCGCTCCGGGCCCTTCAGCAGCTTGCCGTCGACCTTGATGTGGTCATTGGCAGGATCAGCTTTTGCACCTAATTCAGTTACAATTTTGCCGTTGACCTGTACGCGTCCGGAAGTGATGTACTCCTCTGCTTTGCGCCGCGAGGCAAGGCCCGCTGCGGACATAATTTTCTGTAGACGAACCTGCGAACTGTCGCCGCCCGACTCCGGTTTGACGACAGATTTTTCGGCAGGCTTGCGACGCGTCACGGTTTGACCTGGTCTTCCTCGACGGCCGCTAGGTAGGACTCAGTTTCCGGTGCCGGCTCCGCAGACTCCGCAGCCGCAAGAGCCGCCGCAGCTGAAGCCGTCTCATCCGGCGAAGGCGCGTCCTCAAACTCCGCAACTTCGGCAGCCATCTTCTCAAACTCCTCCAGCGACGGCAGCTCCTGCACATCCTTCAGTCCGAAGCGCAGTAGAAATTCCTGCGTCGTCTTGTAAAGGATCGGCCGCCCGAGCACCTGCTTGCGTCCAGCGGTAGTGATCAACTTGCGCGCCAGCAGTCCACCGATGACGCCGCTCGAGTCAACCCCACGAATCTCGCCAATCTCGGGCGCCGTCACCGGCTGCTTATAAGCGATGACGGCCAGCGTCTCCAGCGCCGGCAAAGACAGCTTCAGCGCAGGCTTGAGCGCCTTGATAAACCCGCGCACCGCATCGTGATACTCCGGCTTAGTCGCCATGCGATAGCCACCGGCAACCTCGCGGATTTCCATGCCACGCGCATCGTCGCCCTCAACCGCGTAGTCGGCGATCAACTGGTCGACGACTACTCTGGCCGCGTCGCGCAGCTTGCGCTGCTGCGCACGAGCCGCAGCTGTCTCTGACTTCGGCTTCCCAGCCGGTGCCGCATCCGCATCGTCGTCTGGAGGCGCAGCCGGCCCCACTTCAGACCCAGGCACAGCTTCCACGGACGGGTCGTAGTTTTCCGTGGACTCCTCCGCTGGCGCAAGCTCTTCGGCAAATAGGGAGGCGAGCTGCGCGAGCGTGACGGGCTCTTCCGCAGCGTAGATGACGGCTTCAAACTGTGCTTTCAGGCTCATGTGTGCAGTCCCTAGGGTAAATGAGCGGGAGCCGAGGAAACCGGGGGCGGCTCATGGAAAAGTAAGGGCAGCCACCGAGGCTGCCCTTGAGTCGGGAGGAAAGCAGAGGAAAGTTACTTCACGATCAGCCCGCGCAGGATATAAAACAGCGACCCCGACAGCAACGCCGCCATCGGCAGTGTGAATACCCAAGCCAGCGCAATGTTGCGGATGGTCGACCACTGCAGCCCGCTTTTGTTCGCCATCATCGTGCCCGCCACGCCCGAACTCAGCACGTGAGTGGTACTGACTGGTAGCCCAAAATTGTCCGCCGCCAGGATGGTGCACATCGCCACCAGCTCAGCGGAAGCACCCTGCGCATAGGTCAGGTGGTCCTTGCCGATCTTCTCGCCAACCGTAACGACAATCCGCTTCCACCCAACCATCGTCCCAAGTCCCAGCGCCATCGCCACCGCAACCTTCACCCACGTCGGGATAAACTTCGTCGCCGAGTCGAGATGGTTCCGGTAGTTGCTGAATACAGCCGCCTGGTCCTCGGCGAATGCCGGGTTCTTCTGCTTCTTCATCAAGCGGAAGGCTTCGCTCGTCAGGTACATATCGTTCCGCGTGTTCTGCTGCTGCGCCGCCGGCACCGAGGCCAGCGTCTTGAACGGCGAAACATCGTTGCGGACATCATCCATCAGCACGCGCGTCGCAGCCAGCGTATCCGGCGTCAAATTCTTGCTCGCCAGATATTGCTCCACCACCGCGCGCTCTTTGCCTCCGGTATAAGCCGCAACATTGTTCTGCTGCAAATAGGAATCCAGCGTCGTCGTCGCCTGTTGCGAGACGGCAACGAAGTCCTGCACCTGGTTAAATCCGACAGCGTGGTTCAACGCGTAAGCCGTCGGCACCGTGCCGATCAGGATCAGCATGATCAGCCCCATGCCCTTTTGTCCATCATTCGAGCCATGCGCAAAGCTCACACCCGTGCACGTCAGGATCAGCAATCCGCGAATCCAGAACGGCGGCGGCGCGTCACCCTTCGGCGCTTCATACAGTCGCGGGTCCTTGATCACTGCCTTGAACAGCAGCAGCACCAGGCCGGCAACCACGAATCCGACGATGGGAGAAATCAGCAGCGCCTTGAAAACATTCGCCGCCGAACCCCAGTCCACGCCCGATGTGCCGCTGTGGCCGGACATCAACTGATTGGCCAGGCCAACGCCGATGATCGAACCGATCAGCGTGTGCGAACTAGAAGCCGGCAAACCGAAGAACCACGTCCCCAGGTTCCAGACGATGGCCGCGATCAGCAAAGAGAACACCATCGCGAACCCCGCACCCGAGCCGACCCGAAGAATCAACTCCACAGGCAACAGGCTGACGATCGCATAAGCCACAGTCCCGGACGAAACCATGACGCCGGTAAAGTTCCACAGCCCCGACCAAGCCACCGCGAGGTGCGGTTCCAGCGAGTGCGTATAGATAACGGTTGCGACTGCGTTCGCCGTGTCATGAAAGCCGTTGACGAACTCAAAGCCAAGCGCAACCAGCAGCGCAACTCCCAGCAGAATGTACGGCGTAGCCGAGGCGACATGCGTGTTCGCCAGGTCGCCGAACAGGTGAGTGCCGGTGTAAATCAGTCCGGCGAACAGGATGATGCCGAAAACAATTCCTCCCCAGACGCCGGGAGACTTTTTGATTTTCGAATCGAGAAGAGACTGTCTTCCCTGGGGTAAGGCGACGACTGCGTCAGCCATAAAAGTGAAGCTCCTTGTTTTTCCGGTCCTGAGTTCGAGGCAAGGCTACCAAGGCAATCTGCGGATTTGGTGAACGGCAGATGAATGTGCGGTTACAGTGCCCCGTTTCTTATGCAAAATGAGCCGTCGGGCGTGCCAGTGCGACCTCGGCCGCCCGGCCCGCATCGAAACCCACCATGGCGACAAAAGAAAAAGCAGGCAAAGCTCCGGATCCGGCAGGCGTGCAGCGCGCAGTGGTCAAACAACTCACCGCTCTCTTGGAAGGCGGGCAGGCGCACGTCAGCTTTCAAGACGCCGTGAAAGGTTTTCCGGCAAAGCTCCGCGGCGAAATTCCAGAAAAGCTACCCTACTCCGCCTGGCAATTGCTCGAGCACCTCAGGCTCGCGCAGCGCGACATCCTCGAGTTCTCCACGAACACGAAGGGAACGTACAAGCATAAGAAGTGGCCCGAAGCCTACTGGCCGAAGAAAGCCGCGCCGCCAAACGCCAAGGCCTGGGACGCCAGCATCAAGGCGATCGAACGCGACCAGAAGTCGTTCGAAAAGCTGCTCACTGCCAAAAATGCGGATCTCTACACGCCGTTCCCGTGGGGCGACGGACAGAATCTACTGCGGCAGACGCTGCTCATCGCCGACCACAATGCGTATCACCTCGGAGAGTTGCTAGTCCTCCGCCGTCTCCTTGGAATCTGGAAATAACGCTTCTGGCGCAGCTTGAGCTAATAGCCAGAAGCTAGCAGCTGATCTTACTTCCAGTCGTCACGGACGCGCAACCCATCTTCGCCGAGAACCTCGTCAAACGCCGACGCCTTCTTGATGAAGATCTCGTCGAAGTTTCGGTCTTGCCGCAGCAAAACAGCTTGCAACCGAACCAGCTCCAGCAGCGCAAGAAACATGCAGATAAGCGCCCGCTCCGAATGCGTCCCTTGCAGCAGCCGCCGCAGCCCGACCGGCTTGTCTTCCATCACCAGCCGCCGCCGCAGGAATCCGATCATCTGCCCCACGGTCACGGATTCTTCTTCAACATCCAGCACCGGGCGATTGCGCGCCCGCTCCAGGATGTCGCGAAACACGCGAACCAAATCCACCGTGTCCGCCTGAATATCGGGCGACAGATCAAAATCCGCGCCCGGCGCATTGCGAAATTCGCGCGCCCCCGGATTCGACCACGAAGCTTCTTCCAGATGCTGCTTCTGCATCAGCATCTGCGCCGCCGACTTAAACTTCTCATGCTCCAGCAGCCGCTCCACCAGCTCGCGCCGCGGATCCTCCGACTCGCCCGTAATCTCGCCAGGCAGCCGCGGCAGCAGCATCTTGCTCTTGATGTGAATCAGCAGCGCCGCCGTATAGATAAACTCGCCCGCAGTATCCACATCCGCAGCCTGCAGGTGCTCAACGTAAGCAAGAAACTGCGACGTGATCTCGGCGATCGGAATGTCGTAAATATCAATGTCCTGCTTGCGGATCAAATCCAGCAGCAGATCGAGCGGCCCCTCGTAAACATCCCCCACCGACACGGCAAACGCCG
>Ga0302326_10010745_pt1 | contig 19793 bp, 16 predicted proteins | sample Palsa_T0_3_FD_202264 | JGI IMG/M metagenome (GOLD analysis project Ga0302326, IMG submission 202264) | Peat permafrost microbial communities from Stordalen Mire near Abisko, Sweden - Palsa_T0_3 | ecosystem: Environmental > Terrestrial > Soil > Palsa > Peat permafrost | place: Sweden: Abisko...
GGTCGCCGTCGCCCACCTCATGTTCGTGAAGCCCGTGTTCTTCGCGTCCACCCACGACCGTTCAGGAGCCGCGCAGCTCGTGAGCGAGTTCGTCGCGACCTTCGGGACTCTCGGTCATCTGGGGGTGTGCGCGCCGACGTACTGGCGCCGTGCCCTTCGCGGTCGGGGCGTACATTACGGCCGCCTACTGGTTCACGTCGTCCACGTCGTTCGCGAACCCCGCTGTGACGATCGCCCGAGCAGCGAGCGACACCTTCGCCGGAATCCGTCCGATGGATGTTCCGGGGTTCGTCATGGCCCAACTTCTGGGGGCTGGGGCTGCTACCGCGACATTCCGGTGGCTGGTCCCCGCGCTACCTGACGTGGCCGAGCGTGTCGTCGAGCCGCGAGAGGATCCGCCATGAAGGTCGTGCTCTTTGCGTGCGTGCACAACGCCGGTCGTTCTCAGATGGCTGCGGCGTGGTTCAACAGCCTAGCCGATCCCACCAAGGCGAGGGCCATCTCGGCGGGCACTGAGCCGGGAACTCGCGTTCACCCCGAGGTCGTCGTCGCCATGCGCGAGGTTGGGATCGACCTGGCAGCGGTCATCCCTCGAAAGCTCACCGACGATCTCGCCGCCGAGGCGAACATCCTCGTGACGATGGGCTGCGGCGAGGCATGTCCCGTCGTGCCCGGAGTCGAACGCGACGACTGGCCTCTCGATGACCCCAAGGGCCAGTCCGTCGAGCGCGTGCGTCAGATCCGAGACGAGGTAGAGAGGCGGGTCCGTAAGCTTCTGGCCGCGCGAGGGTGGCTCGCCACGAGGTAGCGGTCCTGTGCGAGGCTGGCCGGATGGGCGTGACGCGCATCGTGCTGCTCGCTGTCGTGGGATTCGTTGCCGGCGTGTTCGCGTCGATCACCGGCGGGAACTCCCTGCTGACGGTGCCCGTGATGATGTTTGCGGGGATGGACGCCGCGGGTGCGGTGGCGACGAATATGTTCGTGCTCGCGAGCCTCTCGCTGGGGGCCGCGGTTCGCTTCCTCCGAGCCCGCGCCGTGCCCGTTCATCCGACCGCCGGTCTCATCTTGGTGTCAGTCCCCGGGTCCGTCCTCGGCGCGTTTCTCGCCGTTCTGATGAGCGAGTTGGCGCTCCGCTCGATCATCGCCGTCGCCATGGTGGCGATGGGGTTCCTCTTGGCGTTTCAGCCACAGCTCGGCGCATCCCGACGAGAGCGGTCCCCGCGGATGCGAGTGGTCGGCTATGTGGCGATGGCTGCGTGGGGGGTCTACGGCGGAATGTTCTCCGGAGGGTACGCGACGGTCCTCACGCTCGCCTGCGTCGCCTTCTTCGGACTGCGACTTCTCGAAGGAATTGCCGTCACGAAGGTCGTCAACCTCGCCGGCTCCCTTGCGGCGACGTTGGTCTTCGTCGTGGAGGGCCGTGTTCAATGGGGCATCGGCCTGCCGATGAGCGCGGCGGCCCTGCTCGGCGGGTGGGCAGGCGCCCATCTTGCCCTGCGGTGGGGCCCGCAGCCGGTGCGGCGACTGCTGTTTGTTGTGGTCACCGGGCTAGGGGCCAAGCTCGTCTACGACGCCGAGCGGGCGTGGGTGCCACGCCAGGGAGCGGCAACGCCGGACAAGTAACATCGCCAAGAGGTCAGCGGACTTTCCCGCGTCGAGGTAAAGCAAGGGACCATGAGAATGAAGCCGTGGGTTCTGGTGCTCATGCTGAGCGCAAGCTGCTCCAAGATGCAGGCTTCACCCCCATCCGGGGACAACAAGGGGCCAAGCCCGGCAGAGCAAGCTCCAGGACTCGGCGAAGTCATGGTGCAGGTGGCGCGGCGGTTCGAGGTGGCCGGACGGGCGGCGGCAGCCAACCGCTTCGAGCTGGCTACATTCGAGGCCGGGGAACTCGGAGAGCTGTTCGAGAACGACGTTCCACGCGCGAGCCTGCCCAAGGAGGGCCCCACAGCTCAGATCCCGGCGCTGGCCAAGGCGTTCCTGGAGTCGATCCCTCCTGAGCTGACCAGGGCGGCGGCGTCCAAAGATCAATCCGCGTTCGCCACGGCTTTTCAGCACGCAGCGGCCATGTGCAACGCCTGCCATGTGTCGGCCGCGAAGGGATTCATTCAGGTGCCGTCTCTTCCAGGCCAGTCCGTGCCCGTGCTCGATCCGCTCCCGGCTCCCTCTGGATCGGGCCGATGATGAGATGTGAGCATGCACCTCGGTACGAACTCGATTCTTCTGGGCGTAGGCGCCGCCATCGCGCTCGGCTGCGGCGGTCGCGCCGTCGCGACAGGCCCCGAGGCCGGCGGCGGAAATCCTGAAGCTGGCGCTGACGACGGCGGAGGCCCCGCTACGGCCTCCGACAGCGCCGTTCCGTCCTGCCCGGCCACCTACGCGGACGTCCCGCAGTTTTCGCCGTGCTCCGCCTATGTGTCGTGCAACTACTTCGGTCAATTCAACTGCGTTTGCGTCGAGGGCACGGACTACCCTCTGGAGTGGGAGTGCATCTCGTTCAACTGCATCTGCTCCTCGGGCGACGCGGGCTGCGTCAACCAGGCCTGCAACACCGATGCGGATTGCCCGTCGGGGCAGCACTGTAGCGACCACCTGGGACAAGGGGGCAATGTGTGCAGTGTCGGCTGCGAGGGTGACGCCGGGCCGGGAGGGCCCAACGCGTCCTGCCCGGTCGGAGCGATGTGCGAATCGATCGCTCCCTGATCCGGACGCGCCGGGGGTTCTGTTCCAACGCCCGACGAATCCTGGTAGGGCCCGCGGACCGCTGACCTCGGTGCCGTCAGGTTTCTTTCAATGAGCCCCCATTTCGGAAGGCGCACCTCATCTCGCGCATGATCCCAATGCTACGCGGGAGCGACCTCTCCGTACCCCAGGACCAAGCCGTAGTGGTGGGGCAGGTGGTGGGGCGAGCCCGAGGCGTGAGGCCCGACTCGCGGGCGGCCCCCGCGAACCCCTTATTTTCCCGCTTATTCCTTGTAGGCGCGAGAGGTTTCGAACCTCCGACCCCTACCGTGTCAAGGTAGTGCTCTACCACTGAGCTACGCGCCTATGGGGGCCGAAACACCTACCGTCCGGCCCTCCGGCTGTCAACCCGCCCTCTCCTTCCCCGGGCACTTCTTCCGAGGGCCCGAGCCGACCGCCTTTCCCCCTCTCCGAGGGGCCGCCGGGCGCCCCCCGCTCTCATTCCAGGGCGATGCTACCGTGCCGGGCATGGAGAGTCGCTACGACGCCGAGGGTGCTGCGCGCATGGTGCACGATCTGGCGGCACGCGCGTCGGAGCCTCTGGCGATGCGCACGTACTCGGCGCGCCTCATCGGGAGCGATGCGTCGCTGGTCTTGCACGGCGGCGGCAACACCTCGGTGAAGGCCACGGGCACGACTCTTCTCGGTGAGACCATCGAGGTCCTGCACATCAAGGGCTCCGGCTGGGACCTCGCTACCATCGAGCCGGAGGGTCATCCGGCGGTGCGTCTCGAGCCGCTGCGCCGCCTGCGTGCACTGGACGCCATGACCGACGAAGCCATGGTCAACGAGCTTCGCACCAACCTGCTCGACGCATCCGCCCCAACGCCCAGCGTCGAGACGCTCCTGCACGCCTTCCTTCCCGCGCGCTTCGTCGACCATACCCACGCCGACGCCATTCTCGCGCTCGCCGACCAGCCCGACGGCAAGCGCATCTTCTCGGCGCTCTTCGGCAAAGGCCTGGTGTGGATCCCCTACGTGATGCCGGGGTTCGCACTGGCCAAGCGCTGCATCGCCGAGTACGAACGCGTCGCCGCGCAGGACGAGCCGGTGGTCATGGTGCTCGAGCGCCACGGCCTGCTCACCTGGGGAGCGACGGCCGAAGAGAGCTACGCGCGCACCATCGACGCCGTATCGCGCGCGGAAGGTCATGCCGCGGATCGGCGCGGCGCGGTCACGCTCGCCCCCACCGAGATACGCTCGGAGGCGTCGCAGACGGTCACTCTGCCTCGCCTGCGCGGCATCCTCGGCCGGTTGGCCGGCGACCTTCCGGAGCGCGGGCCCATCGTCCGGACGCGCGCGACGCAGTCCATTCTCGCGTTCCTCGAGCGCCGTGACGTCGCCGAGCTGGTCGCCCGGGGCTGCGCCACACCCGACCACGTCCTTCGTACCAAGCCTTCCGCGCTCCTCCTCCAGCGCCCGGCTTACGCCGACGCAGCCAGGCTGGGCGCGCAGCTGGAGGGCGCCGTAGAGGAGTACGCGCGCAAGTACAATGCGTACTTCGAGGAGATGTGCCGTAGCAAGAAGGTGAAGAAGAACAAGCTCGATCCCTGGCCGCGCATCGTGCTTTTGCCGGGGTTCGGAGCCTGCTCTGCGGCGGCCACTGCTCGCGAGGCGGACGTGGCGCTCGACGTCTACGAGCACACCATCGAGGTCATGGTCGCCGCCGCCGAGGTAGGCTCCTACGCGCCGTGCTCGCGCAGCGACCTCTTCGACGTGGAATACTGGAGCCTCGAGCAGGCGAAGATCAAAGCGGCGACGCCCGCCCCGCTGGCCCGCTCGGTGGCGCTCGTCACCGGCGCGGCGAGTGGCATCGGGCTGGCCACGGTGGAGCGCCTTCTGGGCGCGGGGGCCCACGTCGCCATGGTCGATCGCGACTTCGACGCGCTGGCGACGGCCGCGGAGCAGGTGGCCAGAGGTCGCAAGGAGCGCGTTCTCACGGTCGTGGCCGACGTTCGGGAGGACGATCAGGTGACCGCGGCGGTGGCGCGCACGGTGGCGGCCTGGGGAGGGCTCGACGTCGTGGTGTCGAACGCGGGAACGGCGCCGGAAGGGCGACTGGAGACCGAGGTCGGTGAAGCAGCGCTTCGCGAGTCGATGGAAGTCAATTGCCTCGCCCACGCTCGGGTCGCGCGTCGAGCAACCGAAGTGATGAGCGCCCAGGGCCGCGGCGGGTGCCTGCTCTTCAACGCCAGCAAGGCAGCCTTCAACCCGGGCCCCGGCTTCGGCCCGTATGCGGTGGCCAAGACGGCCCTGCTGGGCCTCATGCGTCAGTACGCGGTCGATCTCGGCGCGCAGGGGATCCGCTCCAACGCTGTGAATGCGGACCGGATTCGCACGCACCTCTTCGCCGGCGGCGTGGTCGAGTCGCGCGCCAGGGCCCGTGGCCTCAGCGTCGACGACTACTTCAAGTCCAACCTGCTGGCCCGCGAAGTGAGCGCCGACGACGTGGCCGGCGCCTTCGTCTACCTGGCCGGCGCGCAGGCGACGACCGGTTGCGTGGTGACGGTCGACGGAGGAAACGCGGCGGCGTTTCCGAGGTGAACCGGAGCGGATCTATGTGCACGTCTTCGCTTGCGCGCAGGTCCGCGCCGTCTCCCGCCCGGCGAGCGCCAGGTGCGACGTCTGCCGGGGCGAATCGGTCTTGGAGACGAAGGTCGACGGCATCGTGAACGTCTTCATGTCCGCGCTGAACAGGAAGGGCTTGAACTGGACGGGGTCCGGACCGGAGGTCAAGGCGCTGCGACCCGCCGGGGGTGCACCGAATTTGCCGCAGAAGGTCCCGTCGCAGGTCAAGAAACCATCGGTGCGAAAGCTGCGAACGGGGGAGCCCCATTCGAGCGCGGTCCCGTTGAGCCGGCCCTCGCCGAGGACCCCGCACGCCTCGGGTGTCTTCCGCGTCGTCGCGTCGGTGCCCACGGTCGTCCTGCCAAGAATCATCTTGGACACGACCTTGAAAGTCTGGCGCATCTCGTACGAGACCATCTTCACGCGACCGCCGGGCTGACCTCCACGATCCTCGAAGTGGAGGACCAGGCTACCCGGGCCAATGGCGTACACGCCGTCGCCTTGGCCCAGCGGCGTGTCCGTCAGCTCCAGGGTCGCCGAGAGCGCGTACTCGACCTGCCACCCGCCACATGGCGGAGGCGCCGGCACCGGCTGGGCCCCAGCGCGGCCTGGCAGCAGCGCCCAGGAGGCCGCGACACCGACGACGATGACCATGGCGAGGGCCGCCGCAGGCCGCGATGCGAACGCTCCTAGCATCAGAGCTCGAGCCCGATGACGGTGCGCGCCCAGATCGGCCCGTAGTCATCGGGCGGCTGGAGGCCGTTGGTGGGCAACGCCGTTCGTCCGACGTCGTTGACGCGCGCGTAGATGCCCGTGGACCACCAGAGATTGCCGAAGGCGAACATCAGCGCGGGCCCGACGAACTGGTTCGGGCCGAGGCTGAAGGGACGGACGGCCGGCGCGGGGTCGGGAAACTCGACACGCATCCAGTACTCGACCCCCGCGTGAAAGGACGGGGTCACCTGATAGGTGGCGCCGATGGTGGGGTTCAGGACCCAGTCCTGTTGATTGACTGCATAGTAGAACTCCCGCTCGACCCAGGCATTGGCGGCGATTCGCAAGTTCCCGAAGCGCTTCTGGAGGATGACCTTGGCCTCGATCTCGAACTCCGTCATGTACTCGACGAGCTCACCGTAGAGCGCGAGGTCGATGGGGAGCTGGCCTTCCTCGGCGATGCGCAGACGGAGGCGTTCCTTGAATCCCGTCCCCTCGGTCAGCGTCGCGGTGTTCTGGTAGGCGTCCCCCGGGCTGGGCATGAACGCCGCGTAGAGCCCGAGCTCCAGGCGATCGGTGATGCCGTGCTCGAACTCGGTCTGGAACTGCGTGGCGGTGTACCAGACCGGGAATCCCGACTGCGCCGAGATGGCCTTCACCGGCGTGAGATCGATGTACTGCTCGACCTCCGACTCTCCCTTTCCCAGCGTGTCGTAGGTGTACGTGAACGGCAGCGGGCGGGGCGTGGCGTCCGATGAGACGCTGTACAGCAGCGCGACCGCCAGCACCGCCGTTGCAACGAGGCTCGACTTGGGCACGATCCTTCTCCGATCGAGTCAATGCGTTTGGGTCTTGAGAAATGCGTACATGTCCGCCAGGTCTTGCGTGGTGAGCGGCTGGCCGGTCATGGGATTGGCCTGGGACAGCCAGTCCGGCATGGGAAACCTCAGCGCCACCCCTCCGTTGTCCATGTCCGCGCGCGAGGCGACGGCGAGAAGCGCCGCGTCGTAGTCCGGATCGCCCGCGAGGTTGCCGGGCTCCGCGTTGAGCCCCGGGGCGGCAAAGTCGTACGTGCCACCCGCCATCGAGTACGTCGCTGCGGTCGGCGCTCCGGGGCTACCGTGCCCGGTCGGCCCGTGGCACCCGGCGCAGGCGGCGACGTACACGGCCGCGCCCCGCGTCCAGTCCCCCATCGGGGTCGGGTCGACGCCGATCGCTGCCTTGACCGTGACCCGAGGGGTCACCCCGGAGACGATGGCCGACACCGCCACGGTCCCGTTCTGCGCGATGCCCGGGTCGAGGAGGAAGAGCACCCCCGCGAGATCCGCGTTGCGATCCGGCCGGCCGGGGTTGTCGATCCACGCGGCGATGGGCGGGTCGGCGGCGACCGGCAAAGGGCTCGGTGCCGAGCTCCCGGGAGGAAGCGTCGTGACCAGGTCGGGCAACGTCCACTCGACGCTCGCGCCGGTCGGCAGGTCCTGCGTCGAGCCATCGGACGCCACCACCACCACCTTCAGGGCCAGCGCATCCCCAGCGACGCCCTGAAGCAGGCCGCCCGATCGTGCCACGATCTGGTAGTCCGGCGAGGACGTACCGCCGGAGGATCCGCCGCACGCGCCCAGCAGCCCGCCGAAGGCCAGCGCGCGCGAAAGAGGACGGAGGACAGGAAGTCTCATGGGGGGGTTCTTCGGATTCATCGTGCAAGGACTCCGTGGGCAGCGCCGAGGTCCGGTGCTCTAGGGCGAGACATTGCAGTCGGACAGGAGAGCTCCTGACGGCTGGTTGTCCGTGCACAGCAGCAGCGCGGGTGGATGCGCCGAGTCCCCCGTCTTGCCGCCGACGGCGACGACCGTGGCGACGGACCCGAGGTCGATCTCCACACGGCTCGCCACGGCCACGCCGACCCCCGCATCACCCGACGAGGGCCGGGCACCCATCGCCTGCGCATGCTGCGGCGAGATGGCCAGGTATCCATTCGGGTCCACGACGCCGTCGTCGGTGCCCGCATGCGCGCTGGCGGCAGCGAAGATCACGCCGGTGAGGACGGGCATCCAGTCCGTCGCGAAGGAGCCCAGGCCGAAGTCGGCGGCCGGCCAGCCGGGCACGGCATTCACCGCGCGCAGGGCCGCCGCGGGCCCTGCCAGCACGGCATCGTCGGGCAGCAGCGCCAGGGTGAGGCCCGGGTCAGCACCGGCAGGCTGCCAGTCCCCCGCGATGAGCAGCGTCGTGTACGTGTGGAAGGTCAGCGGCGGGAGGTCCGTCCAGTCCGGCGTGCCGCTCGACGCGTCGACCGTGCCGTCGGTGGCCTGTGCTTCGTCTTCTCCGCCGTCCGTGGGGCCGCCGGCGGCTCCCGAGTCGACGGAGATCGCGCCATCCTCGCCGCTGTCGACATCGCCGGGAGCGCTCGCCGACGGGAGGGAAGAGGAGCAAGAGTTTGCGCCCGCGGCCACCAGACGTACGTCGTAGGGGCCCTGGTCGAGCGACAGGTAGGCGCTCACCTGGGTGAAGACGAGACCCGGCGCGGCTGCCTCTGTCCCTCCGTCTTCGCCGAGGCTCGCTGCGAGCCGTGCGAGGAGCGGGCCCTGAAAGGCCGTGGTGCCGTGCGGCGCCACGCACACGTCGACGGCCGGCAGATCCGGCGACAGCTGCGCGATGCGCAGGAAGGCCTGCGGGGCGGACGGCAGCGCGTCGTCCGCCGAGTCAGCACCATCGGCGCCTGCATCGGCCCTCGGCGGTGGAACGCCCGCGTCGGTCGCCGTCGATGACGCGCCCGCTTCGCCTCCGTGGTTTGTGAGGCCCGCTCCGGGGTTGCTCCCTGCGCTGCACGAGATAGCGACCATGCCGATGCCGCCCAGCAGCATCGGGATCGCAGTGAACGTTCGGGCCATGGATCGCTCCGCAGGGGTCACCATTCACAGGCTCCGCAGGTACTCGAGCAGCGCCGTCTGGTCGGCCGGGTCGAGCGCGGGCGGCACGCTTCCCGCCGGCGTCGCCGCATTCAGCATCGAGGGCAGGACCTCCTCCAGCGTCAGCGCGCTTCCGTCGTGGAGATAGGGAGCCGAGTCGCTGAGGCCCCGGAGGGCCGGCGTGTCGAAAGCGCACGCCGGACGGGGGTCCCCGTTGATGTCTTCGTGCACGACATCGGGCCACGGACCGGTGGTCACGCACGTGCCGACGTCGTGGAGAAGAACGCCGCCCGTGGTGACCGACGAAACGATGGGCCCGCCGAGGTCGAGCGCCGCGTTGCCCTCGCCCGAGTCCGTCAACGCCGCTCCGAGGTGACACCCCGGGCATCCAACCTGAGCAAACACCGCCGCGCCCTGCGCCCGCAGGCTTGCCAGCGCGTCTCCACGAAGCTGATGGGCCGCGTCCATCGAAGGGGGCACCGGGGTGGGGATGGCGTAGTTGACATACGCGGCGAGGGCGTCGAGCAGTGGTTGCTGCGTCACGTTGCGGTGAACGTTGCCGCCCTGCTCGACGTCGATGGTCTTCCAGTAGTCCTGGACCTGAGTGCGATCGGCGGTGCGGAAGAGAAACCCGGTATCGAGCGTCCCTCCTGCGTTGGATGGGGTGTCGCGCGGGCCCTGCGCGAACAGCCATGTCACCGCGTCGCTCCGACCCTCGAGGTGACAGCTGGCACACGCCACCCAGTGGTCCTGGGTGACGGGAACGTCGTCGCTGTCGGCGGAGTAAAAGAGCTTCTGCCCGAGCCGGAGGTTCGGCGGCATGGGATCGTTCGACAGGCTCTTGAAAGAAGCCCCGTCGGCCACCACGGTGACGGTCCCATCCGACTCCGTGACCTTGAACGCGGCGACGTCTTCCGTGTTCCGCTCCTGCACGTAGAGCTCGTTCTGGACCCAGAGGACCCCCTCCGGCAGGTGACCGGGCAGGGGTCGCACGATGGTGGCTTCGATGCGCTGCGTGGCATCGACGACGAGCAAGTCCTCGCTGTCGGTATCGACGACGAAGGCGTACTTGCCATCGTCCGAGAACGTCATCGCGCGCGGACCGGAGACCACGTCACCAAACGCGCCGTTGTCGCCGTCGCCCGCGCTGTTGGCCTGGACCGAGAGACGCGCGAGCTGGTTGCCGGCCTTGCCGTCCAGGATCGACAGCGCGGGGAAGACAGTGCTGTTGAAGACGAGAGTGGGCTGCGGGGTGTCGGTGCCCAGCATCAGGTGCGCGACCCATAGCTCGTCGGTCCCAGGCCGGGCGACGACGTCGTAGAGCCCGCGCACCAGGCCGTGCGGCTCGGTGGGATCGATCTCCGGTCCTCGGTCGGGCACCGTCCAGGTGGTGGTGAGGGCGAACGGGCTGGTCGAGAGCACGCTCACGCCGGGTCCCAGCAGGTGAGTGGCGAGGAGCGTCGTCCCGTCGGCCGCCCAGGCGAGGGCCCAGGGCTTGCGCGGCGTCTCCACCGTCGCGATGACCGTCATGGAGGCGGCGTCCACCTCGGCGATTTCGTCGTCTTGCGCGCACGCCACGAACACCTTCGAGTCGTCGGCGCTGACCAGCACCCCGATCGGCTCGGAGCAGACCGGCACGCTCCGCTGGATGGAGGCCTGGGCCACGTCGATGGCATAGAGAAGACCCGATCGCTGACCGGTCACGTAGAGCGTCTTTCCCTGGGAGTCGAGCGCCAGCGCACGCGGGGACACCGCGGGATCGAAGCGCTGGGTCGTCCCGTTGACGGCCGGGGCGGCGCTCGCCAGCAGGATCTCGCTCGCGATGGAACGGGTCGCCAGGTCGAGGACGCTGACCGTGTCGGCGTCGGGATGCACGACGAAGAGATGCGAGCCATCGAGACTCACCGCCATGGGTCCGGAATGAGACTGGCGCGTCGCCTGCGACGGCGTCGAGGAGCCACATCCCCAGGGGACGGCGACGGCGAGGCCCAGGAGCACGCTGCGAGGGGTCATTGGGGGGTGTTCGGGGTGATGGTGAAAGTGACGGAGTTGGCCAGGGCCGAGGGCAGTCCCACCGCGGAGATCTCGGGAACGCAGTCGTGCTCACGGTCGGTCGTGGGAACGCGGGGACCGGCGTCGCCGCCGGGCTTGTCGGCGAGCGATCCGGACTCCCCCGAGAGAACCCGCTCGGCCATCTGCAACCCCCCGAGGCCCAGCGGCAAGCCGTCCGGTCCGGTGCCGAGGTGCGCGCACTCCTGCGGCCAGTCGATGTCGCCGTTCTGATTCCGATCGTCCCATCCGTTGAGGACCAGCTTGTCGAGACGGGCGATGCGGTCCTCGAGGAGACTGGCCAGCGTCGCGTTCCCCGGCAGAACGGCGATGAGCTCGTAGGTGTCCCGCAAGGCCCCTTGCAGGATCCCGAAACGTCGAGGGGTGAAGGTCAGCGTGGCGGAGGTGTCGCCCGGCGTCGGCCGATACACCCGCGCCTGGACATCGTAGAAGGCGCCGTCCAGGCGCTCGAAGACGGCCAGGGCGCGATCGCGGTACTTGGTCTGTCCCGTGGCCAGATAGGCGACCAGCAGCCCACGGATGGCCGCCGAATGCGCGTCGAGAGTGGTGCCGTCGTCGGTCGGTGCGGCGGCGGTGAGGTTCCAGCCTCCGTAGGCGTGGCCGTCCGCGGTGGTGAGCTGGTCGTAGAAGACTCCCGAGAGAGACTCGATGAGCGCGTCGAGCCGCGCGCCAAAGGTCACTCCGTCGACCGGCGCGAAGGTGTCGAGGGGGCACGGAACGCCCTCGATGTCCGGCTTGGTGTTGCTGTAGAGGACCAGCAGCGAGTCGAGGGCGCGGCGTGCGGTGCGCAGCGAAAGGAGCGCGTAGGCCGCGGTATCGGTGGAGAGGCTGGCTCCCCGCGACACGATCCCCCCCGCGAGCGCGACGTCGTCGACGAAGAAACCCGTCGTCGGGTCCACGTGGAGCCGATCCATGTTCACCACCGCGACCCGCATCATGGCCAGCGCGCGGTCGTGCAGCGTCGACGCGCCGGTGGGGATCTGGTTCTGCACCGGGAACGGGTCGCCGTCGAAGTACGCGAGGGCCGGCTGGCTACCGCCCACCTGCGTGTTCGATTGATCGGTGAGCGAGTAGATGCTCGAGAACGCTCCGACCACCCCGGCGAGGTCGAGCAGATGGCTGTCCGGCGAGGTGACGCTGTAGCTGGCCGGCCTCGGAAACCCGCTGTCGTCCGGAACTTCGGTGACGGCGAGGGTCCCGGGGAACCAGCGCAGGGGGCTCTGCTCGGAATACGCGAGAGCGTCGGCAAGGCTCGCAAAGCCGTCGAGCGTCGTTCCGTCCGTGGTGCTCAGGGCGGTGAGCCACTGGTCCGCCTGGTTGTCGAGGATCTGGAGAAAGTTCGCCGCCTGGAATCCTTCGATGTCGCTCGAGCCCAGGAACGTCCCCGAGATGGTCGTCGCGCCCGGGCCACCATTGCCAAGGACGGTGTTCCCGGCAGCGCCCACCAGAGCCAGCTGATCGGCCGGGACGGTGTTGACGGGGTTCTCGTTGGAGTCGTGCATGACTTGCAGGTAGTTGAGCGTCCAGAGCGCGTCCTTCCACCCTGCCCAGCCGGAGGCACCCGGTCCGATCGCCATGCTCACCTGGGCGGCGCGGTTGGGCAGATGCAGCCCGGTGTAGTCGCACTCGTAGTCGTCGCAGATGAGCGCGCCGCTGGCGCCGGGGTCGTCGTCGGAGCTGATCGTGCAGCCGTTGGCGGCGTTGGTGACGTCGATGGCCGGGTTCCACTGGGTGAAGGGCTGGAGGGTGGGCCAGAACCCCGGCCAGCCGAGAGGGTTGGTCGGCGTCACCTGCGCGCTGACCGCTCGCGCGGTGGTATTCGCCTCGACCGCCACGCGCTGCACCCACGCGCGAAGTCCCTGCAGCGCGTCGGCGCCGGTCGCGCCGGCGGGGTCGAGCACCGGTCCGAAGGCCAGTGAGGTCCCGGCCCCCGACTCGAAGGCGATGTTGTTCATCGGCTGCTTCGAGTACTCGTACGACTCGACGGCACTGGCGAAACCGGGCAGATCGGTGCGCCCGTTGTGACCGCCGACGACGCCGTCGTTCAGCGCCGGATCGTAGTAGAAGTCCGGCGAGCAAACGCTCAGCTGACAGACGTAGTCGCGGCTGTAGCAGCCGAGGTCGCGACCCATGGCCTCGGCCAGGGGCTCGCCGGAGATCTGCATCTCGACGGCGGCGATGAAGTGGTCGCGCGTGTCGAAGGTGGTGTCGACGGCGCTCACGTCGAGCCGGAGTGTCTGGGGGACAGGAGCTCCGGACGACGCCTGTCCGGACGAAGTCGAGGTGCCGGCTCCTTTGCAGCCGGCAAGCAGGACGAGCAGGAGAACCCCACCGCGATGTCGAGCTGGAGCCATGGCTCTGTTGAACTTGACTTTCATCATCTAGTCAAGGAGGATCGACTTTGAAAGTCGACTTCCGTATAGACAGGGGTGAAGGCCATGCGCTGGAGCAGACGTGTTGGTTGGTTCGTCGTCGCCGTCTTCGCCGTCTCCACCTCCGTCGGGTGCGGCGGGGGGGGAGCTTCCGCCGCCCCAGCGCCGCAGGAGTGCACGGCCTATACGGCGAGCTTCAACGGCTTCCATGCCTGGTCGACGGCCGTGGCGACCGCCCCGGGGGACGCTTCGGACGGCCTGCACGGCGTCGGGCCGCTCCAGGTGTACTGGAATCAGAGCCCGCCCCATGGGGCCACCTCGTTTCCCGTCTGCACCATCATCGTCAAGGAGACCCAGGAGGCGGACCCCACGCAGCGCACCGTCTTCGCCATGGTGAAGAATGGCGGCGGCTACAACGCGGCGGGCGCGGTCGGGTGGGAATGGTTCTCACTCGCGGACAATGCGGACGGAACCGTCTCCATCCTCTGGGAAGGTCTGGTCGCCCCGCCCGGGCAGACCTACGCCAACCAGGCCATCGGCGATTGCAACGGCTGCCATGAACAGGTAGCCGGCAACGACTACGTCTGGGATTCAGCGCTTCAACTGCCGAATTTCTGAGTGGCTACCAGACGAACGGGCGCGCATCGTTCTGACCTCGAGGAGGCGGTGGGGCTACCGCCTCGCACACGAGCTCGCTTCCGCGGTGCACTGGATCCGTTGAGCGCGAGTGCGCATCCTCGTCTGCGGTAGGGTGGCCCGATGACCGATCCCGCCGGCATCGCCACCCTCATCGTTGCCATTCGCAGCCTTCACGGCGTCGAGGCAAAGCACGTCGAGACGGCTCATGTGCATCAGAAGAGAAAGGGGGAGACGGCGTGGAACGGCTACGTCGAGGTGTTTGATCTGGTCGATCATCCCGGGGCGACCCAGGCCTACGCCTGGAGCGAGGCCACGACGGGCGCCGAGCGACGGCTTTTCGCGGTGCTGCGGGTCGGCCCCATCGATTCGCCGACCAAGGCGGTGCTGGCGTCGATCTTGGCGGATGCGCGGTAGTCGCCGACCCCCCCCGCATGCGGTTCCGCCACACACGTAGCGATCTGCCCACTCGCCGCCCGCCCTCGGGACGGATGCGCGTCTGCTGCGTCACCCTCAGCCGGCGACCTCGCGGGGGTGGCGACGAATGGTCCTGGTTTTGCCTGTGGAGAGAACAGGAGGCACGTATGGCCGCAAAAAAGAGCGCCCGCAAATACAGCAAGGGTGCGAGCAGCAAAGTGGAGAAGACCATGCAGGAGCGCAACGAAGGAACGCTGCGCTCCGGCGGGTCGAACAAGAAGGTCACCAGCCGGAAGCAAGCCATCGCCATCGGCCTGTCCGAGGCTCGCCGCGCCGGCGACAAGGTTCCGCCGAAGAAGTCCCCGGCTAGCGAAAGCAAGTAGCGCAAACCGCCGAGGGTCGGGCGCGCGGGCGTGAGTCGGTAGCTGACGAGACCAGGGCGCGGGCGCTTTCGGCTGTCTGGCACGACGCGTGCGTCAGCTGGTGGTGAGAGAGGATAGTCATGCAAATCCGTGTCGGCTATGACTTGACGTACAACTGCCCGCAGCCCACGCCCATGATCCTGACGCTGAGCGTCCACGCGTCGCGCGCGTCCGACCTCGTCGTGGCGGGCCCCATGTGCATTTCCCCTTCGACGGAGATCACCGGGTATCAGGACTCGTTCGGAAACTGGTGCAGTCGCTTCGTCGCCGCTGCCGGTGCGACCCGCGTCTTCGCGGACGCCGTCGTGAACGACAGCGGCCTTCCGGACGTGGTGGTGGCGGGGGCGCCTCAGACGCCGGTCGAGGCTTTGCCGGAAGATGCTCTTCGCTTCCTTCTGGCGAGTCGGTATTGCGAGACCGACCTCCTGTCGCCGATGGCGTGGCAGCTCTTCGCCAGCAGCGCCCCCGGGTGGGGACGTGTGCAGGCCATCTGCGATTTCGTCCACAATCACATTCAGTTCGGCTACGCTTTCGCGCGCTCGACCAAGACAGCGTGGGACGTCTATCACGAGCGCGTCGGCGTCTGCCGCGACTTTGCCCACCTGGCGATCGCCTTCTGCCGCGCGATGAACATCCCCGCCCGCTACTGCACGGGCTACCTGGGAGACATCGGGGTGCCCCTCTCGGATTCGCCCATGGATTTCTCCGGCTGGTTCGAGGCCTTCCTGGGTGGTCAGTGGTACACCTTCGACGCGCGCCACAATACGCCGCGCATCGGGCGCGTGCTCATCGCGCGTGGCCGGGATGCCTCGGACGTCGCCATCAGCACAGCCTTCGGTCCGAGCTCCCTCACCCATTTCAAAGTGTGGACCGACGAAGTCGTCGCGCGGCGGACCCAGGGACCTGGCTCCGACGCGCACGCCGTCTCCCTGTTCGGCGCTTGAGCCTCTTGGGGTAGTGGCTCAGTCGCCGGTCGTATCGCCGCCGAACACGTTGTAGGCGTCGATCATGTACTTCAGGTTCGCCTGGAATCCGTACACGTTGGCCGGGATGTTCCCGTCGTCGAACTGGACGAGGACGTCCTGGTTGTAGGTCTGGACCTGGAAGTACGACGACGAGTTGCGGTCCTCGTCGCAGAAGAACCAGACGTTCCGGTCGGCGATGTACGTCCACACCCAGCGGCGCCCGTCCGGGCCGACGAAGGCTTGCGTCGCTGCGTTGGAGTGTCCGACGTCGGCCTCCGAGGTCTGGGGCAGCATCGGGTTGTAGGTGCAGCTGGGGATGTCCGTGCAGCCGTTGAGGCCCGTGGGATTCTGCACGGCGACGTTGACGAAGTAGTCGATGGCGTCCTGCTCGCGAACGAAGGTGTGGCCGCCGATCCAGTCGCGCATCTGCGGGTACGCGAGACCGGTGAAGGTCGGCGTCTGGGTGTCGTGGCCGAAGAGGGCCACTGCGGAGGGGAAGAACTCGGGGTAGGCGTCCCAGGGTCCCTTCTCACCGAGCATCGAGCCGGCCGTCGACCAGGACTGCGACGGCTCCTGATCGCCCGTGCCGATCACCATCGAGCTGTCGTAGTACCCGGCTGACTGCGTCGGGTCGTAGTTGTCGAAGGGCCAGAGACCCAGCCAGTTGATGAAGGCGATCTCCTTGTCGACGGAGATGCCCTGCTGGGTCACGTCGCCGAAGTACGGATCGTACTGCGTCTGGAAGGGGCGCTCGCCGGTCGACTGCTGGATGACTGCTTCGTGGAACCCGGCGATGAGCAGCTCGGCCGAATCGACATCCGCCTGGAAGTGGTTGACCAGCTGCTGGTAGAAGAGCTGCGCGTTCTCGGAGCTTGCGGGCGCGGTGATGCCGACCTGGATGAGCTTGTCGCTCAGTTCGCCGGGACTCCAGTCCCACACTTCTTGCGCCATGAAGCGGCGCATGTCGGTGATGGTATTGACGACGCTGGTCGCGTACTGCGAGTCGTCCCAAACTTTCCGGTACTGCCGGAAGTTACGCCAGTTGTAGTTCCACTCGTAGGCCTCGATGTCCGCAGCGGTGATCTCCGCGGGGGTCGAGCCCAGGTCGAACTGGCGGCAGAGCGGCGTATAGGTGATGTGCTCTTCCGAGCAGAAGAGGAACTGCTTCTCGGTGGTCCCCGTCCAGCCCAACGGGTCGTTCCAGGGAGCCGTCGCGCTCACCTGGCCCGAAGCGCCGACAACCTGACCGGTGGTCGGGGTCGCCGTCACTGGGCCCGCGGTCGCCGCCGAGAGGGCGTTGCCATACGTCCAGGCGATCGCACCCTGGTCGTAGGGGAGCCAGCCCGTCTGCGGCTGGCCCGACTGCGACGTCCCGTTCGTCCAGAGGACGTCGTCCGCCGTCTGGCTGTACTCCATGATGCTGGAGCTGTACTTGCCGAACTGCGTGTTGCCCGACGGATCCACGTAGGTGGGCCAGTTCGCCTTGTCGACGCTGCCCATGAAGTTGTGCTCCATGCTCATGACGTGACCGAACTCGTGCCAGACCACGCTCTCGTAGTAGCTCTCGAGAAGCGTGCTCTCCCACTCGGCCTGCGTCTCCCAGTGCGGCGTCGAGTTGGCGGCACTCACGATGCACTGGCGGGTCGCCCGCGCCATCGTCGCCGGGAACGAGATAAGCTCCGTCGTATCCTCGGTCCTCCGGAAGAACGGAAGCTCCCACGTGGCGTTGTAGTTGCGGTGCGCCTGGATGAGCTGCCGCACCTGATCGACGGCATCGTAGGCGGTCTGCATGCCGGCCGGGCTCTGATCGATGCTGGTTGCCAGATTGGAGATGTGATGGTCGAGGTTGTCCATCGACTGCTGGAACTGCGTCTCTCCGCTCAGCGTGGTCAGAAGGCTCGACATGCCCGTCGGCAGCGTCCCGTCGGGCGAGGTGAACTGGTTCGCGTTCGGATCGGAGTACGTCGTATACGGGATGAGCGCGTAATACGCCTGGTAGAACGTCTGCCCATCGGCGCCGGTATGCTGATAGACGTAATCGCTCGGGCCGGGCGAGGTCGCGCCGTCCAGCGGCGGCGGAAGGTACTGCGCCATCTTCTGGTAGAGGGTCGACTTGCCGTAGATGTTCGCCTGGATCGAGGCCGGAAGAAGGGGGATGTAGCCGACCAGCGGCGTATTGCCGACGGTGCACGCGGCGGGGAGCGTCCCCCCCGTCGTGCTGGTGGGATCCGGAGGCGGATCCGCGAAGGGGTTCGTCCCGATGACGTCCGTCAGGTACGCCGAGATGCGCTGCTCGACGTAGTCCTTCAGCGGTCCGTCGGCGATGTTGATGGACGCCGAGACCAGCTCTCCCGTCCGCGGATCCGGCTGGAACTGAGCGACACCGATGAAGGGGGAGCTGGTGTCGAGGTCACTCTCCCAGCGGATGAAGCTGTACCGTATGTCGCCGTATTGCCGCGCCGGGCCGGCCCCGTCACCGAAGGTCGTCGCGTCGTTGTAGTTGAGGACGACGAGACGAGCCGCTGCCCCGGCGGTGGTGAAGATGGCATTGGTCTGATCCATGATCCCGCCGGGGCGCGTCCACATCGCCACCTTGTCCGCTGGATAGCCCTGGGCGAGGTAGAAAACGATCGGCTTGCTCGGGTTGTAACGGAGCACGTACTGCGTCGCCGCGATGAGCTCGGAGTTCGTGTCGCGCGCAAAGACGGTGTTCTGGATGGTTCCGTATTTGTGGCGGATGTTGTCCTTCTCGGCGACGATGAGCGGGGTGTAGCTCGTCGCATCGACCGGGGCCGCGCGGGTGAACGAGTACATGACGTTCATGGTGACGTTGGCGCGGTTCATCTGGACGAACTCGGTGCCGACGCTGCCGTACATCTGCGCGCAATCGGCCGAGTTGGTGGTGCCCCCCAGATCCACCGGGACGGTGACCGCGACCGTGAACTGCATGTAGTTGTTGACGGTGTCCACCACGAACGAGTCGGGCACCAGCGCCGCGGAGCTGTTGACCGTGTCGCCGCACATGTTCAAGAAGAGCGTCGGGTACGCGCCGAGCCCCGCGACGTCGCTCAGGTCGTTCTTGTCGAAGTTGACCTTGACCCACTGGCGCACCTGCCAGTCGAGCTCCTGGTTCTCTTCGTAGAAGTTCGTCTTCTCGCCGTCGAGATTGACCCGGTACTTCAGGTCGACGTTGGTGATGGGCCAGGCGTTGATGATCGAAGGCGTGCGCGTGTCCTGCGCGTTGATGGCGTCGGTGTTCGACAGCTCGCGCATGTCGAGCAGGCTCAGCTTGTCCGAGGTGATGTCGAACCGGACGATGTTCCCGTAGTCCTGCGTTCCCGCGCTCTCCGACCCGGTGAAGAGGCCGAGGTTCGCAAACGGGTTGGGGTCCGACGCCTGGACGACGGTCGCCTTCATGAACCACCCGGGATCCACACCTCCGACTGGTTGAACCAGGAAGTCCTTCCGGATGTACTGGTTCTCGTTGAAGACGCCGTTGCGCGACGGACGGTCCGCCACACAACCCTGGGACGCGGCCACCACGCCGGCGACCGCGGCGATGCCGAACAAGGTACGAATCGGATTGCTGCTGCTCATTATCGTAATCTCCTGGTCCTCGAGCCGCTGCCTACTGCGTCTGGGTCAAGAGCGTAGGGTTGAAGATCGTGGCATCCCCGATGCGACTCGGACCGTCGCCGGCCCCCCGGTTGACCGAGAGGAGGAGGCCATTCGTGACCGACGTGATGTAATCCGGGTAGTTGTCGTACGGGCTGTAGCGAATGAAGATGTTGCAGGCCGTCTGCGCCCCGGGGTGCTGCTCCAGCCAGGTGACGATATCGAGCGCAGACGAATACATCTTGGCGCGCAGGATGTCCCCGGTGGCCGCGTCGACGCAGGGGAACACCTCCCCCAGGAAGTCCTGGGTCTCCACCGCAGCGATGATTCCGTCGGTCAGCGCGCCCGTGGCGTCGGTCACCGGCA
>Ga0302326_10010746_pt1 | contig 19791 bp, 21 predicted proteins | sample Palsa_T0_3_FD_202264 | JGI IMG/M metagenome (GOLD analysis project Ga0302326, IMG submission 202264) | Peat permafrost microbial communities from Stordalen Mire near Abisko, Sweden - Palsa_T0_3 | ecosystem: Environmental > Terrestrial > Soil > Palsa > Peat permafrost | place: Sweden: Abisko...
AGGTGCTGCTGGTGATGGACGCGACCACGGGGCAGAATGGGTTGCAGCAGGCGCGGCTTTTTACCGAGGCTTCTGGCGTGACCGGAATCGTGCTGACCAAGCTGGACGGGACGGCCAAGGGCGGCATCGCCGTGGCCATTGCGCGGGAGCTGAACCTGCCGGTACGCTTTGTGGGGGTTGGCGAAAAGATTGGCGATCTGCTGGAATTTGATCCTGCGGCGTTTGTCGATTCGCTTTTGGGCGACTGAAGGCGCGGATACTTATATTTCACACAAGACAATTTGCTGAGTTTTTTAGATAATCTGCGCGATGCTTTTGATAGATCGCAGCACAAGTAACGTAAATCGCCGGACGATTAACGTTACTTGTGCTGTCCAAAAGGGGTTTTTGTGACAGAGCCGATTTCCACTCCCGAGCGAGACACGCCGTGGATGCTGCGGGCGCTGGAGCTGGCCCGAAACGGCATCGCACTCTGCTCGCCGAATCCGACGGTTGGGTGCGTGATCCTCGACCGGGAGGGCGTGCTGGCAGGTGAGGGCTGGCATGAGTATGACCGGCTCGATCATGCTGAGGTTGTCGCGCTTCGAAATTCAGGAACTCGTGCGCGGGGCGGGACGGCTTATGTCACCCTTGAGCCTTGCAATCACACTGGCCGGACTGGGCCTTGCACCGAAGCGCTGATTGCGGCTGGAGTGGCGCGGGTGGTTACGGCTGCGGTCGATCCCAATCCGCTGGTGGCGGGGCAGGGTCTGGAAAAACTGCGGCAGGCGGGGATTGCCGTGGAGGTGGGCGTTTGCCGCGCTGTGGCGCAGCGGCTGAATGAAGGATTTGCCCGCTGGATTGTGAGCAAGCGTCCGCTGGTGGTGATGAAGGTTGCGATGACGCTGGATGGACGCATCGCGCCTCCGCCTGGGAAGCAAACGGCGCGCCAGCCTTTCTGGATCACCGATGAGACTTCGCGGGCGGCGGTGCAGCCGATGCGCTGGGCCGCGGATGCGGTGCTTACCGGCGTGGACACGGTGATTGCCGACGACCCCCTGATGACCGATCGCAGCGGCGGGTCGCGGCGCAGGCCCTTGCTGCGGGTGATTCTGGATTCGGCGCTGCGAATGCCGCTCGATTCCCGGCTGGTGACGACGGCTCAGAATGACGTGGTGGTGTTTACTGTTCCTCCGCACGAGCGCGATAAACATGCCAATGAGCTGGCGGAGGTGCGGATTCGCGAGCTGAGGGAGCGCGGAGTGCGCGTGGAAGTGCTGGCGGCCGAAGCGGGGCGCGTGCCCCTTGCCCGAGTGCTGGAAAAACTTGGCGCGGAGGGAATTTTGACCTTGCTGACAGAGACCGGAACGCGGCTGAATACGGCTCTGCTGGCGGCAGGATTGGTGGACCGGGTGAAGGTCTTCTGCTCGCCGCAGATCATGGGGTCGGATGCGGTGCCGGCTTTTCGCGGGCTGAGTTTGCCGGTGCGGCTTGAGGATGCCGAGGTCGAGCGGCATGGGAACGACTATAGCGTTTCGGCGCTGCTGCGCGATCCCTGGAGCTGAGCCACCTGCTCCAGCAACTGGGTTATACTTAAATATAATTTGCGAGGTAGTTGTGCATACCACGAATCTGCGTAAGGTTGGCGGCTCGGTCATGCTTGCGGTGCCGCCTGTTTTGCTGAATCTGCTGCAACTAAAGGCGGGCGCAACGGTGGCCGTGGATGTAGAAAACGGCCGCTTGATTGTGGAGCCTAAGCAGCGACCCCGTTATACATTGGCGGAGTTGCTGGCGGCCTCCGACTACTCAGAGCCTCAGCCGCTGGAAGAGCGGGAGTGGGTAGATGCGCCTGCGGTTGGCGGCGAATTGTTGTGAATCGCGGCGATATTTACATGGTGTCTCTGGACCCGACGCTGGGGCACGAACAACGCGGCCACCGGCCAGTGCTGGTGATCTCGCCAACTGAATTCAATGAAGCTACGAAGCGGCCTGTGATTTTGCCGATTACCAGCGGCGGCGAATTTACCCGCCGGATCGGCTTTGCGGTCCCGCTTACAGGCATCCAAACCACCGGAGTTGTACGCTGCGACCAGCCGCGTGTGCTCGACATACAAGCGCGAGGCGGCCGGAAAGTGGAGACATTGCCACAGGAAATCCTGGAAGAAGTACTTGCCCGGACTGTGGTGCTGTTCACCTAGGTGCGAGGTTGGGGGGTTTGAATCGATCTGCACGCAGGTTTTATCATGGAAGGGTCATGGCGTTTCCTATTAAAGTTTGTGCTGTTTGCTCTGAAGAGTTTGAACTGAAGCCGGGTAAGCCCGGTTTTGCCAACCGCTGCCCGGCGTGCAGCGAGCCGGAGGCGGACGAGCCCGGCGGCAAAGACCTTACCGGGGCTCTGGATCGCAAGAGCGCCGCTGAAGCGAATGCGGCGCGGCGCGAGGCGATGAAGAATCTGCTTTATCGCAAGGATAGCTAGCGTAACTGCATACGGCGTATCCAGAAAGCTTGTATCGAATGTACATAGCCTGCCGCAATTGTTCTGTCCGATTGTCAAACGATCTCCAACCGATTGACTTTGGTGAACGAAACGAAGCAATGGGAGAGGAATTTCTCAAACCGGGCGGCTTAATGCAAGAGGACGGAACGTTCTTTCACGGTCGCTGTGGCAACTACATTGCACATTCGGACGATATCGTCGGCGTTAAGTTGACCGACGATACTAGGCGTTTGAATGGTTGTTGCGGTTTGGATGGCCTGGATGGACCTAATCTACAGTGCGAAAACTGCAGTGCGTACGTCGCGGTCAAGATCACGGATTGCTGGACACCGCACTGCGTGATCTTTGAACCTGAAGCAATCCTGACAGAGACCTAGCCTAGAAAAACAATTCTTGCCAGCAGCGAATCTGATGCACAATTTCATGGATCGAGCCGAAGGCTAGGCCGAAGGATCTGCTGTGGAAAGGCGCACGGCGCGGAGGATACGCATGCCGTCGCTGGAGGGGAGCGGCAGGAGATTGACGAGGCCGAGCGCGAGGTTGCAGAGCGCCAGTTTGGGGCCGAGGACCGGCACGAATGAGAGCGGCAGCATCAGGCAGAAGTTCATCAGCGGGCCGGCGGTGGCGATGAGGACTTCGTCCTGCTGGCTTTGGGCGTAGGCGCGGCGGACATAGGCTCCGGCGAGGCGGAGTCCGAATTCGTGGACGGGAACGCCGACGAAGGCCGCGGCCAGCATGTGGCCTGCTTCGTGAAGGAGCAGGCTGGCTACCATCAAAAGGCCGAAGAGAGTTCCGAGACGCCAGCCGTCGAGACCGACGCCGAAAACGACGCAGAAGGCGACCAAGGCCCAACCGGCCTGGTGCATGCGAAAAGGTACGAAAAATCTATCCATGAAAGCCCTCATTTGGCACTCAGGATAAGATGCGCGACACCGCTTGTTTTAACGGCCAGGTGACCAAAGATACACCAAGTCTTAGGTAATCGATTTTGGGTGACTTCGGCTGAGTGCCGGCTTGCGCCTGCGCTGCCTTGCCGTTCCCTTGGGACTTGCCCTACGCTAGAGCTATGTTTACGGGGATTATTGAGCGGACTGGGACGATTGTCTCTTTAGTGGATTTGGGCGGAGTGCGGCGGCTTACTGTGGCGGCGCCAGGGATTGCGGGGCGGCTGCGCGAGGGGGATTCGCTGGCGGTTTCCGGAGTTTGTCTTACGGCGTTGGATTTGGATCCGGAGCTGTTTCATGCGGATCTGGCTGCGGAGACGCTGGCGAAGACCTCGCTTGGGGCGCTGAAGCCGGGGTCGGTGGTGAACCTGGAGATGCCGGTTGAGGCGGGAAGTCCGCTGGGCGGGCATATTGTGCAGGGGCATGTGGACGGGACCGGGGTGCTGGTTTCGCTGGAGCCGGTGGTCCCGGAGTCGAGCCCACACTTTGATCGCGAGACTACGGACTGGACGCTGCGGGTGCGGATTCCGGAGCATGTACGGCCATGGATGGTGCTGAAGGGGTCGGTGGCGCTGGAGGGAATCAGCCTGACGATTGCCGATTTTGACGGCGAGGTGGTTACGGCGGCCATTTTGCCGCTGACGTACTGGCGGACGAATCTGCATTCGCTCAAGGCCGGCGTACCGATAAATGTGGAGGGGGATGTGGTGGTGAAGCTGGCGCTTGCGCAGATGGTGGAACGGCAGGACTCGGAAAAGCAGCCGGAGTTTGAGTTGACTGAGGCGTGGCTGGTGGCGGAAGGATTTTAGATTCGCTGCTCCCAACCCAGGTCGCTTATTCGTGAGTTGAGCTACAATGATGACTAGTCGAATCAACTAGTCAATTGCTCCTGGAGGCCCCATGGCTGTACAGACAATTCAAGCATCGGAGGCAAAGACGCACTTTCTGCGTATCTTAGACCGTGTGGAGCGAGGCGAGACGGTGGTGATTTCGCGGCACGGACGGCCAATTGCTCGGATCAGCCCGGAGCCGGAGATTGATGGGGAGCGTGTACGGCAGGCGATTGAAGGCATGAAAGCTTTGCGCAAGAAAATTGGCAGGCTCACCCTCGAAGAAATCCTGTCGGCTCGTGACGAGGGCCGGGAGTAATGGCATTTGTGCTGGATGCGTCGATCTGTGCCGTGTGGGCACTTACCGACGAAACCGACCCACTAGCGGATCATGCAATGGCTCGGTTGGCTCACGAACCTGCGACAGTGCCGGCGTTGTGGTGGTTCGAGGTCCGCAACGTGCTGGTAATCAGCGAACGGCGTAAGCGATTGACCAGCGATGGGTCGCATGAGTTTCTCAAGTTTCTGGGCGGGTTCCCGATCTGGACCGACGAGGAGCCGGACGAGGATGCGATCTTCGGGTTTGCGAGAAGATATCAGCTTTCGTTCTACGACGCGACCTATCTGGAGGTTGCCCATCGGAAAGGACTGCCGTTGGCGACGCTCGACAAGGCTTTGCGGGCTGCTGCGGAAGCTGCCGGAGTTCCTCTTTGGGCTTAGTGTTTCGATTTCCTTGCCTGCGCCTCCCATTCTGAGCGCGTGGGCGGTATGGCGCGTCCATCCAGCAGGGAAACTCTTAGCGGAAGTGTCGAAACTGATACCCTTGCGAGAGGACTAGGGCGTAGAGCCGGAAAACGAAGATATGGCTGAGTTTGTCATCAAATTGGCGGATGAGCGGGGACGGGTGCAGGAGCAGACGCACGCGGCGGCCTCGGCGGATGAGCTGCGCCATCGCTTTGTGCAGGCCGGATACCATGTGTTTTCGGTGCGTTCGCGGAGCCGGCTGGGGCGGGTGAAGAAGACCAAGCTGGAGCCGTTTTTGATCTTCAACCAGCAATTTTTGACGCTGGTGAAGGCCGGTTTGCCGATTCATGGTTCTTTGGCGATGCTGGCTGAGCATCAGAAGAATCCTCATTTTGCCGGGCAACTGCTGAATGTCACCGAGCGGGTCAAATCGGGCGAATCGCTTTCGGCGGCCTTCGAGGCGCAGGGCGGGTTTCCGACGATCTACACGACCACGCTGCTGGCTGGAGAACGGTCGGGTAACTTGCAGGAGGTGCTGGAGCGGTTTATCAGCTTCCAGCGCATCTCGCTCACGTTCAGCAAGAAACTGACGGCTTCGCTGATCTATCCCACGGTTCTGATCGTCTTCGTGACCGGCCTTTTCATCTTTTTGATTACGGTTGTGGTGCCGCAATTTTCGACGCTCTATGACGGCATGGGAATCAAGCTGCCCTGGCTGACAGTGGCGCTGCTGAACTTCGGGATCGGCGCGCAGCATAAGGGGCCCTGGGTGGCGCTGTTGCTGGCGGCGGCGATCTATGGATTGGTGCGCTACTCCAAGACGGACCGGGGGCGGGACCAGGTGGACGGATTCCGCATCGGTATTCCGATCTTTGGCAAGATCTGGATCAAGTACCAGGTGGCGCTGTTTGGGCGCACGCTTTCGACGCTGTTGACGGGCGGGCTGCCGCTGGTGCCGTCGCTGGAGACGGCGGCCAAGTCGATTTCGTCGAATCGCATCGCGAAGGCGGTGTTTTCGTCGGTGGTGCGGGTTCGCGAGGGCAAGAGCCTGGCCGACTCCCTGTCGGGGACCAAGGTGTTTCCCGCGGTTTCAACCGAGATGATCGCGGTGGGCGAGCAAACGGGCGCGCTGCCGCAGATGCTCAATTCCGTTGCCGAGTTCTTCGAAGAGGATGTGGAGACGGCGCTTACGGCTTTGATGGCGTTGATTGAGCCGATGATTTTGTTGGTGATGGGTGTGTTTGTGGTGGTCATTTTGATTGCGCTCTATCTGCCCATCTTTTCGCTGGGGCAGGTACAACAATTCGCGCATTAGCAGGTTGGCGAGTTAGCAAGTTAGCGAATTTGTGAGGATTGAGCTATGGCGGATGCGGTAATAACGGCTCCACAAAACGGGGTTTTTGCTACTGGACTCGACGAGCGGGCGCAGGCTGAGCAGATGGCGCGGCGGTACCGGGCGGAGTTTGCGGATCTTAAGAACTTCAAGATTCAGCACGATTTGCTGCGGACTGTGCCTGTGGAGCTGATGTTCCGCTACAACTTTGTGCCGCTGGAGTTGCGCGACGATGTGCTGGTGATTGCGGTCAGCGATCCTTCGAAGCTGATGGTTTTGGATGAGATTGCTGGGCTGTTAGGGCATCGCATTGAGCCGCGCGTGGCTACGCTCTCGCAGATTACCGATCTGCTGAAGAAGACGGAGCAGTCGCAGCGCGTGCTGGATGAGGCGAGCGAAGGGTTGACCTTCGATGTGCTCTCGGGTGACGAGAATACCGACGAAAATATCTCGATCGAAAAGCTGGCCGGCGATGAGGATATCAGTCCGATTATCCGCCTGGTGGATACTACGATCTTTACTGCCCTGGAGCGGCGGGCTTCGGACGTGCATATCGAAACGTACGATGACTCGCTGATTGTGAAGTACCGTATTGACGGTGTCTTGCAGCCGGCAATGGCGCCGATTGCGCGCGAGCATCATCAGACGATTCTTTCGCGTATCAAGATCATGTCGGAGCTGGATATCGCCGAGCGGCGCGTGCCGCAGGACGGCCGTTTTAGGGTGCGGTATAAGGGTCGGCTGATCGATTTCCGTGTCTCTATTATGCCCACGGTGCATGGCGAAAATGCTGTGCTGCGCGTGCTGGATAAAGAATCGATGTCGGAGAAGTTTCGCAACTTGACGTTGGAAGTAGTGGGCTTCGCGGAAGAGGATTTAACGCGCTTCCGGCGGTATATTCGCGAGCCTTACGGGATGGTGCTGGTGACCGGGCCTACGGGCTCGGGCAAGACGACAACGCTCTATGCGGCGCTCAATGAAATCAAGTCCGACGAAGACAAGATCATCACGATTGAAGACCCGGTCGAGTACCAGATTCGCGGCATCACGCAGATTCCGGTGAACGAGAAAAAGGGACTGACGTTTGCGCGCGGATTGAGGTCGATTCTGCGCCACGATCCGGACAAGATTCTGGTCGGCGAAATCCGCGATGCCGAAACGGCGCAGATCGCCATCAACTCGGCGCTGACCGGGCACTTGGTCTTTACCACCGTCCACGCGAACAACGTGGTCGATGTGCTGGGGCGCTTCTTGAATATGGGCGTCGAGGCTTACAACTTTGTTTCGGCGCTCAACTGCATTCTGGCCCAGCGGCTGGTGAGGACCATCTGCGCGCACTGCACGTACACCGTGAAGCACACGGAGGAGATGCTGGTAATAAGCGGGCTCGATCCGGCGGAGTGGCGGGACTTCGAATTTCAGGAGGGCGCGGGGTGCATCGAGTGCGGCGGGACAGGGTATCGCGGACGAACGGCGATCCACGAATTGCTGGATTTGACGGACCCGATCCGGGAGCTGATTCTGGATAAGCGGCCTGGCTCGGAAGTGAGAAAACTGGCGCAGAAAGAGGGTATGAGCTTTTTGCGTGAGTCGGCGATGGACCGGGTGCGGCGTGGGTTTACCACGCTCAAGGAAATCAACAAGGTTACGTTTATTGAGGCGAACCGGTAGAGCTTGTGTGAGTGTGAAGTGTGAGTGTGATTGGCCTGCTGTTGAAGGGAAAGTGTAGTGACTAGTTTTCGAGTGCCAATTGGGATTGCGGCGGGTGGGCGGCCCGCGGCGGCTTGCGAGATTTCGCCGGAAGGCGTGGTCGCCGCGGCGACTGCGGCGGCCGGACAGGCTCCGGCGTATGCCGTGGAGGGTTTGCTGCCGCTGACGGTGACTCCGGGGCTAGCGGAGGGCAATATCATCGATCCTCCTGCGGTTTCGGCGGCGATCCGGACGGCGTTAGGGCAGGTTTCTCCGCGGACGAAGTCGGTGACGGTGGTGGTGCCGGATTCGGCGGTACGGGTGTTTGTGCTGGACTTCGATACGCTGCCCGCAAAGGCGGACGAAGCGGTGCCGGTGTTGCGCTTCAGGCTGCGCAAGTCGGTGCCGTTCGACGTGGAGCAGGCCGGGATCAGCTACCAGGTGCTCAGTGAGGGTTCGTCGCGGTTGGAGACACAGTGGAAGGTGCTGGCGGCGATCATGCCTGGGCCGGTGCTGGCGGAGTACGAGTCGGTGGTGCGGGCGGCAGGGTATGAGCCTGGGGCGGTGCTGCCGGTGAGCCTGGCAGTACTGGCGGCTCTGGATAGCCAGGAAACGGTGCTGACAGTACACTTGAGCACGCGCACACTGACTACTTCGATTGTGTCTGGGAACGATATTTTGCTCTACCGGACGGTGGAGTTGCCTACCAATTCTCCCGAGGACCCGGAGGCGCAGAAGTTCGAGATTCAGCGCTCGATTGCTGTTTCGGCGGCCTTCTTCGAGGACCGTTTGCAGGTTCGCCCACACCGGCTGCTGTATTCGGGCGTGTTGCCGGCGCGGGAGTTTGCGGAGCTGGTGGACGATCCTGCGATGGCGATCGGTGAAGCGGTGGCGCGGCCGACGGTGGGGATGGTTTCGACGATGGGACATGCCTCGCTCGCCGGGGTTACCGGGGCGCTGATGGGGACGAACTGACGCCCCAAAAACGAGGACCTGTTTTTGGGGACCCAGGGACCACCCCAACGACAAAGATCTGTCGTTGGGGACCCCGGAAAAAGGAACGACGATGAAGATCACACTCAATCTCGCGACTCGCCCCTACGCCGACCAGGGTCCGGCGATCAAGCGGCTGCGTATTGGCATGGCGGTGCTGGCGGCGATCCTGATCGCGCTGGGGTTTGGGCTGATGCACTTTCACCAGTCCGCGCTGCGCATGGCGGCCCAGGAAGACGCGATCAACCGGGAGATTGCCGCCAAGCAGCAAGAGGAACAAGGCTACCGGGCCCAGATGCAGCAGCCGGCCAACGCGCGTGTGTTGCAGCAGGCGCAGTTTTTGAATGGACTCTTCGAGGAGAAATCTTTCTCGTGGACGGCGGCGATGGAAGATCTGGAACGGGTGCTCCCAGGGGGCGTGCAGGTGACGGCGCTGGAGCCGACCAGGGCCAAGGATGGGCGGCTGACGCTGCATCTGCGGGTTTCAGGGCAGCGGGAACGCGCGGTGGAGTTGGTGCGGGATATGGAGCATTCGAAGCGGTTTGCCGCGCCGCGCATCTCGGGTGAGAATACGGAGAATTCGCAGGGCGCCCTGCAGTCTGTGCGCGACTCGGGCAAGGTGAGTTTCGACGTTCTGGCCGAGTACAACCCGGCGACGCTGGACGAGCGCAGGGCCGAGATTGCCACGCAGAAACGGAAGCGGCCTGGTGCTGGCGAAAACGCGCCGGGGACTTCGGAAACGCGGCAGCAATACGTTCCGCCGGCTCCACAGCCTGTGCCGATGCAGCCGGTTCGCCACGGAATGCCGGGAAGGGCGATGGGGCCGGGCGGACTGAACAATCGGCCTGGGCCACCGCCAAATGCCGGGCAGTCTTACCCGCCGGGAGGTCCGCAATGAGCCGGTTTACGTTGATTCGAGAGCGCGTGTTTTCGCCCGTGGGACTACATGCGGTTGGTTTTTCCGTGCTGGCGATCGCAACCCTCCTGCTGGGCATCCGCGTGGGCCTGGATTGGCGCGCCACCAGCAGCAGCAGCTTGGACGAGATGGCCGGAATGCAGGCGCAACTGCGCACCCTGGAGCTGCAGACCGCACCGCTGCGCGGCCTGGACAAGAAAGTGGACCTGTCGCGGACACAGATTGAAGAGTTCTACGCCGGGCGGATTCCACCCAGTTATTCGGCGTTTCTGGCGCGACTGGGCGACCTGAAGCAAAAAGCTCCGGTGCAGTTGACGCGGGCCTCTTACACCCAGGCGCCAGGATCGGGCGACCTGACCGAGATCCGCATGGACGCGGGCGTAAGCGGGGATTACGTGGGAGTGATGCGCTTTATCAACGGCCTGGAGCGCAGCCAGTCGTTTTTCATCATTCGCGCCATGGCGCTGACCGGGCAGCAGAGCGGTACTGTGAATCTGCGCCTGCAGGTGTCGACCTGGCTGCGGCCGGCGGATGCGGCGGCGAGTGGGTTGCCGATTGAAGGAGATTCCGCTCCGAATGCGCCGGAACATCCCGCTGCGGCGCGGGACGGGGAGGGACAGTAGCCATGGCGATCAAGGTTGGCACGGATAACAAGTTGAAGGTTGGGATTGCCGTTGCCCTGTTCTGCGTAGTGGCGTATCTGGCAATCAGCCAGTTGACGGGCGGGCCTTCCACGCCGCCACCTACTCCTCCGCGGCCGGCAACGACAGCGGGGCAGCCGGCGACAGTGCAGCAGCCTCGGCCGGGGGTCCGGACCGCGGTTGGCAGCGCAGCGGGTCCTGCCGCGAAGAAGGTGCCGAATGCGGGGCTCGATCCGGCGCTGCATCTGGAGAAGCTGGCGCTCAGCGAATCGATCGAGTATGCCGGCGACGGGCGCAATATCTTTTCCGCGGATTCGGCGCCTGTGCACATCGACGAGCCTGTGGGTCCGGCGCGGCCGAACGGAGCTGCGACGCACATTGCGACTGGGCCGCCCCCGCCTCCGGCACCGCCAGCGATCGACCTGCACTACTTTGGGTACTCGGCCAGCAAGGATGGCAAGCGAGAGGCGTTTCTACTGCACGGGGACGATATCTTCGAGGCGGCGGCGGGGGAAATCGTGAACCATCGCTACAAGGTCGTCGCGGTCGATACGCATTCGGTGCAGGTGACGGATCTGAGCTACAACAACACCCAGACCCTGCCGATTACCAATTGAGGAATGACCATGCCAAAGCCGAATCCAAAGACGAAGCGCCCCGGTGAGCAGGGCTACATCCTGCTGGCGGTCATGTTTATGGTGCTGATGGTGATGATTGCGCTGACCGTGGCGATCCCCAAGGTCACGGCGGACATCGAGCGGGACCGGGAAGTGGAGATGGTGCACCGCGGCAAGCAGTACGTGCGCGCGATCAAGCTGTATTACAAGAAGTTTGGCGCCTATCCGCCGAATATGGACGCGCTGGTGAAAACCAACCAGATTCGCTTCCTGCGCAAGCGCTATAAGGATCCGATGACAGGCAAGGACGACTGGCACCTGATCCATTTCGGCGAGAACAAAACGCCTTCGTATGGATTCTTTGGCCAGCCGCTGGGCGGGGTGGGCGGCTCGCCGCTGGCGGGGGTGGGGCCGGGCGGGACGGGGCAGGGACTCGGCGCGGTGACGCAGAGCAACTTTGGGAACAGCTCCAGCCCTGGCGGCAGTGGGTTTGGCAGCTCCTTTGGAAGCAGTTCGTATGGCGGCAGCTCCATTGGCGGAAGTTCAAATGGCAGCGGCAGCTCCTTTGGCAGCAGTTCTTTCGGGAGTTCGCCGGGCAGCAGCTCGACTGGCGGAACGAGCTCGGGCACAGATCCGAATGCGCCCAACTCAACGGGAGCGGCGACGGCCAGCGGAATTGGGGCGGGCGCCGGCTCGACAGGCGGCACCGACGCGAATGGCAATCCGGTCAGTGGCGGATCGACATTCGGCGCCAATGGACAGACTTTTGGCGGGGGCGGTGTGATTGGCGTGGAGAGCACCAATCCCAAGCTGGGAATTTTGATCTGGAAGAAGAAGACGCACTTCAATGAGTGGGAGTTCTGGTACGACCCGAATGCCGACCAGATGATGATCAGCAACAACGCCGGGGCCATTGGCACGCCGGCGGGCGCGGCGGGAAACAGCGTCTTTGGGGGCGGGATCAATTCCACGGGCGCGGCGCCTCAAAGCCAGTTCGGCCAGCCGACCAGTCCAACGACTCCGCCCACGACGCAGGGTACAACACCACAGCAGTAAGCCTATCTGGTTAGTAGCTTTCCCAGGTCTCGGAATCGAGACCTGGGGCACCCTGATCTCCTTCTCTGGATACCCGAATTTCTTTCTCCGGAACGGCAAACGGCCCGCCTCTGATTGAGGTGGGCCGTTTTGCTTGAGAACCAGGCGAATGGCGAGACGCGCCAGCCTTACAGGCTTTCCTGTTAGACGCTGAAGGAGGAGCCGCAGCCGCAGGTGCTCTTGACGTTGGGGTTTTCGAACTTGAAGCCGGCGGCTTCGAAGGTCTCGACGTAGTCCACGACGCAGCTGTTCAGGTACATGAGCGAGGTTGCGTCGATGAAGACCTTGAGGCCGTCGTAGGTGAAGACCTTATCCATCATGCCGCTCTGGTTTTCGAAGGCCATGGAGTACTGGAAGCCGGAGCAGCCGCCGCCGACCACGCCCACGCGCAGACCGGCGGGGATGGGATCCTGGGTGGCCATGATCTCGCGAACCTTGGCGATCGCCGCAGGAGTCATGTTGAGCGGAGTTGCTTTGGTCTCGGGAACTGGAACTGTTGCGGACTCACTCGTGATGGACGCGGTTGCGGTTGCCATGTCTGGTTTCTCCCTGTTGCTGAACTTTGATACTGAACTTGTTCGAACCCTGCTCTTACTCTACTGCCTTTGCACGTTGTGAAACAAGAGCGTTTTGGTCCGATATAGGGTATTGGATGCCATGGGTGGGAAATGGTCGCAAACGAAGCGGATAAGAAAAACCTATAAAAGGCTAAAAACAATAGGAATAAAGTATCCCACCTTCACCACGATAAAACTGTGGTGAAGGTGGGGCGCCTATTTGTGCTCTATTCCACTTCCTGGTGGGCGCGGTAGCCGTTGCGATATTGCAGATCGTACTTGAGCGGCTTGTGCTTTTCATCCTGCATTTGCAGAGGATGGCCCTCGTCGTCGACCAGTTCGACCTGAAGCTTGCGGAAGGAACCGTCCTGCTTGGTGTTGAGCGGGTGGTAGATCAGCTCGTACTTGGAGCGGATGGCCTGGTTGATGACGTTGAAGTCGTCCGGCAGTTCGGCGACGAAGCGTGGCGCGAAGAACATGCCGCCGGTCATGCGGGAGAAGGTTTGCATCTGGTTGTCGGCCTGGAGATAGTCCATTTCCGGTCCAAAGCCGCCCCGGCCGCGGCCTTCGGACATGATGCGGGCAACGGCCCCGGTAGAGACGGTGAAGATGGTGACATCGGGCGTCTTCCTGACCTTGTCGAGAACCTTGTCCAGGGTGATTTTCGAAAAAGTATCGCGGCCCGAGGCGATGAGGATGATGTACTTCTGGCCCTGGATGCGGCTGAGCCGGTCGAGGCCTTCATAGAGCGCGTCGAAGAGATTGCGTTCGGAGAAGCCGGGAATGCGCAGGGAGTTGATGTCCTGGAGGAGCTGACGCTTGTCCTGGGTGAAGTCGGTGACGATCTGTGTGTGCATATCGAAGGTCATCATGGCGACGTAGTCCTGGGGATGAAGCTGCTGCGCGAAGGCGAAGGCCGAGTTGCGCATGTCATAGATGAATTGATAGTTGGTGGCGGCGAACTCGCAAATCATCAGGGCAGTGATAGGGGCTTCGACGCGCTTGAAGCCGATGACCTTCTGCTCCTTGCCGTCCTCGTAGACCCGGAAGTTGGTGGGTTTGAGGCCGGGGACGAACTGGTGGGTTTTCTCAAGCAGCACGCCCACGTCGACCGTAACTTCGGGCACATCGATATGCAGCGAGACAGGCGGCATGCCCTCGGGGGTCTTGAGCTTGGGGGCGGTAGGCGCGGGCGGCGGCGGAGCTGTGTCGTCGGCCGGCTGCTCCTTCTTTTTGGGAACCGCGATGGGGCCGTTGTCGGAGGCTGGACCGCCGGAATCGGGGCTGGCCGTATCGGGCTGCGGGGGAGGGGGCGGCGTGGGCGGCGTAGACTGGGCGCGAAGGCCGGGAGACAGGCTCACCAAAACCAGAAGCGCCAGCAAAGCCGCGCGGGAATGGAAACAGTTGGCGAGACGACGAAACCGGCGATTCATCCTGAACATTACAACCTCACTGACAAGAAGCATACGGGCTACCAACAGCATACGGCGAGCGAACACTGTGCAAGCCGATTTACTGCGGCAACCGGATTTGCTTCCGAATTGAGCGAAAAGGCGGCCTGCCTTCCGAGCCGCACCGTCTAATCTGGTAGACGTGTGTATTCAGTTTAGGGAAACCTTCTTGGTTCGAATTTTTGTTGCCGTTTTTGGTGTGGCTACCATTGGCATTGCTGGAGGCCTGTCCGGAATTGTGTCCGCGCAGGCTGTTGCAGCCGTGGCGGCTGCCGGGCCGCCGCCTTCGAGCGTGGCGGTCTTTCCCCTGAGCCAGGTGCATCGGGGATTGACGGGGACGGCGTGGACGGTCTTCGAAGGAACCGTGCCCGAGCCGATGGAGGTCGAGATTCTGGGCGTGCTGCACGGCGCGCGCGGGCCGCACCGGGACCTGATCCTGGCCCGGCTGCACGGAGCCAAGCCTGAGTACACCGGCGTGGTCGCGGGCATGAGCGGCAGCCCGGTGTATATCGACGGCAAGCTGGCTGGAGCGCTCTCCTACCGGATCGGGCAGTTCAGCAAGGAGCCGATCGCTGGGATTACACCGATCGAACAGATGCTGGAGGTGCGCGATCTGCCCCAGATTCAAGGGCCGATGCAGATTGCGAAGAACGAGCCTGGCGTCATAGGGCCTGGCGGAATCGACACCGGCGGGTTGACGTTTTCGGCCATGGAGACGCCGCTGATGATGAGCGGATTTCAGCCTGAGGCGATCCAGGTTTGGAAACAGCAGGTGGCGGGAACGGGGCTGGATGTCATTTCGGCGGGTGGTGGTTTGAGCGGGAGTTCTGCCGACAAGCCTGTACAAGCTCCGGGTCAGGCGCCGAATCCGTCGCATCCGATGGGCGAGGCGGGCGGGGATTTCGGGCCGATTGTGCCCGGCTCGGCGATCAGTCTGCAACTGGTGCGCGGCGATCTGGAGATTGCGGCCACCTGCACGGTGACCTATGTCGACCCGAAGCAACTGCTGGCTTGTGGGCATCCGGTGCTGCAGGCGGGGCCGGTTTCGCTGCCCATGACTTCGACGGAGGTGCTGGCGACGCTCGCCTCTCCGTTGAACGCCTTCAAGATTGTCAACACCGGCAATGTCGTCGGGGCGTTTACCGAGGATCGCGATGCGGCAATTGCGGGCGTAATGGGCGGCAAGGCGCGGATGATTCCGGTTTCGATTTCGGTGAATGACGGGGCCAAGACCGAGGAGCGCCGGGTGGACGTGCTGGATTTGCCCTCGCTCACCCCGCAGGCGGTGCTGGTTTCCGTCTACCAGATTCTGCTTGAGTCGAACCAGAGCTCGGCGCTGACCAGCTACCATGTGAGCGGCGAAATCAAGGTGCGGGGCGAGGCTCCGGTGCCGGTAAATGCCTGGGGCACGCCGGGAGAAGCGATGGCCGCGCAACTGGCGGCGGCCTTTGGCGTAGCGGATGGATTCAACCGCCTGTATGCCAATGCCACGCGCCTGGAGCCGATGGAGAGCGTGCGGCTGCATATCGAGGTGCTGCCGCACGATATGCGGACGGAACTGGAGAGCGTGCGGCTGATCTCGTCGAGCATCGTTCATGCCGGGGATACGGTGGAAGTGGAGGCGACGCTGCGGCCATGGGAACAACCGGCGCGGAACGTGCGCATCCCCTTCAAAATACCGGCGCGCCTCGAACCGGGCACGCTGCGCCTGATGGTGGGCAGCGCCGCGACGCTCGACCGGACGCTGGAGGCTGCGCGGCCGCAGGGACAGGCAGCCACGGAGGCAGCGGTGTCCGCGCGGCTGCGCGGTTTGCACGCGGCCGATCAGGTGTATGTGAGCCTGCTGCTGCCGGAGTCCCAGGCTTCAATGCCTGGAACCACGCTGGACAGCTTGCCGCTTTCGATGGCCAACACCATGGAATCGGAACGCAGCGGCGTGGAAGTGGGCTTGCATGGCGAGTCGATTGTGGTGGCGGCGCAGGTCCCGGCCGGCGGCGTGCTCAGCGGGCAGCAGATACTGAGCCTGCGCGTGGAGTCCGGCGGCGGACTGCACTAGGGTCGCGCGGAATTGTTGCCCGGTTGACGGTACAAGCAGAGAACGACTTGATTTCGATCACCGTTTCTTCTTCGTTTTCGCCGCTGCTTTCGCCATGTTCTGTTTCACCCGGAGTTTGACGATTCGTTCGATCAAGCCGTACGGGATTGGTTCATCGAGGGGAAAGCGCAGATTTCCCTTCTCTCCAGCATAGGGCGCGATGGCCTTTTCTATGGCTGAGTCGCCGGATACCGGCGGGTAGAGCCCGATGTGGTTCTTGAAGGCCGCGAAGTACACCAGGATGCCGCTCTGTGTAAACGCGGGCATCATGTAGCTAATGGTCTCATGCGCGTCGGGGGCTGCTGCGTGGATCGTCTGCCGAATGCGCTCAAGAATCGTTTGCACCTCCTGGGAACACGCAGCAATGTACTCGTCGATGTTCTTTGGCTTCGCGCGACCGATTGCCATGTTGCCTCCTTCGCGAGTTGGGATGTGTGAGATGCGGCCTCGCCCTTACTTCTCAGGTCGGCGGCGCCTTATGATAAGCCACTTTTCCACGCTTCCGCGACTGAAAACCGGCTCTTGAGCAAGATCGTCCGGACTATGCGCCAACTCTAGTAAACTCAGCGACAGCATGAATCTTCGCCGTCGTCTTTGCCTCTCCTCATCCCGATTGCCCTCTCGCCCGTTTGGTTGGCGCGAATTGTCGCTTCTGTTGCCTGCCGCATTGTTGCTGGCGGTGAGCGTGCCTGCGCTGGCCCAGGGTACACGGCTCTGGACCCAGTCGCGCTTCGATGAGTTCGAGAAGGGGACGCCGGACGGGGTGCAGATTACCAGCGACGGCAAGCTGCGCAATGGGCCGCTGGCGACCGAGGTGCTGACGACGCCTTCGAGCTTTGTATGGTCGGTGACTACAGATAAGGACGGCAATGTGTATCTGGCGACGGGCTCGCCGGCGACGGTGCTGCGCGTAACTCCGGAGAACCGGCCCGGAAACGAACCTGGGAGCAAGTCCAAGGACGATCTGCGGTTTGTGAAGCTCTTCGAGACCAAGGCGGTTGCGGTGCAGGTGGTGCGCGTGGGGCCTGATGGGGCTCTGTATGCGGCGACGATGCCGGATGGGAAGGTTTACCGGATCAAGCCTGATACTTCGGCGGCGCTGGACGAAACCACCGCGCAGGTGGTCTTCGACCTGAGCAAGGTGTCTTCGAACAATGCCGATGGGGCGAAGAGCGCGGATGGGAACAAGGCCGACGGCAAGGCGCGCTACATCTGGGATATGACCTTCGATGCCGCAGGGCGCTTGTACATTGCTACGGGTGGCCCTGGAGCCGTGTACCGGGTCAATGTGAAACAAGTTCAGCCCGCTACGGAGGCCTTTTTCAAGAGCGACGAGCAGCATATCCGCTCGCTGGCCTGGGATAAGGCGGGCAATCTGATTGCCGGGACCGATGGGTCGGGCCTGATCTACAGGATCAGCCCGGAAGGCAAGGGCTATGTGCTCTTCAGCGCGCCTCGCCGGGAGATTACCGCTGTTGCCGTGGGCGCGGATGGCACGATCTATGCGTCGGATGTGGGCGACAAGAGCCACAATCCGCTGCCGCAGTTGCCGGTACAGAGCGGCGGCATCGGCATCACCATCAGCTTCGTTCAGCCTGCGTCGATGCAGGCGGCCAATGCCAGCACGGTTCTGCCCGATGGCACCGAGATCTACGCGCTCAAGCCGAATGAGGCTCCGCGCAAGATCTGGTCGGGCAAGGATGAGATTGTCTATCAACTTGCCGCGACGCAAGACGGCTTGACTGCGCTGACTGGAAATCGAGGACGGATTTTTGTCCTACATGCGGATGGAAGCTACAGCGATGTAGCGCATCTGGAAGCGCAGCAGTCGGTTTGCCTGACCGCCACGCCGGGCGGCTGGCTGGTGGGAACGGCCAATACGGGCAAGCTCTACCGGCTTGCCAATGGAGCGGAAGGCGGGAAGGCCGATCACTCCTACGCCAGCGATGTGCTGGATGCGGGCGCGATGTCGCGCTGGGGCCGCGTGGAGGTCGAGCCGGGCTCGCGGGGATACGAGATCTGGACGCGCTCCGGCAACGTGGAACAGCCGGCGCGCAGCCAAAAAGACTGGGGATGGAGCGATTGGCAGCCTGCAGCCGGCAACAAGATCGCTTCGCCGGCCGGACGCTATCTGCAATGGAAAGCGGTGCTGGCGGACGGTGGCGTGGTGAGCGGCGTGGGGGTGAATTATCTACCGGTCAATTCCGCGCCGGTGGTGGACGATCTGATCGTGGTGCCGGGGGCGCGGTTCACGCCGCAGACGCAGGCGGCGGGCCAGCCGGGGGCGGTGACTATCGCATTCCCAAATCCAACCGCCAATGCGGGGGTGGTCTTCGACGGCAATACGTCCAACGCTGCGCAGCCGATCCAGGCGCAGAAGGATCGCACGGCCGTGACGGTGCGATGGGCCGCGCATGACGACGATGGCGATGACCTGAACTTCGACTTATATTTACGCGGAGACGGCGAGACCGTCTGGCGGCCGCTGAAGAAGGGGTTGACCGACAAGGTCTATAGTTTTGACGGATCTGCCTTTCCCGATGGCGGCTATCAGATCAAAGTGGTGGCCAGCGATGTTCCCTCGCATACGCCGGGCGATGTGTTGAGCGGCGGCATGGAAAGCGTGCGGTTTGAGCTGGACACGACTCCGCCGGTGATCTCTGGGCTGAAGGCCGATGGGCCGGTCTCGCGCAAATGCAAGGAGTTGCCTTGCCCGCCGGCGTTTCCGGTGAGTTTCGATGCGAAAGATACAGCTTCGGCGATCAGCCATGCCGAATATTCGCTGGACGCGGGGCCGTGGCAGTACATTGAGCCGGTAGGCGGCCTTTCCGATTCGCAGCAAGAGCACTACTCGTTCCTGGTTCCGCTGGCAGCGAGCAGCGAGGCTGCGCCATTAGCTGGCGTCGAGCACCTGATCACCGTGCGCGCCTATGACCGGCACGACAATATGGCGGTGGCGAAGGTGCTTGTGCCGGCATCAGGACCGGCTTCGAGCAAGCCCGAGGCGAAGTAAGGAATGCGGTTTGAGCTGTACATCGCGGCGCGTTATCTGCGGGCCAAGCGGCGGCAGGCTGTGGTGGGCCTGGTAACGCTGATCTCGGTGGCCGGAGTGGCGGCGGGCGTGGCAGCGCTGGTGGTGGCCCTGGCTATTACCAGCGGCATGAGGCGCGATCTGCAGGACCGGCTGATGGGCAGCACGGCGCATGTGATGCTGATGCGGGTCAAGGGCGACGGCATCCGCAACTGGCAGCCCTTGCTGGAAAGGCTGCGAACCATGCCGCATGTGACGGCGGCTGCTCCGGGGATGTACGAGCAGGTCATGGTTTCGCATGGCCCGCGGGCCGGCTTCGTGCTGCTCAAAGCGATCATCCCGGCCCAGGAGCGGACGGTGAGCGATCTGCTGGGGTTTA
>Ga0302326_10010749_pt1 | contig 19787 bp, 17 predicted proteins | sample Palsa_T0_3_FD_202264 | JGI IMG/M metagenome (GOLD analysis project Ga0302326, IMG submission 202264) | Peat permafrost microbial communities from Stordalen Mire near Abisko, Sweden - Palsa_T0_3 | ecosystem: Environmental > Terrestrial > Soil > Palsa > Peat permafrost | place: Sweden: Abisko...
CCATGTCGGGGTTGGCTCCCGCGCCCAGTCCCTTGGTCGACTCGTGGCCGATGTTCAGCTTGATGTCGGCGTCGCACATGGCGAGCGCCTGGGCGTCGGTGTTGCCCGCGATGAACTCGACCCCGCGCAGCCCCGCGTCGACCATGCGGCTGACCGCGTTGGTGCCGCCGCCGCCAACGCCTACGACCTTGATGACTGCCAGATAGCTCCCGCCACTCTCCATGATGGTCCCGTCCGAAGCCTTCAGTAGGAATTAAGGGTTCGCAGCATACCGATCGCCGAACCGCCGCGTTGTGCACGTTATGCAGGGAACTTCGCCCTGTCAACGCGAACGAGCAGTCTCGCAACAAACGTTGCAGATCGGCCGACCCTCAACCACTGCCTGAGGATCGACCGTTTAGCCACCTAAGCCTTAGGTTGAGGGTTATGTCGCTCTAACCCCCTGTTGCTGGGCTCGACGGCGCTGTTTCGGCTTGGGTGCTGGCTTCTGGTTCCGCCGCCGCGCCTGAGGCGGTTTCGGAGCCTGGTTCGCCAGCAGTTTCGGAAGCAGGTTCAGACGCTGAGGATCCTGATGAGGTGCTGGCTGGTTCGACGCCTGTACCGGCCGTCAGACCGGCAGCCAAGGAGGCGACTGTCGATTCGGTGGCGCCCGTCTGTTCGGCGGAGCCAGCGGCCACAGCGGCGCTCGCGTCCGGAGGGAGCACGCCCGCGGGAAACCCCGCGGCTGGCCGCGCGGGCAGCCGCACGTCGATATAGGAGGCGCCAGCGGAGCTCGAGTCGGCCAGGACACGAGCCAGCGACAGCCACTTGGCATGTGGGCGCGTCGCGTCGCCGAAGTAGGCGAGCAGGCCGTTGCGCATCGCCACGGTCAGACCCTTGGCCCCCGTGAACACACGTTCGACCCGCCGGGCTAGCGGCGCGGGAGCGGCTCCGAGCACGCTCAGCGCCGCAAGCAGGTTGGGAGCGTGCAGATGCCGCCCGACGCCAGGCTCGAAGTAGCCGCTGACGGTGGGCAACGAGCCTTTGAGTAGCGCAGGCCCGAGCACGACCCCATCGGCCGCTACCGCCGTGCGGGTGCCACCGACCACTAGCGCAGCCACCGGCAGCTGCTCGACGACCTCGACGTCAAGCGCGTGAGGAAAGCGGGGCAGCGCCCTCACTTCGCGTACCACAGGGAACGACGCGGTCGCGGCGCGCAGCGCACCCGTATGCACGTCGAGCGTGCTCATCTGTCGAGCCGCTGCCACGAGCGCCGTTTTGATCTCCGCGGCTTCTGGGCCGTGCACGCCACTGATCTCGACACGCTGCACCGCCACGAACGGTGACTCGCGCAGCCACAGCCAGCCGCCGCCAAGCACGGGCAGCACGATCAGCACCGCCATCAACATGAAGCGCAGCCGACGCCGCTGCCATGCGAAGGCAGCCGCGGCTCGAATGCTTGCTCGCACTCCGTTCAGCGGGCCCAGGACGCGCCACGCCGAACGAGCTGGTGGAGGAGCGTTGCGACGTGGTGCGGCTCGAGGGCGGGCGGGCGCAGCGGCGATCGATCGACTCATTCACGGGGTCTTCGACCTCCTGGCGTGAACCCCTACCACTGATCCAAGCCCCCCAGCATCTGCCGCCGCGCGCGGGAGCTATCGCACGGCCGCTACCACGGGAAGCGCACATCGCCTAGCGTCTGCACCTCGGGCTCGAGCGCCACCCCGAAGCGCTCCAGCACACGACCGCGACCCTCAGCCATCAGGGCAATCACATCAGCGGTCGTGGCAGTACCGGTGTTCTCGATGAAGTTGGCGTGCTTGGGCGCGAAGCGCGCGCCGCCGAACACCAGCCCGTTGCAACCCGCCGCGGCCAGCAGCAAGCCCGCGCTGCGGCTCTCAGCACGCGGATCGTCGGGGTTCTTGAACGTTGATCCGAATGTCTTGATCCCCTGCGGCTGGGCCTCGTGGCGCCAGCGTCGCATCTCCTCGAGCTTCGCCTTGATCGCCGTTACCTGTCCCTGCTCCAAGCGCAAGCTGGCGCGCGCGACGACTTCGCCCTCAGCGAGACTCGAACGGCGGTAGCCGAAGCCCAGCTCCGAAGGCGCACGGCGCTCCAGTCCTGACGCGGTTGCGATCTGCACCCAATCGAGCACCGACTCCAGCTCGCCACCGTACGCATTGGCATTCATCCGCACTGCCCCGCCAACCGTCCCTGGGATGTTGACGCCGAACTCGATACCCGCGAGACCGGCGCGCGCCGCGCGAGCAGCCACCGCCGGCAGGCGCGCGCCCCCGCCGCAGAGCAAGTGCTGCCCATCAACGGAGATGGCGGCCAAGTCGCGATCGAGCTTGACGATCAATCCCCCTACGCCCTCGTCGGCGATCAGCAGGTTCGATCCCGAGCCGACGACGCTCACCGCTAGATCGCCGCCACCAGCCCACGCGAGCAACTCCAGCAACTGCTCCTCACTGCCTGCCCGCGCGAACAGCTCCCCCCTACCTCCGGTGCGAACCGTCGTCAGGCGCGCCAAGGGGAAGTCGCGCTCGATACCCGAAGGGATGCTCATAGAAGGCCTCTCACGGCGCCGCCAGCGCGTGTCCCAGCGCGTCCACGTCACCGGCGCCCATGATCACGCACACATCGCCCGCCTGCAGTAGATCGCGCAGAACCACCTCAGCGCCAGCAAAGCTTGGCAGCCAGTACACCTGTCCTCCCGCAGCGGCATCGGCGCTCGCCCGCGCAACCAGCAGGCCGCTCACACCCGGGTGATCCTCGGCCCGCTCGCGCGCTGGATACACCTCCAGCACGACTGCCACGTCGGCGAGCGCCAGAGCGTGTCCGAAATCTCTTGCGAGCAGCGCCGTGCGCGAATACAGGTGTGGTTGAAAGACCGCCACCAGGCGGTCGTGCGAGAGCGTGCGCGCCGCGCCCAGCGTGGCCGCGATCTCCGTTGGGTGATGGGCGTAATCCTCGTAGAGCAAAGCACCGCCGGGGCTATGCCCGAGCTCCTGGAAGCGCCTGCCAGCGCCGTGGAAGCCCGCCAGGCCAGTGATCGCTCGCGCGGCGTCGGCGCCCGCGATCCGCGTGGCCTCGAGCGCTCCGGCGGCGTTGAGCGCGTTATGGGCTCCTGGGACAGCCAGCGTGACCTCGTGGCCGCGCCAGGCAAAGCGCGAGCCTCCGGACATGAGCAGCGGCTCCGGCGCGTCGTAGGGGGCGATCTCAACCTCAGGCCTCGACGCGTCGTCTACCAGCGCCCGTAGCTCGGGGCGATCCCACATGACAACTCCCGTCTTGGCGCGTGCCAGGAATGCACGAAACGCGTCCTCCAACTCCGCCAGCGAGGCGAATGTCGCGTGATGGTCGAGCTCGACGTTGGTGAGCACCGCGATCTCCACATCCAGGCTCAGCATCGAGCGGTCCGACTCGTCCGCCTCCACGACCAGCCACTCGCCCGCCCCCCAATCGGCGTTGGGTAGGCCACCGCCAATCGGCGCCCCCACCAGCCAGCCCGGCTGCACACCGGCGCCGCGCAGCGCATGCACGATCATCGAGGCGGTAGTCGTCTTGCCATGCGTGCCCGCGACCGCGATCGTCGCTCGCAACCCTGTGAGCTCTGCCAGCAGCTCGGCGCGCGGGCGCTCTGACAGAGCGCGTTCGCGGGCCGCAAGACGCTCGACATTCTCCGTCCCAACCGCCGCCGAGTAGAACACCTCGATGTCCTCGCCTGCCGGGACGTTCTCCGCACGATGGCCAACGTGCGCGTCGAGTACACCGTCGGCGGCCAGGCGCTCCAGAAACGGCCCGCTGGCCCCGTCAGAGCCGCTGACGGTGGCGCCCAGCTGATGCGCCGCGCGTGCGTACGCGCTCATGCCAGCGCCGCCCACGCCCACGAAGTGCATCCGCCGCCCGCGCCACGGCTGCTCCTGTGCGTTCATGGCCGTGCTGCTGCTAGTAGCTCGTGTGCAACGTCGCTGGCAGCATCCGGTCGCGCGAGGCCCTTGGCCGCGGCCGCCATCGCGGCCAGACGCTCGCGATCGCCCAGCAGCGCGGCGAGCGCCTCGCCGAGGCTCGCAGCGTTCAGCTCGGCGTCGGGGATCACAATCGCAGCGCCCGCGTCGGACATCCAGCGTGCGTTGGTGCTCTGGTGGTCGGCTGAGGCGTGCGGGTAGGGCACGAGGATCGCCGGGCGCCCGTGCGCAGCGATCTCGAACACGGAGCCGCCGGAGCGCGCCACTACCAGGTCAGCGGCAGCAAGCGCATCTGCGAAATCGGCTAGCTCGAGGTAGTCGCGCAGCTCATAGCCCACCGGTAGCTGGCGGGCGGCGAGCTCAGCGTGATCGCGCCGGCCGCTGACGTGCAGCACGCGAACGCGCAGCCCCGCTAGCGAGGATCCCTGTGCGAACGCCGTGACCGCGGCCAGGTTGATCGAGCGTGCCCCTAGCGAGCCGCCGAAGACGAGCACACACGTCTCGTCCGGCTCGATCCCGAACCGCTGGCGCGCCTGCAGGCGGTCGTGTACGGGCGGCGGGATCGGTCGACCGGTGAGTAGGTAGCGGCGCCCGTCGCGACCGGCAAGCGGGAACGCGAGGCATACGCGGCGAGCAAACCGTGCGAGCAGCCGGTTGCTCAGGCCAAGATGGCTGTCGGCCTCAGTGAGCACCAGCGGGATACGCATGCTCACAGCGGCCACGCCAACTGGGCCGGCGACGTAGCCGCCGCCCCCCATCACCGCGTCCGGCGCCAGCTGCCTCAGCAGCGCACGCGCCCGCGGAACCGCCGCAACGGCCAGCGCCAGCGCGCGCAGAGCCCTCAGCGGGTTGCTGCGACTGAGGCCCTCCACCTGGATCGTGTGCAGCGGGAAGCCCGCGGCGGGCACGAGTTGAGCCTCGGCGCGCGTGCCGCCGATGAAGGAGACCTCAGTGCCCTCAGCCCGCAGCGCGTCCGCCACCGCGATCGCCGGCACCACGTGCCCAGCGGTCCCGCCGGCGGCGATCACGATCGTCTTCGCTACTTCGTTCATCACTCCATCGTGCCGGTTCACGCGAACGCGCGTCGGCGGCTCGGCCGCGGCGAGCCGGCGCTACTGCGCGCACGTGCCCCGTCGCGCCGGCGGCGACGTTCAGCAGCAGGCCCATCGCCGCGAGCATCACGATCAGGCTGCTCGAGCCGTAGGACACGAATGGCAACGGCACACCGGTGAGCGGTGCCAGCCCCAGCACGGCGAAGGAGTTGAGCACCGCCTGGGAGACGATCAGGCCCGTTACCCCGACCGCGATCAGCGCGCTGTAGAGACTGCGCGCAGCCTTCGCCGCACGCAGCCCCGCATACGCGATCAGCCCGTACAGGAACAACAAAGCAAACACGCCGAGCACGCCGAGCTCCTCGGCGATCACCGCAAGGATGAAGTCCGTCTGCGCCTCCGGCAAATAGAAGATCTTCTGCACCGACTGACCAGGGCCGACGCCGAACAGCCCGCCCGAGCCGATCGCGATCTGACCCTGCACCGCCTGGAAGCCGCTCGATGAGGCATGCGCCCAGGGATCGAGGAACGACGTCAGCCTGGCGCGCGCGTACGGGCGCGCGATCGCGTAGACGAGTACCAGCCCCAGCACTGTGCCGCCGATCAGGCCCAGCTTGCGCGGCGGGATCCCGGCGGCGATCAGCATCGCGCAGACGGTGAACGCGATCACCATCGCTGTGCCCAGGTCCGGCTCGCTGAACACCAGCACGCACGCCGCGCCCACCACCAGCAGCAACGGTCTTGCCAACACCCGCAGGTCGTTCACCTGCTGGGGATGCTTGGCCAGCAGCGTCGCCACATACAACACCAGCGCGAGCTTCATCAGCTCGGACGGCTCGAACTGCACGGAGCCCGGCCCAATCCAGCGTCGCGCGCCGTTGATGCTGACGCCCACGTGCGGTATGTGCACCGCGAGCACCAGCACGAACGAGGCAACCAGTAGCGGCGCGGTGATGCTGTGCACTTTCGCAACGCCGTCGCGGGCCAGCACCCGCATCAAGGCCAAACCAACGCCGCCGTAGAGAACGAACTTGATCAGGTAGCCACTGCCGTAGCCACCGCCCTGCAGCAGCGACGTCGCCGAGGAGGCGCTGTAGACCATCACCGCACCAAACGCCAGCAGGCACATCGTGGCGGTCAGCAGAATGCGGTGCTCGAGTGACTGACCGGCAGCCCTCGCCCTCGCCGTCGCGCGCTCGCTGTTGTCCATGCCGCGCTCTCGGCCGGCCTTGGCCTGGGTGGACGTGCCACCAATCCCTCGCGCTGCTGGCATCCATGCTCACTTCGACACCAACCGCCGTAAGCCTCCTGGGCATGCCAGCCACCCATCTAGACGCCGCGGCTCTGGCGGTAGATCGTGAACCCGATCGCACCACAGATTGAAGCGACGATCCAGAAGCGCAGGATGATCTTCGTCTCAGACCACCCCTTCAACTCGAAGTGGTGGTGGATAGGTGCCATCAGGAACACGCGCCTGCGTGTCGCCTGGAAGGAGATCACCTGGATCGCGACCGACAGCGCCTCGACCACGAAGATGCCACCCAGCAAGATCAGCAGCACCTCCGTCTTGGTCATCACCGCCAGCCCAGCGATCGCGCCGCCGAGACCCAGTGAGCCCGTATCGCCCATGAAGATCGTCGCTGGGAAGGCGTTGAACCAGAGAAAGCCGATGCATGCGCCACCCAGGCAGCCAGCGAGCATCGCCATGTCGTAGTCGCCCGCGAAAAAGGTGATGCCGATGTAGGCGAGCAGCACGATCGCCGCGCAGCCCGCCGCCAAGCCATCGAGGCCGTCCGTGAGGTTGACCGCGCTCGTGGTGCCAGCCACCACCAGGTAGATCAGCAGCGGGTACAGCGGTCCCAGTTCGATGTGATAGTCGACGAAGCGCAGTTGCAGCGTCGGTTGCAGGTGCGCCTTGTGCGCGGCGACGTACCACAGGGCCAGCGAGATCGCGATCGTGATCCCCAACTTCGTCCGCGCCCGCAGCCCCAGCGAGCGGCGTTTGCTGAGCTTCACATAGTCATCGGCGAACCCCAGTAGCGCGCACGCGATCGCCGCGCCGAACACGCCCACCGAGCGCCATTCGTAGTCGGTCAGGATTAGAAAGGAGACGGCGACCGCGAGGAAGATGATCACGCCGCCCATCGTCGGCGTGCCCGCCTTCTGATGATGGCCCTCGGGTCCGTCCTCGCGAATCTGCTGGCCGAACTCGCGCTTGCGCAGAAACTCGATGAACTTGGGGCTGAGGAAGATGCAGATCAGCAGCGCGGCCGTGCCCCCGAAGAGAATCCGCCCCATTCAGCGCCGCCCCGGGTTCACACCGACCGCGGGCGCACAGTCCTGACGCTCCGGCTCGCCCACCCCCTGCGCTTCGCTGCCAAGGTAGGAGAGCACCCGCTCCAGGCCCACCCCACGTGAGCCCTTCACCAGCACTGTGTCGCCGTCCCTGAGCAAACCCGCAGCTGCAAGCAGCTCACCGGCGGCCTGCGCGTCTGCGACGGAGTGACTCTCACCGTGAAATCCGTCGAGCATCGCGGCCGCCAGCGGCCCAACGGTGATCAGCAGCTCGACGCCGCTAGCGGCTGCGTGCTCCCCGATCTCACGATGCAGGTACGGCGCGTCGTGCCCCAGCTCGAGCATGTCGCCGAGCACCGCCACCCGCCGGGCGGGCGCCGTCTCGGCCAAGTCGTCGATCGCTGCGCGCATGGACATGGGGTTGGCGTTGTAGCAGTCGGCGATGAGTACCACCCCGCTCGCCAGCAGCTCGCGCTGCCCGCGCAGCGCCGAGAACTGCACATCGAGGCGTCCCCGCGGCGTGTAGCCGAGCGCCCGTGCAGCCGCCACCGCAGCGAGCAGGTTGCGCAGATTGTGGGCCTGTGAGAACGAGGGCTGAAGCACGATCTCCGTACCGTCGTGATAAATCAGCACAGACCCGTCCGCCCGGCGCTCGGCCAGCGACACATCACCGCCCTCGCCGAACGTAATCACCGGCACGTCCGCGCGCAAATGTGGCGCCAGCAGTGGCTCATCCGCGGGAATCACCACACTCGCGCCAGGCGCAAGCCCCGCGATCAACTCCGCCTTGGCCGCCGCAATCGCCTCCAGCGAGCCGAGTAGCTCTAGATGCGCCGGCCCGACGTTGACGATCACGCCCACGTCCGGCTCGGCTATAGCGGTCAGCTCAGCGATCTGCCCAGGACCTCGCATCGCCATCTCAAGCACAAGCAGCTCGCTATCGCCCGCAGCGTCCAGCAGCGCGAGCGGCAGCCCGATCTCCGTATTGAAGTTCGCTGGGCTCGCCACCACCCGAAGCCGCTTCGCGAGCAGCGCCGCGAGGATGTCCTTGGTCGATGTCTTGCCTGTTGAGCCCGTGATCGCGACCACCATCGCGCCACGAACCCGCAGCTCCCGCCGCCATGCCAGCGCCAGCTTGTGCAGACCCAGCAGCGGGTCGCTGTGCGCAAGGATCACGCCGTCTTGGGCGCCCTCAGCGACGGCGCGTGCATGCTCGGGCGCCACCAGCACACCCCACGCGCCGGCCTGCAGCGCCTGCTCAGCGTGGTTGCCGCCGTCGGAGCGCTCGCCGCGCAGACCGACGAACAACTCTCCGGGCAGGATCGAACGGGAGTCGATGCTCGCGCGCTGCGGACCCGGCGCAGCACGCGCATCCGAAGCTCTGCGTACGAGCGTCGCGCCCGCGGCCGCCGCCAGGTGGCGGGCATCCCAATCTTTCATCGTGCGCAGGCCTCCACCCGAGCGCCCAGCGCCGAGCGCGCCACCGCTACGTCGTCGAAGGGCAGCTTGTGGCCATCCGCAAACTCCTGACCCTGCTCGTGGCCCTTGCCCGCGATCACGACCACATCGCCAGGCCGCGCACGCGAGATCGCCTCGCCGATCGCAACGCGGCGATCGGCAACCGCACACACGTCCGCCGTAGCGGTGCCCTGAAGCCCGCTCGCGCCGTCGTGTCCGCCCGCGCCCGCGTACGCGCCCGCCTCGCCTACGGCCGCCACCGCGCCAGCCATGATCTCCTCGATGATCCGCTCAGGATTCTCCGAGCGCGGATTATCGGAGGTCACGATCGCCACATCCGCCAGCCGCGCTGCAATCGCGCCCATCAGCGGGCGCTTGCCGCGATCGCGATCGCCGCCCGCACCGAACACGCACAGCACGCGGGCGTCGTGCCCGCCTGATCGCGCGAGCTCACGCGCAGACCCAAGCACGTTCTCCAGCGAGTCCGGCGTATGCGCATAGTCGACGAGCACCGCAAACGCCTGACCCTCGTCGACCGGCTCGAAGCGACCAGGAACGTGCACACCCCGCTCGAGCGCCGCCACCAGCACGTCCAGCTCGACGCCCAGCGAGTGCGCTGCCGCCAGCGCACCGAGCGCATTGGCCACGTTGAACCGCCCCGGCATCGGCAGCACCAGCTGACGCCGCCCCGCTGGCGTTTCCAGCGTGAAGCTGCACCCATCAAAGCCGCAGCGCAGATCCGTGGCGCTGTAGTCCGCCGGTGCGTCCACCGCAAACGTGCGCACGTCCCCGATCTCCTCCGCCAGCCGGCGCCCATAGGCATCGCCCACGTTGAGCACGCTGACCGCGGGCGCCGCCGATCGGCCCTCGCCAGCGTCCTGCGCCACGAACAGCCTGCGCTTGGCCTGGAAGTAGTCCTCCATGCTCGCGTGAAAGTCCAAATGGTCCTGGGTCAGGTTCGTGAAGATCGCGGCCGCGAAACTGATCTCGTCGACACGTCCCAGCTCCAGCGCATGCGAGGAGACCTCCATCGCGCACGCGCTGTCGCCGCCGTCGAGCATCGCACGGAGATCCGCCTGCAGCTCGATCGCCTCCGGCGTGGTGCGCGCCACCACGCGCTCCTGCCCGCCGATCACTGACTTGACCGTGCCCAGCAGGCCGCACTGCTCACCGCCCGCTTCAAGCAACGCACGCACCAGATAGGCGGTCGTTGTCTTGCCGTTGGTGCCCGTCACGCCCACCACGCACAGCTCGCGCGCCGGATGGCCGTAGAAGCTGGCCGCTACAGGCGCCATTGCAGCACGGACCGAGGCCACTAGGACCTCTGGCACGCCTAGACCGAGCGGACGCTCCACCACCAGCGTGACCGCACCCGAGTGCACCGCTGCGGGCGCGAACTCGTGACCGTCGCTGCTAAAGCCGCTTACGCAGAAGAACAGGTCTCCCAGCTTCACAGCGCGACTGTCGTAAGCGAGGCCGGTGATCTCAATGGACGCCGCCTCGCCGGCCAGCTCGGCAGCGATCAGGCGGTCGAGTCGCATGCGCTGATGCTACTCAAGGGGTAGGAGGCCAACGGCAGCATCCCCGCGTCATCGCTGCTTCTAAATAGATCTCGCACCCCGCGTACACGACTACGCGCGTCACAAGACATCATGCTCTTAGGGAATCCGACACCCCGCGTAGACGACCACGCGCGTCGTCCTATGGGCCCGCACGACGACCCGCGTCGGACGGCATTCCGGATGCGGCGGCTCAGGATCACCCTTCTGCGGGGTTCCCCAGATCCCCTGTAAGAGGTAGCTGCCAGGCTTGATGCTCAGCTCGAACCCCCGCACCGACGCCGGAATACGCACCAGGAACCTGCGAGCATCACTACTCACGATCACCGATCCCGCTGTCCACCCTCCGACGGAGATTCCACCACCAACGAATCTGATCCTACCGACGATACGTGACGACCAACGTGGTGCGTTCGCGTCCGCCCGCGAGGTTTGGGCGACCACCGCAGCCAGCGTCATGGCAGCAGCCACTACCGCCAGGGTAAGCCGCCAAGCGCGGTAATCACAGGACATCGACCGTGCCGAGCGTAGCGAGGCTGGGCTGCGCGTTGCTTTCAGCCGAAAGGTCGAAAGCGCTGATGACGCCGGTGTCAGCATCGATCACGAGACTCAGCGCTTCACCGGTGGCCTCCGAGCCGGTATGGGCCGCTTCAAGGAAGGAGTTCGTGCCCAGAGTGAAGTGGCCACGCATGACGATCGCGTACGTCGGACCCGATAGCCATTCGTTCAGGTCTGGTTCGTCGTCGACCGACGATACGCGTGACACCGCGGCGAGAGCGCTCGCTCGCGGAGCTTGCGCAGCTTCTATCCGGGTGGGGCTCGCGTCACCAGCGATCGCTGCGACTTCCATGGCGACCGCCTTGACGCCTTCCATCGTCAGAGCACCGGTTGAGCTTTTCGGCAGCGGCTGCGCCGCGGGTGTCACGGTGGTTGAGGACGCTTCGCCTCCGATCGTCTGAGCAGCGTCCAGGGTTTCCCCCGTGCATTCCTCGCCTGCCTTGTTGACGCCAATCTGGAAGTTGTTGTACAGCGTTGTCCAGTTCGCCTTGGCTGGTGGCTGGCACAAGATGTGCGCCGTCGATGAGCCACTGGCCCAATCGCTGTAGTGCCATTTTTCCGAGAGATCCTCCCAGTCCAGGTTTCCCGCCCAGCCTTCCATGTGGGCTTTTTCGGTCGAAACCTCGACACCTGTTTCGAGTTTCACCCCGTAGCTTTCGAGTTCGTTGGCGCCGCCCGTGACGTAGCCGGTATTGCTGTTGCCTATCCGGATAGCCCAGCCTCCGGTAGGTGGGTAATAGGAGATCGTAACCTCGTAGGGTTCGGTGCCCGGGCCTTTGCCCACGGGGAATAGTTGCCCCGAAAAGCAGCAACTCGCGTTCTCAGCCCAGAAGTATTGCGGCGGCGTGGGATAGAAATTGCCCGTGGGAGCACCATTCGTGCATCGTTCGGGTTTGAGTTCGGAGCAACCGATCGTAGCCCCCGCCTCAACCCACAGTTTGTTTTTGTCTTTGCTCGTACCTGGCATGGTAAGCCACAGCTCATTATTCAGGAGGTTTTCGTCCTCGTCCGCGGTGAATTCGCCTTTGGACTCATCGAGTACGACATCGGCGCCCTTAAAGCCGTAACCGGATTTTCCTTCCACATTCCACACCGCGATCCCGTGGCAATGGTTCGGCTGGCAGCTCGCCACGGCGGGCGCACAGGCGAACCCAAACGTCGCCGCCACAGCAACAAGAATTCCGAGACTTCGAGATGAACCCCGTGCAGTCAAGACTCCTCCGAGCGGTTGCCGAGCGCCTGTATCTCGGGCAAGTTCTACCAGATCGACTTCTCGCGTGATAGGGGCTCATCGAAGAGATCCCCAAAAGGGCGCTCTACCCCGGCGAGATGCCCAGATACGGCAACGCGAAGCTCATGATCTGCCCGAACGCTGGCGCTGCCACCGCCCCACCGTAGATCGATCCTGACTGAGGTTCGTTGACCACGACCGCACACAGCAGCTTCGGGTCCGACGCAGGCGCGAAGCCGATGAAGGAGGCCACAAAGGCGCTCTGGGAGTATTCGCCCGTTTCCGGGTTGATCTTGCTCGCGGTTCCTGTCTTGCCCGCCAGCTTGTAGCCCGGTATCGAGACCTGGCTGGCGGTGCCTTCGGGCCCGAGCACACCTTCGAGCATCTGGCGCAGCTCCGCTGATGTCTTGCTGGAGATGACGCGATGACCCACCGGCTCTGGCTGCGCGCGACCGCCGATCGAGGCGACGATGTGTGGAGGACGCAAGATCCCACCATTGGCGATCGCCGCGTACGCGGTGGCCATCTGCATCGGCGTCACCAACTCGCCCTGCCCAATCGGCAGGTTGCCCATCGATGACCCCGAGTATTGATCCGGCGCCAGCGTCACGCCCGCTTCCTCGCCCGGGAGGTCAACGCCAGTATGCGTGCCGAAGCCGTAACGGTGAACCCAGCTGTTGAACGTCCCTGGGCCCTCCAGCGCACCAATCTTGATCGCGCCGACATTGCTCGAACGAGCCAGGATCTGCGCTGTGGTCAGTGTTTCTTCAGGATGTTCGGTGTCATCGTGGATCGTCTTTTCTGCGACCTGAATCTGATCGGGGATATTGAATGGCGTGCTCGGCGTGATCAACCGGGATTCGAGCGCCCCCGAGACAGCGACCACCTTGAACGTAGAGCCCGGTTCGTAGTCCAGGCCAACCGCCCGGTCCTCCATCGCTTCAGCCGGAGCAGCGCTCGGATCGTTGGCGTTCAGCTGCGGCCAGTTGGCCAGCGCCAGGATCGCTCCGCTGCGTGGGTCCATCACGATCGCTGTGGCATCTTTGGGATCGAACGCCCGAGCCACAGCGCTCAGCACATCTTCAGCGCGCTGCTGAATATTGGCGTCGAGCGTCAGCGTCAGCGACTTACCCGGGACCTCCTGGTGAGCTTCAGTGATCGACACCGGCTGCCCGCGCGCGTCGCTGACCACCCGTCGTTGCCCCGAACGTCCGCTCAGCAACGCATTGCGCGAATACTCGAGGCCCGCCAAGCCCGTTCCTTCGGTCCCCACCACCCCCAGCACCTGCGCCGCAAGCGCTCCGCGCGGATACACACGGCGCATTACCGGCGTGCCAGTGACGCCAGCGATCTTCAATGCCAGCACCGCCTGTGCCGCCTTTGCCGGAAGCGCCCGCGCCAGGTAGACGAAGCCGGTGCGTTCGGAGAGCTCGCGCAGCACAGTGCCCTGCGTCTGACCGAGCAACGGTGCCAGCTGCCGCGCCGCTCCCAGCGGGTCGGTGATCAAGTAGGGATCTGCCGAGATGTCCTGCGCAGGCTCGGAGACTGCCAGGTCGACCCCGTTGCGGTCGGTGATCGTGCCCCGCGGCGCAGTCACCGTTTCATACGTCAGCTGCTCGTTGCTAGCGGCCTTTCGCAGTGAGCTACCGCGTAGCACGCCGAGGTAGACGGTCCGCCCGGCTGCCAGGACCAGCAGCACGAAGAACATTGCAAAGATCACGCCGATGCGGCGCTGAACAACCGGCACGCGCTCAGCCTGCGCCGCTCGATGGGCTCGCTTCGGCGGCACCCGTGGCGCTAGCGGTCGCGCTCTGTTCGCCGGTGGGAGCCGTTTCGCTGGCACTCGCCGGCGTCGCTGCGCTTTCGCCAGAGGGTTCGCTGCTGGCGTCAGTGGATTCAGAACTTGTCTGCGGAGGCGTGGTGCTCGCTTCTGTGGCTTCGGTGGCTTCAGTGCTCGTTTGTCCGGACGCGGTGGTGCTCGCTTCGGCGCTCGAGGCAGTGTTCGCCGTGTGCATCGGAGCGCTCAGCGCCCTCGCCGCACGAGCGATGTCCCCTTTGGGATTGATCGACAGGAAACGCAGAGCACCGTCGGGCACCAGCTGCATTCCCAGGTGTGCAGCTTGTGTCTCAACGCGTTCGCCGGCGGCCAGTTCAGAGCTTTCGATACTCAGCGCTGCGTTCTCGCGTTGGAGCTGTCCCTCGCGGACCAGTGCGCGGCCGATATTCGCGTTCAGCTTGAGTACCAGCAGCTGCAGCGTCACGATCCCGATCAGCGCAAACGCGATCAGCGCGATCCACGTGCGACCGCGGATCAGCCGGTCCAGGGAAGGGTTGCGGGAGAGGCTGTTCAGACCAGCGATCAGCCCGAGCGCGAGGCCACGCTCAGCGTCAACGGGGCGCTCGAGCCCTCGCGCGGGCTGACGCGCAGGGCCCGAAACACGCCGGGGCCTGCGCGGAGCGACCGCTGGACGTGGCGGTGCGGCGGTGCGTCCGCGGTGCACCCCTGGAGCGGCAGCCGCAGCCGCGGGCGGGGTCACGAGACCGCCTCTACATCCTCGACCAGCTTCCTCGCGGCACGCAGACGCGCCGAGCCTGCGCGCGGGTTGCGTGCCACCTCCTCAGCAGACGGCACAATCGAGCGGCGTCGCAGCAGCGCGGCCTGCGGCTCGCGCCCGCAAACGCATACCGGCAGCTCGGGGGGGCACACGCAGCCGCGGGCACGCTCGCCGAGGAAACGCTTGACACGCCGATCCTCGAGCGAGTGAAACGAGATGCCAGCGAGCACTCCCCCCTCGCGCAGCAAGCCCCAGGCAAGTGGGAGGGCACGGTCGAGCTGGCCCAGCTCATCGTTGACGGCGATTCGCAGCGCCTGAAAGGAGCGCTTTGCTGGGTGACCACCAGCGAAACGGGCAGGCGCGGGGATCGCAGCGTTGATCGTCTCCACGAGCTCCAGCGTCGTCTCAATTGGAGCCTGCTCGCGACGACGAGCAATCGCGCGAGCAATCGCGCCGGCGTGGCGCTCCTCGCCAAAGTCACGCAGCACATGAGCGAGACGGCGCTCGTCCCATTCGGCCACGATCTCGCGCGCGCTCAGCTCCTGCGCGGGGTCCATGCGCATGTCCAGCGGCGCCTCATAGGAGTAGGAGAACCCGCGCTCGCGTGTATCCACCTGCATCGATGACATGCCCAGATCGAAATACACGATGTCTGCCCGCACGCCCTCCCGCGCGAGCAGCTCGAGCGCCTCTGCGTAGCCCGAGCGGATGAAACGCAGTGAGCAGGCCGTCTCTGCCGCCAGCGCGGCGAAGCGCTCCTCGGCCAGCGGATCGCGGTCGATCGCCACGAGCGTGCCAGAGGAGCCGAGGCGCTCGGCAAGCAGTCGAGCATGCCCGCCATCGCCAAACGTGCAATCGATCGCCAGCTGGGGGGGTGGGACTCGGTCCAGGTCGAGCACCTCGAGCAGCTCGCTTGCCAGGACCGGTGTGTGTGAGACCTCTCCCTGTGCGCCAGCGCGTGCGGCCTGCGCCGCGGAGGCTCCAGCGCGCCGGGCGCGCGCGGCGCGAGCGGACTCCGCCCCGCCGCGGCGGCGCTTCGCAAGCTCCGGCGCCCAGCTCTCGCGGCTTCGGAGCTCTCTGCTATCAAGCAGCGTCGTCGACACGCGCAGTCACCTCCGCAACGCCGCTAAGCAGCGTCGATCGATGGTCAGCCCAGGAACCCTTGCCCCACAGCTCCAGACGATCGCCAACACCGACGACCACGACCTCCTTGGCAAGCGCGGCATGCTCACCGAGGAAGCCCGGGATCATGATCCGCCCGGCAGCATCCAGCTCCGCGTCATGCGAGCTGCCGTAGAAGAAGCGCTCGAGCTCAGTCAGCCGCGGCGACAGAGGCGGGAGCTCAGCCAGAGCGCGGCGCGTGTAGCGCTCGTACTCCTCCGGACGCCATACCCCCACGCATGGCTTCAGGTCCACCGGCATCGCCAGCACCACACCCTCGGCCAGGGCCGCTCGATAGCGGGCCGGCACCGTCAGGCGGTTCTTGGCGTCGAGCGTATGGTCGAAGGTGCCGCGAAAAGGGACCACTGGTGAGCTCCAAGCTTGTTTACCGAGCCGAGATGGAGGAGTGGGAGGAGCCCCTCCATCCCGGCTCGCTGCGGCGAACATATCCCACTTTCTCCCACAATGCAACCCCATTTGCACATCTTCTCCCACTTTTCCGTCCTGAGCCTTCCCAACAGGGCAAAAGCCCTGCTAACTAGCCACTTCTCCAGACTCACCGAGATCGAGCAAATGGCGCGCTGAGGCGCAAGCAGCCATGCAGGAGCGTGCGCTGAAACCGCAATTGCAGAGCAACGGCCCCACGCGGCCTGCGCGCAGCCTCCGCGTGCGGCTGTACGATCGGCATCTTCGCCATCGTTCGTATTGCCGCCATCGCCTCCGCGCCGCCACGGCCGCTCGGACGCCCAGGCCGCTTCAGAAAGGAACCAACGCGTTGCCAGCAGCCTCGTTCTCCCCGTCACGCTCACGCACACCTCGCCGCCTGCGACAGGCGATCACCTGCGGCGCGCTCCTAGCCAGCCTCGGCGGCGGGCTGGCCGGCTGCGGCTCAAGTAACCCAGGGGGCACATCCGCAGATCCCGCAACTGCCGTTCCCGCCTCGGCAGCGCTGTACGCGGGTGCCACCGTGCGTCCCGCTGGCCAGCAAGGCATCGCCGCGCTCGCCGCCGGCAAGGCCCTAACCAACGAGGCCGACCCCTATTTGCGGCTGCTGTCGGTCCTACAGACGCCCGGCTCGCCTCAGCTCAACTACAAGCGCGACGTGGCGCCCTGGCTGGGAGTCCACGCCGGGATCTTCCTCACTTCGCTCAGCTCCTCTGCCGACGCCCTACTCTCGCTCGTCAAGCAGGGCGTGCTGGGCGGCTCTGCGCCCAGCACATTCCCCTTCTCTGCCAGCGGCGTCCAGGGCGCGATCGTGCTGGACACCACCAATGCCGAAGACGCGCGCTCGTTCCTGAACAGACAGGCACAACACGCAGGCGCACACGCGAGCGTCTACAGAGGAATCTCATATGAGAGCACCGGCGGCGGCGTGGCCTTTGGCGTGGTCGATCACTTCGCGGTGATCGGCAGCGAAGCGGGCCTGCACAGCGTGATCGACACGACGCTCGGGGGCAGCTCGCTAGCGCACGCAAGCGGATACGCAAAGCTGCTCGCCGTCGCCCCAGCGAATGCTCTCGCCCATATCTTCACCACTCCCTCGAGCCCTGAGCAGGCCGGCACACCAGCGCAAGAAAGTACCTCAGGGCTGCTGATGCTGCTCGCTGGCGCACGCGAAGCGAACATCTCACTCGTGCCGTCTGCCACCTCGCTCAGCCTGGACGCCGACACGCTCGCCTCAACCTCCTCCCCCGCCAGCACGACCGGCGGTCTGCTTGCAGCGGACCCCGAAGGTGCGCAGGCGCTGGGCGAACTGCCTGGGGAATCGTGGCTGGCAATCGGGCTGGGCCACGTCGGCAGCACCCTCACCCAAGACGTTCAAGGACTGCAGACACTCACCTCTCTCGGAAGCACGCTTGGAGGCGGCGGTCCCGAAAGCACAGCCGGCCTCAGCCTGAGCGGGCTGCTGCAGGCGCTGACCACCCCCCTTGGCGAGCTCGGCGCGAATAACGCACAGGCCAAACGCGACTTTGCCAGCTGGATGGGCTCCGCTGGGATATTTGCAAGCGGCGCGAGCCTGTTCGAACTGCGAGGCGCCGTGGTGATCGCATCCAAGAACCCATCCCGCTCACGCGCCGCCGTGGCTGAGCTAGCCGCCCAGCTACGCAAAGCCGGTGGCTCCGTCGCGTCAGCCTCGATCCCCAGCACCGAAGCGGCGGTCGGCGTGCGGTTGAGCGGCCTGCCTGTAGTGCTCGACATTGCCGCTGGACGCAACGCCGCGGGCCAGGCGAAGTTCGTGCTCGGGATCGGCGAAGCCTCCGTTCAGGCCGCGCTGCATCCAACGAGCACGCTGGCCAACGCCACCTCGCGTAACGCCGCAGCCGCGGCCCTTGGCGAAGATACCCAGCCCAGCCTGATCGTCGACTTCCCAACGCTGGTGAGCCTGCTCGAAGGTATTGGGCTCACGGAATCGCCGTCGATCTCGAAGTTCATCCCCTACCTGCGCTCAGCCACCACGCTAGCCGGCGGCGGCCGTAGCCTCAGCGGAGAAGTGGATCGCTACAGGCTGGTCTTCGGCCTGCAGTAGCTGACGCACTAGGACTAGGGCTGACCGACGTAGATCGCGCGGTCGAACACCGGGTGCCCACTGCTGACGCGATCGACGCCATAGCTCGACAGCGTCGTTTCGCCGTCCGCTTCAACCGAGTAGCGCCCAATCACCGAGTTGCGATTCCTGGTCGCGAATACCCGATCGATCACCGTCTGGCGATCATCACCGCGCGCGCCCGCCGCGCGGACCGCGTCGAGCACGAGCGTCATCGCCTCGTATCCGTAGAGCGCGTATGCACCAGCTTCGACACCAAAGGTCCTGCGATAGCTGCTCAACACGCGTTTGGCTACGGGCGGGTAGAGATCCGGGGGCAGTACCGGTGTCGTCATGTACGTGTTGGCGGCCGCTGCCCCGATCTGTGAGGTGAACGATTCGTTCACGGTCGAGCTCGAGCCCAGCAACAACATCCGCGGGGAAGCCGCATGTAGATCCCGCCACAGTTCAGGCGTGCCCTTCCCTTCCCCCCCCGCCAGGAACACAGCCTGCGCGTGGCTTTCGGCGATTTTTTCGACCTCGCCGGTGAACACCGCTCCGGTGATCGTCGAAAGGCTGTCATGTGCGATCACAGTGATCCCCGCCCGTTCGGCGTAGTTCGCGACGATGTCGGCCAGCGGCACCTCAAACGGATCCTGGTCGTCGAGCACATACAGCCGGCGCACCCCCAGCGAGCGCATCAATCGGATCTGTGCCTGTGCCTGCCCAATGTCACCAGGCGCAAGGCGCACAAACGTGCGCTGACCATTCGGGTAGAAGCGTTCGGGCTCATCCTGTCCGGCTTCGAAGGATGAGGTGAGACCCACATACGGGCTGCCCGGGCTGACCTGCAAGATGCCCGCCGCGTTGATCAGCGGCAGCGAGATCGCGGTCGCAGCCGAGTCGAAGTCGCCCAGGTAGGCAATCGTGCTCGTGTCCTGCGCTGCGATCTTGGCGTTGGTGGCGGTGACACCTGGATTCCATTCTTGGCTCGTGGGGCTCGCATCATCAAGCGACACGTACGCCACCCTGAACGGTCCCGCGTGTCCACGCGCGTCAGACAGCGCGAGCTTCTCGCCACCCACGATTTCCTCAGCAATCGGCGCAGCCGGACCTTGCAGCGGCTCACTCGAGTAGACCGTCAGCTGCCCGCCGGTAGCTTCAGCTACGTCTGAGACGGCCACGCCCCCGCAACCCACCACTCCCAGCAACACCGCGGCAAGAGCGAGCAGGCCCAGCCAGCGCGCGAGCACAGGGCGCTAGCTGCGGCGGCCGGGCAGGTAGCCGGAGAGAATTCGCAGCGACGCTCCCACGAGGATGATCGCCGTGGCCAGCAGAAACGCGTCGATGCCTTTGGCGCCGGCCGCCCACAACACGATCCATACGACCAGGCCCGCGGTGACTGTGAGGATGAATCCCATTCGCGCGGAATCCTAGCGAGCCT
>Ga0302326_10010750_pt1 | contig 19785 bp, 24 predicted proteins | sample Palsa_T0_3_FD_202264 | JGI IMG/M metagenome (GOLD analysis project Ga0302326, IMG submission 202264) | Peat permafrost microbial communities from Stordalen Mire near Abisko, Sweden - Palsa_T0_3 | ecosystem: Environmental > Terrestrial > Soil > Palsa > Peat permafrost | place: Sweden: Abisko...
CATCCGGATGAACCTTTACGATCGTACTGTCCAGACTCACCGCTTCAATCTTGATGCGGATCAGTTGCTCACGCTGCAGCTCGGCGAAGAGCCGATCCAGAACGCCGGCTTTCGCCCAGCGATTCATCCGCGTGTAGATCGTATGCCAGTTGCCAAAGCGCTTGGGCAGCGCGCGCCACTTGCAGCCGTTCTCCGCTACAAACAGGATCGCGTTAATCACGTTGAGGTTCTCATGCGAGACGTTGCCTCGTTGAGTCGGCAAATGCGTCGCGATGCGTGCGTACTGTTCGGGTGTGATTTCCATCCGCGCAGCATATCACGTAGTGTTAACACGCCCTAGTCCAGCAACCCACTGTTACGGTTGTTCCTTGGCCATCCAGGAGCAACCATGCAATCAGATTTCATCACAGCGACCGATCTGGCGAAGCTGACGGGCTTCGAGCGGAAAAGCATCTACAACTGGCATTCTGCCAACTCCGGTCCGCTGAGAACGATCCTCGTGAAGGTCGGTGGCCGCCTGGGCTGCTGGCGTGAAGATTTCGAGATCTGGAAGGGGTCGCAGCGCCGGCTAAAGCCGCCGGCGATCGACCAGCGGCCGGCGGCGTGAAACCGCTCGATGTCGCCGTCCGACACGGACAACGGCCTGACAAGTCGCCAACCCAAGAGCCGGCGTGCATTTCGCGATCTGATCCTCTCCGATCTGGGTCCCACAAACTCGACGGCACGCTTTGTTGCCGTGGCTCTGATTCAACGGATGGATAGCGCGAGCATGGAATCCTTCGCCAGCGCAGAATGTATCGCCAAGCTCACAGGACTTGGGCACCGCGCCGTCCGCAACGCATTCGCCAAGCTAGTGGCCGAGGGCTGGCTGGTGGAGCGCACCAAGGAGCGGGGACGTGACTACTGGCTGAAGATCCGTCGCGCAAACATCCCAACAACGGTCCGACTCACTGCTGAAACGGGCAGCAGTCGCGAACGGCCACAGACTGCCGTTTTGGACACCAGTCAGGACGCGCGACTCCCTGCACAAAGCGGTGCGACTCACTGCCAAAACGCGCATGGAGACCCTGTACCAAGTGCCGATGATCCCGTTCCGAGATCCCGAATAAGAAATCCCGTGCCGCGCTCGGCTGTCGCTACGCGCCAGCGCGGCCAAACCGGAGACCCGGAACGCGACGCTCGCATTCAGCGGTACTGGAACGAATATCCGCAGTACCACCATCACCCGCAGACCATCGCAATGCTCGCCAACGCGTCAATCGAGGACGTTCGTCGCGTCACTCAAGGCTGGGACCCGATCGAGGCATCCGCATGAGGCACAAAGCGGGGAGCGGATTGCTAATCCGCTGCGCAAACGCAGGGCCGGCCTATGAAACACGGCGTTTTCGCATCGACCGCCTCCCGAGTGTCAGCACTGGCGTCAGCATGCTGGCCGATAGGTCATGAACACGCGGCGCAATTCAAAGGCCAGCAGACGCGCGCAGGGCCAGTCCAGGACCGCGCTGGCGCGACTGTTGCGGGCACGGATCACCACAATGCCGCAGACGTCGTCGGCGATGGCCGGTGATTCTGGCCTGAACGCGACCACGCAATCAGCCGAAAGCCTAGCGCGCGCAGCGTTGGCGCCGCCCTTGCGCGCAGCGGCCGCAGTGGCAGATTGGGCCCATGCGTTCGGCGCCGGCGCGATTGATGTAGCGACCTTGAACGATGGCTTGCTCGAACAGTGCCAACGACTCATCAAGGGCAGCAATCGCGATTCCGAATGCATGCTGCTTAGCCAGGCCGTCGCGTTGGAGTCGATCTTCTACAACCTCGCGCACCAGGCCGCTGTCAATGCCGGAAGCGGATTCGTTGACGCCGCCGAGCGCTATTTGAAACTCGCGATGCGGGCGCAGTCGCAGTCGCGCGCGTCACTCGAAACGCTGGCATTCATCCGCAATCCGCGGTCGATCGCATTCGTCCGGCAGGCGAACATCGCATCGAATCAGCAAGTGAACAACGGCCGTCGGTCGGATGTGCCACGCGCGCGGACAATCAAAAGGCGACCCAACGAACTATTAGCGGAGGTCACAGATGGCAAAGTGGACGCCCGAACGCCGAGCGCGATTCCGCGCGTTGATACACCAATGGAAGCCGTGGGAACGATCCACCGGCCCACGGACACCGGCCGGCAAGGCGATCGCGTCGCGAAACGCGTACAAGGGCGGCCGGCTGCGCGAGCACCTGCGAGAGCTGCGGCGACAGCTCCGGCAGATCGAAGTTCGGAGAATTGAGGTATTGCAGAACCATATGGAGCGACCACGATGAATGACAGTCAAACGACCGATCCCCGAAAGGCACTCGCCGCGGCATATTTGGTCCGGTCCGAAGCGCGCGCACGCCTCGCGGCAGCAGCGGCCGCGCTTGATCGAGGGCGCCGAATCGAACAGGACGCCCACGCTGACTTGAGCACGACGCAGGCCGTCGAGCTCGAAACGGAGGCCGCGCACGCTTCGCGCCTTCACGCGTCGATCGTCGCCGGCGCCGACGAGGCTCAGGCCGCGGTGCTGATCGATGACAGCAGGCGGCGCCGCGCCGAAACGCGATTGTCGATCGCTCGCAAGGCGGTCGAACCGCTCACCAGGCTACACGCCGATCTGCTGGCGGCCGCGCAGGCGGCCGAGCGCAACCTGGTGCTGGCAGTCGATGCCACACTCAATGCCGAAGCGGAAGCGGTTGCCAGCGAATTTTGGAAAGCCAAAGATCACTTGATGCGCTTGGGGCAGGAGCTCGTCGGGATGATCCCGGAAGGAATCGATAGCCCGACATACGTCGCACTATCGCCATCGATTCAGCGGGCAGTGGAGTATCTGAATGCGCAGCGCGACGACCTCAACACGCCCGCGAACGAATTGCGGTATGGGCCGTATTCACACGGGCGGATCCGGAGCAAGCGACGCGCCGAGTTGATTGCTGGTGGCGACGACAACGCCGCGATCGCAGACACAGTAGCGGCGTAGACTTCAACTATTGGAAATAGGAGCGACGATGATGACGAAAAGCAGATACATTGCCGAAAAGCTTGTGCGCAGAACGCGCGACACCATTCTGGAGCCACCAACGCCGCAAGAATTGGCCTCTTGGGGTAGCGCAGAATGGTCGCTCGATTTGGGGCTGGTGTGGCATGGAGATTTGAAGCCTATTTTGAGCGCGCTGAAGCCGGACGAAAGAGACGCCGCGATCAAACGCCTGACCTACGAGCTCGCCGGCTACGCGAAATTTGAAGGCACGGGCGGCGTTGCAAACAACGGCAGCCCGACCTTCGGCGTCACTCAAATGACTGATGGCCAGCGCTCCGTGCGCGCCGAACGCGACGCGATAGCGGCGGTGCTCAGAAAAATGAATGAGGACAATCGCAAAGCCGCGGCATATATCTCGCCGATATCGTGAATCCTTGGGGCGCACGCTAGTGCCTTTCTAGTGCGCCACGCGAGAAGCAGAACCGACTCGCGCTCATGAAAACATCGGACTGCAGCCATACTCGTTTTCCCGACGGCGGGAACAATCGAGCGAGTGAAACGGCCGCGAGGTGGAGCGAGATCCACCCCGACCAAAGCGGGAACGTGGGCGCTTTGGTCGGTTCATCAACCCTCACGCGATCACAAGGCACGGTAGGGGCGTCCGAAATTGGCAGCTGAACTAAATGCCAAGCTCGCTCTGGAAGCGATCAGGAAATCGCAGGGCGCATTGGCGACGCTAGTCAGCCAGCAGCCACAAGACTCTCGCTCTCTGCTGATTATCGATGGCGTTCTGCACCGTCTGCAGCAAGCCGCTGATGAGATCCACCGCATGTTGCGTGCGATCCGGCGAGAGCAGCCAGGCGCGCAGGCTGGACCATCGTGATGGGCGGCCACCGGCGCAATTCTCGATTAAGCCGACCGAATCAAGGCACTCGCGGTGAGGCGCTGCGGCCAGCTCTATAAACTGACTGAGGCAAATCGGGGGGCGAACCAAAACATTGGGGTGGCCGGCCGCCCTAAAGTTGGACGCAAAGCCGCAGCCGCCGGCCTGCCCAATCGATGGCACAATGCCATGACATGTCAACCTCAATTCAAATACTGGACTTCCGGGCGCTCCTTGTAAGCACAGAATTCTGGGCGGCTCTCGCTGGTGCGTTCGCCGGCGCCATCTGCGCCTTCATTCTCGGAGCGCTCGCGCAATGGCGCAGCTCCGTCAACGCCAAACGATCCGCGGGCAATTCCGCCATCATGGCCCTTGCCGAGATGTACTCCGAGGCGAAAGCTATACACGATTCCATCTTCGTAAGTCAGCGAGCGGAATTGTTGAAGTTGCTTGGTCGCGAACCTCGTTTCTACGAGTACAGGGCGGTAATGGATACACCCAAGGAGCCGCCTGCTCTCGATGTTGACCGCTTGGCATATCTGGCCGATAGCCACGACCCGGATATCCTTGTGCGGATCGTCGTGGCGAAGAATCTCTTTGCCGGGATGCTGAAAGTTGCGGCCGTACACGAGCGACTGTGCATCGAGCTACAGAGCCGACTCGCCAAGGCCGATCCCACGGCGCAGAGGCCCATGACGAGGCAAGAACTTAGCCTGAGCGTCGGAATGGACGTGATGTTGCAGCTGGAGTCGACCGTCCAGAACATGCAATCAATTTTGTCCGAGCTGACTGTGTGGCTGCTGCGCCTCACGGATGAACTTCGCGAGGTGCTGCTCTATCGCTTCCCCTCGCGGAGTTTCGTTCGGTTCATCCCGCAGGATCGTGGAAAGCCGTCCGAAGCAAAATCGTATGCTTTGAGGCCCGCGCGTTGGCGGCGCACTGTCAGATTCATTAGGCGTAACTTGGACAAAGCTTTTGGCCCTCGTTGGCCGTCGTGACAGGACGTCGCTTGCGTCATCGCGGCGAACACGGTGAAAGCCAAGACCAGCAGCAACATTCCGCCGCCGTTGAAGCCATCGACGATCCGCGGCCGCAAGTATCTGCGCGGCACTCAATCCCGGCGCGCGGGCGAGACAAAGTATTCGGCGCTGGTCAAGGGCGGCATGGCGCCGGCCGCCGCGCAGCGTGCGGCTGGAATAGTTTCACTGGTGAACACCGGTCAGCTGAGGAACGCCGTGACTTACGTCGTGCGAAAAGCGAGCAACTACGGCATCTGACGCAGGGCGTGTCTGCGTCTTGCAGGCGGGCACATTTTCTGCTTGATCCGCCGTGAGCGGCCAGCGACCGGCACCGCGTCATAGCGCGGCTATGCCGACTGCAGCCACCTAATAAGTTCATCAAATTTCCGCCGCACGCTCTCGCCGAGCTCCGCGTGCCGCCGGCACACATCGTCAAAATCATGCATCTCCGAGTCACTGATGAACCCGAATCGGCCGACTTTGTCGATGGTCAGCTGTTCTGCCATTGAAGTGTGCAACGCATTCCGCCTAGAAGTCAGCTCGTCGTAGCCTCGTTGCGCTTCGACCAGGTCCGTACGCAGGCGGCTAAATTCATCGATCGCAGCCATGGGGCTCTCCTTAGAAGCCAAGATGATGGCGCGCCGATTATTTTTATACTTAGGAGCGCGAGCGCCGGCAGTTGGTGTTGCCGACACTTCGAAGCCTACGCCTCTTGGCAGGATGGGACAAGCACACCTGACCAACCCACCCAGTCGGGCCAGGCCGACCGACCTGAGGCGCCGAGGCTCCGTCATCGGATCAGCAAACCGATACGCTATTGTGCACCGACGCTGCGGGATCAATCAGATACAGTGCTCGGCAAATTGGAGTGTCAGCGCCGGCGTCAGCACGGAGCTTGGATTAGCTCACAAAGCCGCGAGACTGATTCCAATAGACCTTGAATCGGCGCTTGAGGGGTTTGCCCAGTAGATCGAGATAGTTGATGGAGCCCTGTATATGCAGCGTCGAACCATGTCGCATAGTAGCCAGTTCCGCGCCGGTGGCTTCGATGGGATCGTTTAGGTTAAACGTGTGCTCCGCGCCAGGCGCGAGCGTCAATTCGACTTTGTAGCTTTTGTATTCAGTGCTTTCGGCTGGTGGTGTTACGCCGAAACTCCATTGGTAATCGACTCCGGTTATTGTGCCGGCGCTACGTCCGACATTGCGTACCACGATATTGACGGTGGAATGCTCCGGGACAGCGCCCTCTGTAATTTTGCGACCGGGCTCGGCAGAACCCGCGTTGATCAGCTCTATCCCGCCGCCTTCATCGGCCAAAACAATTACCGGCGATTCAATCGCGATAAAAGCATCCGCTTGAGTTATGGCGGCCTTCGCGGCGCTTTCGGCGGCCTGGGTAGCTGTGGTCATTTTCCCGACTTGGACAATTAGAACGATGGCAGTCAGCAATCCAACGATGACGAGCAACGCGGTAAATCTCGCGGTAGCCCAATCCGCGCTAAAAGCGGACCACCTTGGCCAGAAACGCTTACGCGCCGGCGGCGTCGTCAAATTCTTGCGCATGTACGGACCATCCTCTGGGCTGAGATCGAACAGGACGTCGCCAACGGCTTCGAACAGCGTGCGGTCGGCATGGCGCGGCAATTTCTCGTCAAGAATCTCCGTTGCCTTTGAGACGTTGCGGTCAAACTCGACCTTCAAGCCGGCTGCATTGTGGGTTGCATGCGCTTCGCCGGCGCGATCGAGACCGCGATTTAGCTCTTCAATTCGGTTGATATATTCGACGAGCGCATAGACCTCGTTTCCGTCCAGTGAGCCGTCCCCAATGAACTTCGGAAGCGCTTGCTCCGTCATCGCGACAGGGAGGCGATAGAGCGGCGCCATGATTCCATCGTCGATCAGCGCTCGAAGACAGAGAAATACTCGGTAGCGCTCTGCGTACATGGCGGTAATTTCGCCGCGGCGTTCAATTCGCCGGCGCCACCAGGACCACCCCAAGGGGATGCAGCTGCCAATGGTCGCGCCCAGCAGCGCGCCGGCCGCGCCTTCCCACCAGTTGATCATCTTCGCGTGTTCCGCCGCCTAGTTGCCCACGTCATAGTTGTCCGGATCCCGAATGTCACCCTGGAGAATGTTCCAGGCGTGCAGCTGCTTCTCGACGTTTTCTATGTCGGCCAGGCAGACCTCGCACGTGTGCAACTTGCCGTCGTGCGCGATCTCGTTTCTGCGATTCTTGCCCGCCAACAGCGCCGGATAATCGATCCACGGAATGGCATCCTTGGCCCCCTCCATCAGATGGCCCAGGGAACCGCTGGCCGACGGAAATCCGGTCTGCCGCTGAATTTGCGCCAGCGCCTGTTCCAGCACGTCGAAGGCCAGCAGCACCGGCAAGTTGTAGACGACGTGGGCCAAGCCTGGCTGCGGCAATCGGGCGAACGCGCCACGCACGTGGCGCATCATGCGGGCGCGCATGCGGCCGGCGCCTTCCCATTCATCGCGAAGTTCGGCGATGGCCCCCGGATCCGAAAGCAGGGACACGCTGACGCTCAATCGCCGTAGATTTCGTGTATCCGTTGCAGCGCTCGGCCGGCGGCTGCGTCATGCTCTAGGACTTGCCGGAGGCGGTCGCCTACCAAAGGTTCGCCTGCCGTCCGCATCGCCTCGGCCGCGAGTGCACTTTCGCGCTCGAATACCACCCGCAGTTGTCGAACCTCTGCGGCTTCGTCGGGCGAGATAACGGCGCGTGGGGGCATAGCATTGAGTATAGATGAGCCGACCGGGCTCAAACGCGCCGTCGGCGGACCAGTAGCGCATACTGCGGCGCCGACCTCGAATTCTGGGGCGGCGGCGCGCCGGCTGTGCGACGAGATCGCCGACCGGGGCGGTTCGGCGGGTACGCCGGGGGACTCTGCTGCTGCGCAGCAACTTGTGCTATTGCCGCTTATGTCAGCCCCTTGTGGGGCTGTACTGACGCCCCCACTTCCCCGCTGTGTGGCGAAAGTTTCATGATTCGCCGATTGCGAGGGCGCCCTCTGGGGTACTAGACTCAAGTCGCGTCTGTGAAATGGGTCTCACTTTCCCCGCCGTGGCTGGCGTCGGAGCGTGCGCGCCCGCACAGAGTATGGATAGGGAAACGCGAAGAATAAGAAGCGCAGTCCGTCTGAACCACGGAATGCTACATGGAGGAACCGTGGGAGCCGAGGCCCGTATGCCTGACCCGTCAGAGCAGGAAGCTAACCTGAAGAAGTACCAAGAGTTGCTGCCATCGCTGAGCGGCAGCGAGGGCAAGTACGCTCTGATCTATAAGGCTGAGCTCATCGGCACGTTCGACAGCTACGCAGATGCATTGGCCGCTGGCTACAAAGCGGCGGGTCTGAATCCATTCTTGGTCCAGCGAATTGCGGCTGCCGAGTTTGTGGCCTATTTCACGAGAGATATCGGCAGCGCGGTGTGCCACACCTAAGCGGGCAGGTCACCCTCTGGGGTCCGCTTATCAATGTCTTGGTGGGTGTCAGCGGGCCGCGCGGGGCTGCACTGACGGCTGCCGGCCAGCCCATACCGGCGCCAGTCGTGGCCAGAATGGTGGTAGATACCGGTGCAAGTCTGAGCGCCGTGGACTGCACCATACTTCAGCAGCTGGGTCTGCAGCCCACGGGTCAAATCGCACTTCACACGCCCTCGACTCAAGGCGTGCCGCATTCGGCGAATCAATTCGACGTGTCCCTTACGATCTACGGCGCAGTGCCCGGGAGCCTTCCCGTTTACGCCGCCCAAGCCCTGCCGGTGGTCGATGGTAGTTTCAAACCTCAAGGCATCGACGGACTTGTCGGGCGCGACGTTTTGGCTGGCGCTCGCATGATCTATGGTGGGCCGGATTCGTGGTACGGGATCTCGTTCTGAATAGCTGCTAAGCGCTCATTGCGGAAGGGCCTGATCTGCGTCGTGTGCACAATATCATCCGTTCCATGTCAGATCCCGAATCGCTCGGCGGGTTCGGCTGGTGCCTTTGGATCGTGCCGGCCTCACGAGTCGCGAAACCTGCACTAGGTCACACGGCTACCCGGCCGGCTGCCCTAACATTGGGGTTCATCGTTTTGACATCACCGTCAATTGCGATCCATACTTGCGCGCCCGAGCACGCCTGAGCGGAATGACGTCACGGCCAACCGATCTTCCCGACTTCGCATCGCCTCCAATCGGAGAGGTGAGCCTCGGGGTACAGTTCAACAGCCTTGAGGGCTTACTGGCTCCGCACCTCGGTCTCATTTGGGCAGATTTCCGGGCGTCATTTCCGCTGCTCGAACAGCATCCGCCGCTACTGCCGGTGTTCGAGACTTTCACTAACGGCGGGACTCCGAGTCTGATACCGCAGCTTCAGATCTTGACGTCCGTCCCGACGCCTCGTGTGTTCTTCATAAATTCAGACCGCACCGAGCTCCTGCAGGTCCAGCGGGATCGTTTCCATCACAATTGGCGTAAGGTTGCGGAAGGCGTCGAATATCCGCGATTCGAGAAGATGCTGGGGACGTTCGAAGCGGGGCTCACGCACCTGACTAAGGTGATCGCTGACATTGGCCTTGGGCAAATTGTCCCCAACCAATGCGAGCTCACGTACGTGAATCACCTGACGGTCCCAGCAGGCACAAAGCAATCCGACATCTTCGCGGCGCTGCTCAAACCTTGGCTGAAGGCGCCCATGCTTTCTGATTTGGGAGCCGCCGAGGATGGTCGAGTGATGCTTCGTTACATCATTCGAGACAAGGCAAAGGCTCCGATCGGACGGCTGACGATCGGCGCGGAGCCAGCTCGCAAGTTGGATGGCACCGACATTGTTCAGATGACTCTCGTCGCTCGGGGCAAGCCGAAGGGCGACGCTCTCGGCGATGTGAGTGAGTTCCTGAAGCTGGGGCGACGACACATCGTCAAGAGTTTCGACGAGATTACAAGTCCGGAAATGCACAAGATTTGGGGCAAAAAGTAATGAGCACAGCGCAGGCGTTAGATCAGTGGTCATGGTCCGACAGCATCGCCGCACAGACGATAGATGCCGCCCTAAGGGCACCCATGGCGGTTAGCACATCCATGCTCGGACGCACCGACGTCGGGTTCGTGCCGGAATGGGTCAATGTTTTCCAGCAACGCATCGCGGAACTGCACGGCTTGCGTCGTGACTGGGACGGAAGGGGGTCGGCTGCGGTTCGTCCTGATGCTCTGTTTTTTGCCTACTCTGTGCTTGGCCAATCTATGGCGCCCGCGACAGTTGCGCCGTCCGTTATCCCGCTCGGCCACGGAGGCGTTCAGATGGTGTGGTCTAGCGCGGACGCCGATGTCGAGGTCGAAGTCGTTCAACCGAATGAAGTCATTATTTATCATCTCGACAAAGCATCCGGCACCGAACGTGAATGGCACGCGGCGACTGAATTCTCCGATCTTTCCACACTGTTGCGAGCCGTTTTCACACGGTAGCTCGTCATAAGCCAGACATATGCCGGCCGATCCGCCACGCGATGCAGCTGGCAACATCGAGCCGCATAATCACGCCGAGATTCTCGACGCTCACCATGTAATCCGGCATATCACACCGGACGATCTGTGCGAGGAAGCCGACACCGGTATTACTCGCGTCTCCAGTGGCGCCTACTCTGAGTCGAGCGATGTGAACGGCGGTATGTCGGTCGATATCGAAGAGTGGGTTCTGGCCGCGAATCTGGATGCGCTCCACTACATTCGAGATCCGTCATACGGCGCAACGCGCTTGAACGTCGGCGCGTTGCGCAAAGCAGGATTCAAGGTGGGATGGGATCCGTTGCCGCACAATCCACATCACGGCGCCGTCTGGGGCATCGGAAATGGCTCAAAGCGGAAAAGAAGAGTAGCCAAGTTGGCAACGACGATCCGGAAGGCCATGGGCGAAGACTGACGCTGCGGCTCAATCCTCGGGGTTCATCGTAGAATAACGAAGTGGGTCGCCGCCGATCGGTGCGAAATCAGCAATTGGCGCTGACGTAGGCGCTGACACGGCGGAATCTATCCGCTCGTAAGTCCTTGATATGCCGGCTTAGCTCAGTGGTAGAGCAGCGGTTTTGTAAACCGTTGGTCGGGAGTTCAAATCTCTCAGCCGGCAATCACTTACGTGGGTCCATTCCGGATACGCGGGTAACACTCTGGTGTTGCATGGCGGCCGCCGCCCGATGAGCGCCTGAAACTCCAGGACGGCGATGTGATCATCGATATCGAAGGTCGCGTCCCGGGCGGGGTCACGCATGCGTACCAGATCCTCAGATCCTATCGTGTCGGCGAAACGCTCAAGCTCCACATCATGCGACAGCAGAAACGGATCGAACTGCCGATCGAGGTTCCCGACCCCGCGGAGCAGCCTCACGCCTGAATGGCTATAATCCGCTGATCGCACGACTGCATGACGGAACGCGCCAATGTTCGACCACGTGGGATTCGCCGTTACCGAGTTCGACCGCTCCAAGCGTTTCTACACCGCGGCGCTCGCGCCGCTGTCGATCTCGTTGATCATGGAACTCACGCCGGAGCAGACCGGGCTTGGCTCGCACGCGGGATTTGGTGCCAACGACAAGGCATTTTTCTGGATCGGCAATCATGGCCGGCCACTGACCGGCCTGCACGTGGCCTTCAAGGCGGCCTCGCGAGCGCAGGTGGATGAATTCCATCGGGCGGCGCTGCGCATCGGCGGCCGCGACAACGGCGCGCCGGGTCTTCGTCCCCACTACCACGAGAATTACTATGGCGCCTTCGTACTCGATCCCGACGGCAACAATGTCGAAGCGGTCTGCCACTTGCCGGCGTAAGGGCGCAACCCGGGGTGAGGGTGCGACAGCAACCGCGGCTGCAGCCGCGCTTCTGATTCTGCTGGCGGGCTGCACCTCGATGAAGCCCGCCGCCGCGCCGGTCCCTGAAGCGCTGCAGCCGTCATCGAAGGAAACCCTGATCCTGAAGGCGCATGCCGTCGGCGTGCAGATCTATGTCTGCCAGGCCAACCATGACGATCCGGCGCGCTTTGATTGGGTGTTCAAGGCGCCGGAGGCGCAGCTGTTCGACAAGGGCGGTAAGCCCATCATTCACCATTACGCGGGGCCGAGCTGGGAAGCCCTGGATGGCAGCAAGGTCGTCGGCGAGGTCGTATCAAAGGACAACGGCCCGGATCCGATGGCTATTCCGTGGCTGCTGCTGCACGCCAAGTCGACCTCGGGTAGCGGGCCGCTCAGTCACGCGCAATCGATTCAGCGCATCAACACCGTGGGCGGCAAGGCGCCCGAAGGCGGCTGTGGCGCCGGACTCCTCGGCAGTGAAGTGCGTGTGCACTACACCGCCGACTATGTCTTCTATCGCGGCTTCTGAAAGGTCATTACAAAGTTATCGGCTTCGCCGATGGCAAGGTATCGATCGCGATCCTTGTCTTTCTGCGATAGCGTCGGCGGTAGCGTCCAGACGCCGTCGACCCAATCCTTGGTGTCTTTTGGATTGGCATTGATTTCGGACGATGCGAGTACCTTGAAGCCCGCTTTCTTGAAGAGCGCGATCGCGTAGTCCTGCCGCACGTAACCATCCTTGGCCTTCGGATCCTGCGGCTTGTCGTTACGGCCGCGATGTTCCTCGATCCCTAAGATGCCGCCCGGCTTGAGAGCCTTGAAACAGGCTGCGATCACCTGATCGGCATAGCCGCCATCCATCCAGTTGTGCAGGTTTCGAAAAGTCAGCACGAGGTCCGCGCTGCCCGCGGGCGCGATATCGAATTGCTTGGGTCCGAGGACGGTTTCGTTGATCTTGCCGAATCGATCGCCCTGCGCGGCAATGCGCGCCCGCAGCTTGGCGGTCGAGGCGTCTTCTTCGGCGTCGCCCGATGACTCGATCGCCAGGTAGTAGTGTCCCTGCGGTGCCAGATAGGCTCCGAGGATCTCGGTCCAGTAGCCCCCGCCCGGCCACAGCTCGACCACCGTCATCGACGGCTTGAGCTCCATGAACGTAAGTTCGTCGGCCGGATGACGCGCGGCATCGCGCGCGACGAAGTTGGGGCTTCGGGCAGGACTCGCAATGGCCGCCGCAAGTGCCGGGTCCACGGGGGCGGCCTGGCTCAGCGCGGGAAGCGCGAATGCCATGGCGGCCAGGGTTGCATAAAAGCCGGTGCGGCCATGCCTGAGAGTGGACATAAGGGACACCTTCTATTGGGGTGAGGTGGATGAAGCGGCCGGCAGTATCCCAAATCCGGTCGGTAGCGTCATGACCGCGTGAGGCGCATGATCGGGCTGCCGCGGAATGAATATGGTGCGCGTCTGTCCGCGAGCGGGGGTGGGCAATGCACAACGAGCGGATTCGTCGCCTGAAACCGCGCCGTACTACGGCGGCGCTCATCGCGTCGAGTGTGTTACTGCTGAGCCAGCCGCCGCGTGCGGCTGCCGAGCCCATTGAGCCCGCGCTGGTGCCGGAACCGCCGCAGGTGCAGGAATTGCCGCAGGTGCAGGTCAGCGCGCCCGAGCCACGCTACGTGGCACCGACCCGCCGGGATCGCATCGGCCGCATCTGGGCCCCGGTGTACATCAACGGGCAGGGGCCGTTTCGCCTGGTACTCGATACCGGTGCCAGCCATTCCGGCGTGACGGAGCGTGTTGCCGAGACCCTGGGTATTCCGCTCGATGCCTCCCCGCCGGTGATGTTGCGCGGAGTCACCGGCAGCGCGGAGGTTCCGACCATTCGGGTCGACTCGCTGACGGTCGGAGATCTGGCATTGCATCCGGTGATCCTGCCGATCGTCATCGATGCGCTCGGAGGAGCGGAGGGCATACTCGGCACCGAGGGGCTCGAAGACAAGCGCATCTATATCGATTTCCGCCACGATCTGATCACGATCACCCGATCTCACAATGAGCGCGCCAATGTCGGTTTCATCACTGTACCGATGCAGCGCACGAATCTCGGCCTGGTGGTCATGAAGGCCTATGTCGGCGGCATACCGGTCAAGGCGATCCTGGACACCGGCGGCCAGGTCACCATCGGCAATTGGGCGATGCGTAACGCGCTGTTGCGGCATGAGCGCGGGCCGGCGCGGCCCGAGCAGATCTTTGGCGTGACCACCGATGAGCAGAACGGCGAATCGTATTCCACACCGCCGATCGAGTTCGGGTCGGTTCGGATCGAGGGCGCGCGCGTCACGTACGGCGACATGCGGATATTTGATCATTGGAAACTGACCGATGAACCGGTGGTACTCATAGGCATGGATGCCATCGGCCTGCTCGACACCGTCATCATCGATTACCGCCGCCATGAACTTCAGATCCGGATGCGCGGTTGAGGCGCGAATGTCAGAAATGACACACTCGGAGAGCATCCTCACGGAGGGCGGTGATTCCCTCGCTGATGGGCTGGCGCGGCGCTATGATCGCAACCCATTCAAACTGGCCTCGAATTCTAATGAGCCTACAAAGGAGTTGTTTTATGCGCGTTTCGTTAGGTACTGCGCTCGCTGCATTGGGTCTGTTCGCGGTTGCGAGCTCTGTGCAAGCGGCCGAGATCAAGTCGTCGGATTCCAAGACCACCTCACAATCGGTTGATGCGGTCTGGACCAAGATCGGTGATTTCTGCGGCATCGCCAACTGGCACCCGGCCATCGCCAAGTGCGATTTGTCGGCCGACAAGAAGGATCGCACGCTGACGCTCAAGGGCGGCGGCACGATCGTCGAGCATCTGGTGCGCTGGAGCGACAAGACGCATTCCTATACCTACAAGATCGTCAGCGGCCCGCTGCCGGTCGAAGACTATGAATCGACGATCCGTGTCTCGGCCGCCAAGTCCGGCTCGGGTTCGGTGATTTCCTGGCACGGCCACTACAAGGCCAAGGGCGCCCCTGACGCCGATGCCAAAAAGACCATCGACGGCATCTACGAGTCGGGACTGACGGCGCTGGCCGGCAGCTGATTGACTGCGCAGGTCGACCCGACCGTCAAATGCGACAGGCCCGCGGAACGTGAGTTCCGCGGGCCTGTTTGCTTTCCAAGCGCTGACGACTAGCGTCGCGCGTTGACGGCTGCCGGGGTGATGACGTCCCGGTAGCGGTTGCCGAAGTGCGTGCGCACGTAGTTGAGGACGTTGGCGATCTGCTCGTCGCTGAGGGTTTGACCAAAGGGTGGCATGGCGCGCTGGCCGTGCAGCACGACGGTGACCGGATAGACGGCGGCGGCGAGGCGCGGATTGGAAGCCAGCGCCGGGTAGGCGCCGGCGCCGATGGCACCCTTCGCATCGGGCATGTGGCAGCCCTGGCAGATGTTCTGGAACAGATCCTCGCCGGTCTGCTGCGGATACTTGCCGGCGAAGATTTCCTGCGACCGGGCCGTGGGTGCGCTTAACGTGACGACCGCGAGCAGAGCCATGGCTGGCAGCAGTGCTGCGGCTGGCCGTCGGGTGCGCGCGCTCACGTGGCGCTCCCGCTGGCGAGCACGCGCTGATGCAGCCGCCGGATCGCATCGAGCGAGGAGAGCAACGCGCCTTCCTGCCAGGCCGGTATCCGCGAGGCATGCTCGCCGGCCAGCATGATGCGGCCGTCGATGGCGCACAGATTGTCGTAGTGCTGCGCGCGCAACTCCTCGGTCCAATGTCCGGCGCATCCCAGCGTCCAGGGCACGCGGTGCCAGGCGACGCCGACGCCGTGCTGGAATTCGGTGTTGTACTGCGGATGAATCTGCGCGCCCCACTCGACGGTCTTGCGCACGCGTTCCTCAGGCGGCATGGCCGCGATCTGGAATGCGTTGGCGCCGAAGGTGTAGGCACCGAGCAGCACGCCCGGACCATCATCGAAGTAGCGCGTGCTCGGGTAGCCGATCAGCGCATTGGGCAGCGCCGTGAAGGTGATGCCGCCGTAGATCGACTCATCCTGTTCCCAGAAGCGGCGCCTGAACTGCAATCCAACCTTGATGGCGGCGTCGTAGTAGAGCGCGTCGATGGCATTTTTCATCGGCGCGCCGACCTGCAGCGGGATCTGGCCGAGAATCGAGGCCGGGATGGTGCAGATGCACCACTGCGCGGATGCGGTCTGGATTGCGCCGCCCGATTTCGTGTCCTGGTAGGCGACGGTAACGCCGTTGGCATCCTGGCGGATGTCCGTGACCTTGGCGTTGTAGCGAATCACGCCTTCGAGCTCGCGGCCGAAGGCCTTGCCGATCATGCCCATGCCGCCCACGGGCTGGAAGATCATGCTCTGAAATTCGTAGATGTGTCCGGCCGAGATGAACTTCCACAGCTTCGACTGCAGCATCTCGCTCAGCGCCATTGGCTCGGACGGTATCGGCACCGAGGTGGTGCCGCCGCCGGGATCGGAGACCCAGCCGCGCCGCTCGCTCGAGAGCAGGCCCTTCTTGTACTCGTAGCTCGCATCGACCGCGCCCCAGTCGCGCATGGCCTCGAGCAGCACTGCGCGGTCTTCCGCGTTGACCGCCTCATCGAGCGCGCCCTGATTGACGCACTTGGACAGCAGCTCGGCCACGTGGCCCTGGAAGTCGGCCTGCACTTCCCGGTAGCGTTTTACTTTGCCGCCGAAGGCCGCCGGATTCTGCAGGGCGGCCGCATAGTCGACCTGGGTGAAGGGCTCGAGCGTCACCTTCAGGCGCTTGCAGTAATCGAGCAGTGCGTAGTGATGATGCGGAATGCGCCAGGGACCGGGATTCAGGTACAGCCCCTCGGCAAACTGAACCTTCTGCGTGAAGCCGCCGAGCTCGGTGTAGGTATCACCGCCATACAGCGACCAGTTGCGGCCGCCCGGACGATCGTTGTACTCGAGGATCTGCACGCGGTAGCCGGCCTTGCGCAGCTCATAGGCCGCGGACATGCCGGCCAGACCCGCGCCGAGGATCAGTACCGAGGTGCCTCTGACATCGCCGGACAGCTGGATTGGACCGGTGTAACCGGACTCGCCGGCATAGCCGAGCTGGCTCATCGCCTGGTACATGACCGCGCTGCCGGCGGCCGCGCCGATCATCCGGAACAGCGCGCGGCGACTCATCGGCGCATCAGGCTCTCTCACCATCGTGTGTATTCCTTAAGCGGGGCGGCAGCTCACGATACTATGGGCTTGCCGGCGCCTTCCACACATTGTTGGTGCGATCCCGATCCGGCAGCCGATGGTCCGGATCGATGGTCACGGTCACCACGGGTTGCGTGCTGTCGATCCTGATATTGACGCTGGCGCTCTTGATCCAGGTTTCCACGGGCAGTTCGATGCGACGCGTGCTGCCGTCCTGAAAGCCCAACTCGATGACGGCGGGCATGACCAGCGGATCGAGATTGACGAGGCTGATCAGCGCTCCGTTCTGCCAGCCGCCGTCGGCCGGGGCCGCGCCGCTCACCGCGAGATCCAGCGTCCAGTTGTTGAAGTACCAGCCGCGCCAGAACCAGGACAGATCTTCGCCGCCGGCACTTTCCATGGCGCGAAAGAAATCCGAAGGTGAGGGGTGGCGGAAGGTCCAGTCGCGGATGAATTTGCGAAACGCCCAGTCGAAACGTTCCAGCCCGAGAATTTGCTCGCGCAGCAGCGTCAGGCCCAGCGCGGATTTGAAGTAGGTCACCGGGTGGCGGTAGGTCTCGCGCACCTGTTCGGCGCGGGTCAGCATGACGGGCGCGGCCGGATCGGCCAGCAAGGGAAGAATCTCATCCACGGGATTTCCGCCTGCGGGGGCGTATTCGGAATCACGCTTGGGTCCATAGACACCATGCTCGAAGTCGTCCGATTCGTAGACGTCGATGAACGTGTTGAAGCCCTCATCCATCCACTGATCACGCCGCTCGTTGAACCCCACCATCATCGGAAACCAGCAATGTCCGATTTCGTGCACCGTGATCCAGAACAGAAACTTGCCCGCATCCTCGACGCCGTCGAAGATCATGGCCGGATATTCCATGCCATCCACCGGGCCGGCGACCGCAACCGCCGCCGGATAGGGATACGGCGCCCAGCGTCGCGAGAAATTCTGCACCGCATCGCGCAGGTACTGCGTGGTGTGGACCCAGCCATCGGGGCCGGCACTTTCAACCGGGTAGAACGACATCGCGAGTGAATGCGCGTTCCCGGGCAGCGTGATGCGTGCCGCGTCCCAGATGAAGGCGCGCGAGGCCGAGAAGGCCACGTCGCGGGTGTTCTGCATGCGGTAGTGCCAGGTCAAAGAACCCTGCGACACCGGGCGACTCTTTGGATCACCGACCTCATCGGCGCTGCGGATCAGCACGGTCTGATCGCTGTTGCGTGCCTGCGCCAGTCGCAACTGCTCGGTGGCGGTGAGGACCTCCCTCGGATTTTCCAGTTCGCCCGAGCCTGCGACCAGCATGTCCCACGGCACGGTGACGTAGTAATCGAAGTCGCCGTACTCGAGATAGAACTCCGAGCCGATGTAGGGCAGCGTGTCCCAGCCGTGCAGATCGTCGAACACCGCCATGCGCGGGTACCACTGTGCCAGGTCGTAGATCTCGCCGTTGCGGCTGGGTGCATGTGCGGTGCGGCCGCCGAAGCCGCCGGGAACCTGGTAGTGATAGCGAATCCGGATATTGAGTTTGCCGCCGTGCGCCGCGAGTGCGCCCTCGAGCTTGATCTGCAGTCGCGTATCGCTGATCAGGGTCTCGGCCTTGACGATGTGTCCCTGGCGCTCGATCTCCACCGACTCGAGAATGAAGCCCTCCGTGAAGCCCTTGGCATCGCGGCCGCTGGCATAGTGCGAACGCGAGTCCTTGCGGTACAGATTCTGATCGAGTTGCACCCACAGGCAGTCCAGCGCGCTCGGGCTGTTGTTGGTGTAGGCGATGATCTGGCTGGCGCTCAGCGTATGGGTCGTCGTGTCGAGGCTGGCGTGAATGGTGTAATCGGCGCGGTTCTGCCAGTACTGCGGTCCGGGCGTGCCATCGGCGGAGCGGAATGCGTTGACCGGCTGCGGCAACATCAGCGGCGCAAAGGTTTCGCGCGGATCGTAGCTGCCGGGCGTACCGGGCGAAGCGGATGCGGACCACGCCAGAATGCCAACCATCAGCCATCGATTCATCCGCGCGATTGTACCGGGATCAACGCCGCCCGCGACGGTGGTATGGTTTGTCCATGAACAGCTACAGGGCGCTGGTGCTGCTGCCGATGCTCGCCATCACGGCGGCCCCGCAGGCCGCCATGGCGCCGAGTGCCGCTGCCGCGCCGGTGTGCGATCACGCCGGATTGACGCTGCCGGGCGGGTTCTGCGCCACTGTATTTGCCGACGGTCTCGGCCACGCGCGCCACCTCGCCGTGGCGGCCGATGGCGTGGTGTATGTCAACACCTGGGACAGTGATTACTACACGGGAGCGGTGCATCCAGGGGGATTTTTAATCGCGCTCAAGGATTCGAAGGGCGCGGGCATCGCCGACTCCGTGCGGCGTTTCGGACCCACGCACGAATCGGGTGCTCACGGCGGCACCGGCATCGCGGTGTTCGATGGCGATCTGTATGCCGAGATCGACGATCGCATCGTGCGCTATCAGCTGCCGCCCGGCGGTGGGGTGCCGAAGGGCGCATCCGAGACCATCGTCTCGAAGCTGCCGCTGGGCGGCGATCATCCGATGCATCCCTTTGTGATCGACGCCGACGGCCAGATGTACATCGATGTGGGCACGGCGACCAATTCCTGCCAGGACAAGAACCGTACGCGGCATGCCCCCGGTATCAGCCCCTGCGCCGAACTGGAGACGCGCGGTGGGATCTGGCGGTATGAGGCGCTTCGCACCGGGCAGGTGTTCTCCAAGGCCGGGCGTTACGCCACCGGAATTCGTAATGCCGTGGGCCTCGCGCTCGCTGCCGACGGCCACGGCGTCTACGTCAGCCAGCACGGGCGCGACCAGCTGCGCAACAACTGG
>Ga0302326_10010751_pt1 | contig 19785 bp, 16 predicted proteins | sample Palsa_T0_3_FD_202264 | JGI IMG/M metagenome (GOLD analysis project Ga0302326, IMG submission 202264) | Peat permafrost microbial communities from Stordalen Mire near Abisko, Sweden - Palsa_T0_3 | ecosystem: Environmental > Terrestrial > Soil > Palsa > Peat permafrost | place: Sweden: Abisko...
TCTTCGACGAGCCTCTCGTACTGCTGCTGAGTGCGCGCTTCTGCGCCGAAGGCCTTGACTACCCTCGTTCCCTGTAAGACCTCTACCGTCGTGGCATTGAGGTTGGCGAGATCGGCCTGAACTTTACTTTGGAACCTCCTCATGCGCCGGCCGTTGCGCTGGATGAGGAACGCCATAACCGGGATGATGCACGAAGCAAGCAGCGCCAACTTCCACTGGAAGTAGATCACCACGACGAGACCGGCAATAGCCTTCATCGGCGCCCCTACGGAGTCTCGAATCAATCCAACTGCATTCTGATAGACGTTTACGTCGTTCGTAAGAACGCTTTGGATGGCGCCGGATCGACGGTCGTTGTAATAGCCAATCGGGAGCCTTAAGAGTTTCGTCAGCATGCGGAGCCGCAAATCCATCGCCAGCCGGTTGCTGGCCTCGCTGAGGTAATAGGTTTGCCCCCTCACAAACGTGTAGCGCAGTGCGTAGAGCCCTACGATCATCCCGCAGGCAACCAAGAGCGAGTGCATGGCGGCCATTTTCGCGGCGGCTTCTTGCGCATGGAAGACTGCTTCCGAGAAGCCCTTCTCCAACCTCTGCTTTGGGCTGGGAAGGGCGCTTTCCTTTGCCAAATCCTCCACCGAAGTGATGATTTTGTTGAGAAGCAGAGCCGCCGCAGGGGTGGTCAGAGCCGTGACTACGGTGCACAGAAATCCGATCCTGAGCGGCCGTCGCTGAGTCGCCAACTCGGCCCGAAGTCGCGGGTCGAGTTGGGTGAATTTGAAGATCGAGGCGAGCGGGTTAGGCAACCTTCAGAACTCCAGGGCCTTCATTCTCAAAGAACCATACCGCCGCAACTGCCGGCTCGTTGCGACGTCAAAAATCGGCGTTTCCAGGCGTTCGGTGGTAGGGAATCACGTCGCGAATATTCTTCATGCCGGTGATGTACATCAACAGCCGCTCGAACCCGAGGCCGAATCCCGAGTGGGGGGCCGATCCGAACCGCCTCAAGTCCAGGTACCACCAATACGGCTCTAGTGGCAGCCCGCCCGACTTGATGCGGGTCTCCAGCACGTTCAGCCGTTCTTCCCTTTGGGAGCCGCCGATGATCTCGCCGATCCGAGGCGCCAGCACGTCCATCGCACGCACCGTCTTCCCGTCCTCGTTGGCACGCATGTAGAACGCCTTGATGTCGCTTGGGTAGTCAGTGAGGATCACCGGACGCCCAACTCTGGTTTCGGTCAGCCACCGCTCGTGCTCGCTTTGCAAATCGATGCCCCAGGAGATGGGAAACTCGAACTTCTCGTCCGAAGCCTCGAGCATTTTCACCGCTTCTGTGTAGGTGAGGCGCTCGAACTCGCTGGTCGCCACATGCTCCAAGGTCTCCAGGAGGGCCGGTTCAATCCGCTGATTGAAGAAGGCAAGGTCCCCGCCGCAGGTGTCCAGCACGTGGGCGATCACTTCCTTCAGGAACTCCTCGGCCAGGTTCATGTTGCCTTCCAGATCGCAGAAGGCCATTTCCGGCTCGACCATCCAAAATTCCGCCAGGTGCCGGCTGCTGTTGGAGTTCTCGGCTCTAAACGTCGGACCGAACGTGTAAACGTTGGTCATCCCAAGAGCAACCGTTTCCGCCTCCAACTGGCCGCTTACGGTCAGGAACGCCGGCTTTCCGAAGAAGTCTTCGGCCGGGCTCGCGGACTTGAGCCGGTATGCCAAATGGCCGGAGTCTCCACTCTCCAGCGGCGCGATCACCTCGAGGTTGGTGGAGACGGAAAACATCGCTCCCGCCCCCTCCGCGTCGCTCGCCGTGATGATCGGAGTGTTCACGTAGTGAAAGCCCCGCTCCTGAAAGAAACGGTGGATTGCCCACGCGGCTTGGTTTCGAACCCGGAAAACCGCCCCGAACGTGTTGCCCCTCGCTCGGAGGTGGGCGATCTCGCGAAGATACTCGAACGAAGCGCCTTTCTTTTGCAGCGGATAGGTGGCAGGATCGGCAGCGCCGAACAGTTCCACGCTGTCGCCCACCAGTTCGACCGCCTGGCCGCTCGCCGGCGACTCGACGACCGTCCCGCAAAAGCGCACACAGGCCCCGGTGGTGAGGCTCTTAAGCACCTGCTCCTCAATCACTCCTGCATTCAGAACCACCTGCAGGTCTTGGAAGCACGACCCGTCGCTCAGTTGCACGAACGAGATCCCCTTCGAGTCTCGCCGCGTTTTGATCCAACCATACGCTTCGGTCTTGGATCCCGGCGACAGTTGGAAAATGTCGCGGATATAGGTGCGACGATAATCCATTGAACAAGAGTCTACCGATCAGCCGCGCTGGGACTTCGGAAGGGCCAATCGCCAGGCTCCCGGTAACCTGTTGCCTCAATGGCGGCGACCGATGAAATTCAAGTCCTGATTCGAGCTAAATATCCGATCCTTTACATCGTTTCATGGGAAGAGCGCCGGGTCGAGGAGGCCGTCAATCAGGTCTGCCGGGACCTAAAGCGAACGCTCCACGTCTGGAGTGTGACTCAGGGAATCAAACCTCCTATTCCACGTCCCGGCGGCGCCCCGAGAACCTCCTCGCTCTCGCCGGAACTGGAAATCCTGGCTCAGTTGCACGAGGCGCCGGAAGGCTCCGTGTTCCTCCTCAAGGACTTCCACCCCTATTTGAAGGATTACCGGGTGGTTCGCCTGTTACGCGATCTTGCCGCCCGGATGAGGGGCCGGTCCCAGGCGCTGATCCTGCTCGCCCCTTCGTTGATCCTGCCCCAGGATCTTGAAAAGGACGTAACCGTCGTGGAATTCCCGCTCCCTTCCGGGGACGACATCTCGGCGATGTTGGACCAGGTTACGGAGGCAGTCAAAGACAACAAAAACCTCGATACGACGCTCACCGCGGTCATGAGGGAGCGTGTGATCAAGTCCGCCCAGGGGCTGACCATGGATGAGATCGAGTCCGTATTTGCGCGGTCTCTCGTCGAGAAGAAGCGATTTGACTTGGATGCGATCCTGCAGGAGAAGAAGCAGATCATCCGCAAGTCGGGGTTGCTGGAATATTACGCGCCGGACAGCGGAATCGGGGACGTCGGCGGCCTGGATTTACTCAAGGCCTGGCTGGACAAGAGAACCAAGACCTTTAGCGACAGGGCCCGGGATTTTGGAATCCCGGCGCCCAAGGGAATCCTGCTCCTCGGCGTGCAGGGTTGCGGCAAGTCGCTGGTGGCCAAGGCAGTCGCCGAGCATTGGAACCTTCCGCTCCTCAAGCTCGATGTGGGCCGGATCTTCGGCTCGCTGGTTGGCCAAAGCGAAGAGAACATCCGTAAAGCAATCCGCACCGCCGAGTCGGTCGCTCCCTGCGTGCTATGGGCCGATGAGTTGGAAAAGGGGTTCGCCGGCGCCGGCGCCAGCGGAGTGAGCGACAGCGGGACCACTGCCCGTGTCTTTGCCACGTTTCTCACGTGGATGAGCGAAAAGACGAAGCCCGTCTTCATGATCGCGACGGCAAACGACGTTACCGCCCTGCCGCCCGAGATGCTCCGCAAAGGGCGATTCGACGAGATATTCTTTGTCGATTTACCGGACGAGGGTGAGCGAGAACAGGTCTTCACAATCCACCTCAACAAGCGGAAGCGAGATCTGAACACCTTCAACCTCAAAGCGCTGGCAAAGGCGACCGACGGTTTCAGTGGCGCAGAAATCGAACAGGTGGTGGTAGGCGCTCTCTACATCGCGTACGACGCCGACCGCGACCTGCTGCAAAAGGATCTCATATCTGAAGCCAAAGCGGTCGTCCCGTTGAGTGTGATGATGAGCGAGGAGATTGACGAGCTTCGCACATGGGCAGAGCTGAGAGCCCGGCCGGCAAGTAAGAGACCGGAACCGGCCAAGAAATAGAGTGAGCACCATACTCGTTAGTGGGCGATAATGCCTATACCGTGATCGACCCGACCACGATTGGAACGGAGACGGTCCTTCGGTCTTTAGTCGAAGCTGCGCGCTCGCTTGCGTCTACCCTTGACGCCCCTTCTCTCTATCGCAAGCTTTTGGGTCACGTGCAAGGGATCATGCCCTGCAACGGGTTCATCGTGTCGGCCTATCATCCAGAAACCCGGATGATCACGTGCGAGTTCTGCTGGACGGACGGCTGCGAACTGGACGTGAGCGGCTTCCCACCGATTCCCCTCATCGATGACGGCGGAATGCAGAGCGAGGTCATCCGGACCGGAACGCCAAAGATATTCAGCGACGTCGGCCGTAAGATCCGCGAGCCTGAAGGTGAGTACTACGACGTCGATGCGAGCGGCCACGTCAAGCCGATTGAAGAGGTGGAGGAGGTTAAGACTCAGACCGCCCTGATGGTGCCGATGCGTCTTCAGAACGAGATCACCGGGGTCGTCCAAGTCATGACCTATCAGCCGTCAGCCTACGACGAATCCCATATTCCATTGGTCGAAGGATTGGCCCACCAGCTCGCCCTCGCGGTTCAAAACGCTCGACTCTATGCTCGGGCCCAGCAGGAGATCGCCGAGCGTAGGCTCGCCGAAGAAAGCGCGACGGCGGCTCGAAACGAACTCCGTCAGACCCTCGACGCAATGCCCCAGATCGCATGGTCCCGGACCTTCGATGGAAAAATAGATTATGTCAACCAGCGGTTGATCGAGTACGCGGGAGCCGTCAAGGCGTCAGACGTGATGGGTGATGCCGGGTGGGCTTCCGTTGTTCATTCTGAGGATTTGAGCCCAGGTCGCGAGTCCTTTGTAAACGCGATTCAGAACGTTGAGCCCTGGGAGCAGGAGATCCGGCTTCGACGCCACGACGGTGAATTCCGCTGGCATCTCTCGCGCATGGTGCCTATTCGCGATGAGGAAGGGAACATCACCCGTTGGTTCGGCACGAGCACCGACATCCACGATGTCAAGGAAGCGGAAGAAAGACTGCGCCGTCTCAATGACGAGTTGGAGGACCGAGTCGCGGAACGAACAGCTGCGCTTCGGGCCGCCATGCACGAACTCGAGGGGTTCACCTATTCGGTGAGCCACGATCTGCGCAGCCCACTCCGCGCGATTTCCGCTACGAGCAGCATCCTCCTCGCCGATCTGGGGGCAACTTTGACGGAGGAGTGGAAGAGCATGTTGGTCCGTCAATCCGAAGCGGCGATCAAGATGGCCAAGCTGATCGACCAACTACTTCAGCTTTCCCGCATATCGAGGTCCGAGCTTAAGATGGAGTGGGTCGACATCACCGGGCTTGCCCATAGCGTTGTGGAGGAACTCAAACCGAGCCGTCAGGCGGAATCGATTCAGATCGACGAGGGAATTGAGGTTCGCGGTGACGTAACCCTTCTCCGGCTGGTCCTGCTGAACCTTGTGGAAAATGCCATGAAGTTCTCCCCCGCGGGCGCCCGTATCCATCTGGCCCGCACGGATGATGGCTTCTGCGTTCGGGACGAAGGGATCGGGTTCGATCCAACTTTCGAGCCAAAGATCTGGCTCCCGTTCGAGCGACTCGTCACGGAGCGCGAGTTTCCGGGGACCGGGATCGGGCTCGCCAACGTGAAACGCATCGTAGAGCGGCACGGCGGGGAGGTCAAAGTCCAAACCGCACCCGGTCAAGGCGCGACTTTCTTCGTTTCGATCGCCCATTGAACCCAGTCGAGGCACGTAGTTCTTAGTCGATGCCTGGACTCTTCGATCCGCTGACTTTGCGCGGCCTTACTTTCAAAAACCGAATCGCAGTCTCCCCCATGTGTCAGTACAGTGCGGTCGAGGGGGTTCCCTCTGACTGGCATTTGGTCCACCTCGGTAGCCGCGCCGTCGGGGGGGCCGGCCTCGTCTGCAGCGAGGCCACCGCAGTAACCCCGGAAGGCAGAATCAGCCCTTCCGACACGGGAATCTACAACGACCGTCAAGTGGATGCGTGGAGACGGATCACCGCGTTTATCCAGTCTCAGGGTGCGATCCCCGGTATCCAACTGGCTCATGCCGGTCGTAAGGCGAGTACTTCCGCTCCCTGGCTTGGGGGCAAGCCGATCGGTCCGGAAAAGGGTGGATGGAACAACCTGGCAGCCCCAAGCTCAATCCCGTTCGCGGAGGGCTATCAAACCCCCGTTGAACTGGATGAGTCCGGTCTTGCGGCGATTCGAACCGCCTTCCACGACGCGGCCAAGAGGTCGGTGACCGCCGGCTTTGGGACGATTGAAATCCACGGGGCACACGGCTATCTACTGAACGAGTTTCTTTCCCCGATCTCGAATCAACGCACCGATCTTTATGGTGGAACCTTTGAAAATCGGGTCCGGTTCGTCAGCGAGGTGGTCGAGACGGTCCGACTGGCTGTTCCTGACGAAATGCCCCTATTGCTCCGGATCTCCTCGACGGACTACACACCAGGCGGGTGGACGGTGGAAGATTCCGTTGAACTGGCCAAGCTCCTTCTTCCGCTTGGCGTCGACCTCATCGATTGCTCCTCAGGAGGCAACGTTGTGAGCGCCAAGATTCCGGTCGGTCCGGGCTACCAGGTTCCATTCGCCGCGAAGCTCCGGGCGGAGGCGGGAATCGCGACCGGCGCGGTGGGCATGATCACGGAGCCGGAGCAGGCAGCGAAGATTATCGCGTCAGGCGACGCCGACATGGTCTTTCTTGCCCGCGAATTGCTTCGCGATCCCTACTGGCCAAGGCGGGCCGCCGGAGAGTTGGCAGCCTCCTTGCAGGTGCCGGCTCAATATGCGAGAGCCTGGTGATTCGCAAATCGAATAAATTGGTGCCGTGATCTTCGGGTTTATGTTTAGCGCGGCCCAGGCGCCCACGATTCCCTCGCAGGGCCTCGCGATTTCTGGCGTGATGCAAAGCGGACGCCGTCCGATTCCGAGCGACGGCGTCTTCACTTACCTTGTGGACGGCCTCTGGCAGCCACCCAAGGAGGGCGATGTCATCCGATTCCGCGGGGAAGATCATCCTTGGAAGCCAATCGCAGCAGGTAAGGACGGGACATTCGACGACTCGAAGTTCGAGGGCGGGTACCTGTATCTTCAGATGCAGAGTCAGACCGCGCGACCGATGCTCTTGCATGAGACAGGGGCCACTCTTGTTTACGTGAACGGTTCGCCGCGAGCGGGCGACCCCTATGGGAACGGCAGTCTCTTCCTTCCCGTGCTGCTCAAACCCGGCCTCAACGAACTGCTCCTCGCGGGCGGCCGGGGGCCGATCCACCCGGAGTTGATCGATCCTCCGAAGCCGGTTAGCTTGCAAGACTCCGACACCGTCCTTCCGGACTTCACCACCGAGGATCGTGATCCCGCGTGGGCATCCGTCATCTTGCGTAACGCAACCGAGTCGGTCTTCAAGGGCGCGTTGGCGATCGTGAAACTGCCCGACGGCCGCGGCCTCACTACGAGCCTGGCCCCGGTGCTCCCGATGTCGGTTCGAAAGATCGCGTTCCGAATCCCATCCCCGAAGCAGCCTCTGAAAGGACCGCTGAAGTGTGCCCTAACCGTCACCCGGGCCGGAAAGCCCGTCGACTCCGAAACGCTGACCGTAAACGTACAGGGCCCTCTCGATAGAAGACGCGTCACTTTCGTCAGCGATGTGGACGGCAGCGTGCAGTATTACGCGGCCGTCCCGGCTCAAGTCCCTTCGCCGAAGAACGCACTCGTGCTTACCCTGCACGGGGCCAGCGTCGAGGCCACCGGCCAAGCCGCCGCATACGCCCCTAAGGACTGGGCCACCATCGTCGCGGCTACCAACCGGCGCCCGTATGGGTTCGACTGGGAAGACATCGGCCGCTCAGACGCCTTGGAAGTTCTGAACGACGCCAAGAAACGATTTCCGCATGACCCGGCAAGGGTCGATCTCACCGGGCACTCCATGGGCGGTCACGGAACGTGGGCGGTGGGAACCCTCTATCCCAACCTATTCGCATCGATCGCGCCGAGCGCCGCTTGGATCTCGTTTTGGTCTTACGCGGGTGGTTGGAATCCTCGTTCGAGCGATCTGGCCGACGAAATATTGAGGCGATCGATGGACGTCAGTGACACCCTTGGCCGAGATACCAATACGCTCAACGAGGACGTTTATATCCTCCACGGCTCGGCCGACGACAACGTGCCGGTTACCGAGGCCCGTACGATGAAGCGAACCCTTGAGGATCTCCATCATCCCAATCTCCAATATCACGAGCAGCCCGGCGCAGGCCACTGGTGGGGGAATCAGTGCGTCGACTGGCCGCCGATTTTCGACATGATCCAGAAGGCTCGCCTGAATCCCGAATCTGCCGACCTGGACTTCACAACTCAGGACCCGGCCGTTTCCGCCGTCCTTGATTGGCTCACTATTCAGCAACAGACTCGGCCGATGGCGGCCTCTCGGGTCGTTGGCCATCGCGACGCGGCACACGATCAATACACGCTGAAGACGACAAACGTTGCTCGGCTCCAGGTTCGGGAGATCGCGGACAGCGGCTCGGTGACCATCGACGGACAAACGATCTCCAATCTGTCAGCGGGCTACGACGATTTCGTCAACCTCTCTGGGACGTGGTCCCTGGCGGCGAACGGCCTAAAGGGGGAGAAGTCGCCCGATCGGGGCGGGCCGTTCAAGCAGATCTTCAACCACCGGTTAGTCCTCGTGGTTGGCACCGCTGGGACAAAAGAGGAAACCAAGTGGGGGTGGGACAGAGCACGATTCGACTCAGAGACGCTGCTCTATCGAGGCAACGGAGCGATTGACGTGGTTGCTGATCGGGAGTATTCGGCTGGGCGGTTCAGGGGCCGCAACGTCCTCCTCTATGGAAATGCGCAAACCAACTCGGCATGGCATTCGTTGCTGGGAGCCTGCCCGCTACCAATCATCGCCCCAGGCGTCGCCATCGCGGGGCACAAGATTCTTGATGGCGAAAATGGGGGCGTGCTTGTCTATCCCAAGCCGGGAGAAGCGAGCACCCTCGTTGGCGCCGTGACAGGGACGGGGGTTGAAGCGATGCGATTTACCGACCGCTTTGGGCTCTTCACGAGCGGGGTCGCCTATCCAGACTGGCTTTTTTGCACGCTCGACGGAGAGATCGTGACCGACGGCTTTTTCGACAACCGCTGGCGGGTAGATCCGGCCCTAAGCGCCGGGCTCACCCACGGGCAACGCTGACTCCTTCGCCTCCTTCTTAGCCCGCCTCCGGAGCCACTTTTGGTAGTGTTTCTCGTATTCGGTCGAGCCACGAAGGAACGTCTCCGGGATGTCCATCAAAACGAAGAACCCCCAAACGCATACTGGCCAGAGGGCCCAACTCACCTGATGGTCAGTGAACACATTGAGAGCCACAAGCCCGCAATTCACGAAAAACCAGCTGCCGATGCTCGAAAGAAACTCTCGTTTTGCGTACTGGTCATATTCCCGCCGGAGGCCAACCTCGACGCGTTGGTTTCGATAGGCGGATTCAGCTTCTAAGACCGCCTCGGCCGGGATGCCGAGTTCTGCCGCCGAGGCAAGAAGCTCGTCACGTGAAACATTCCCGAGCGCCACGCGCTTGCTCGCGATCCGCAGGATCGCCTCTGCTTCCTCCTCTTCATAAAAGTTCTGAGGCATCGCTTTCATGTTAACGCAAGGAACCCCGCCTTTTTGCAACGTCACGCCAGTAAAGAGAGGAAAGGACTAGACTTGACTTGTATGGCCACAGAAGTAGTTATCACCGGCGCCAAACGCGCCGCCGTGTTAGGCATTCGACCGAGGCCCACCATGTGGAAGAGCATCGTGGCTTCTTTCGATAAAGAATTTCGGGGACCGCAGGGCCTGCTCCTTCAGGAGTGGTTGGACATTCACTCAGAGTGGGAAGTGAAGGATTTATCGTACGATTCGGACACCAAGCAGTGGGTCCTTGTCGGCCAGCGTCCTCTCGGTTAGTTCCTCGCGCGAGCAAAGAGTGGCCAAAATAGGCGGTGCGAACCGTATTGGCCATCTTTTGCCTAGTGCTTGGCGCAGCATCTGCCCAGACGAGATACACGCTGATAGAAGGGTCCAAGCAGGTCGGCAAAGCTACGTTCACCCAGACCCCCAATATGGCGGGTGGAAAAGACACCGAACTCGTCCTCTACTTAACGGTTCGCGGTGAACCTCGAAAAGTGAGTCAAGGCGCCGCATACGATGCGTTGGGCAGGCAAATGACGTGCTCGCTCACGTCTTATCTGGGGAAGAAGAAAACTTTGAACGGCGTGGCGGCGAAGTTTGCGCTCGACGGGACAGCGAGCGTGGTCTTTAATTTGAGGGGAAAGACGGGCCGGCAGATGGTGAAAAGGCCGAAGGGACGCCGGAACAATCGCAGCGCCTTTTGGTTCATGAAGACCGTCCCGAAATTAGGCGCTAACGAGGTTTTCTACCGCTTTAATCTCGATTATCTGACCTGGGACAAAGTGACCGTAACCTACACCAATCCGATCATCGCCGAGCTTCATGGCAAATCCTATTCGGGCTATCAGGTGTCCGTTACCACGCCCCATGGTGCGGAAACACTGATTCTGGACAAGTTCGGGATTCCAATCACACTGACCACCAAGTTTTATGAGTTGGTGCGCCAATGAAGCGCTCGTTCATCGCTCTCGCTGCTTTCGCCGCCGTGGCCTCGGCCTTGTGCCAGGAAAGCTATCGCGTGGCGAAAGAGCACACGCTGCTGGGTAGGGCTACTATCTCCCAAAAAATCACCCCGTCTGGCGGCAAGTACACACAGATGGCCATGAAGCTCAAGAAGGGCGGAGACCTGATCGAAGTCAGGACGGAAACGACTCTCGATGCAACTGGGACGCCGCTCCGACAGGTGGAGACGGTGACTCCGGACGGTAAGCCCCCGTCGATCCAATATGTGGTCGACTACGATGGATCTGGCGCACGCGTCGTGACCCGCGAGCACGCCGTGCCCAAGTCGACTGACGTGCCGGCACTCCCAGATGTCTCCCGCGCCAACCCTTCTGAACTCTGGTTCCTGAAGCTCAAGCCGAACCTTGGCGAATCTTGTCGCTACCAGGTTTTCTCCCCTGAAAAGATGGAATGGGAGACCGGTGAAACGACCTTCGTCGCCGACTCCCCGGGTCGCCACCAGATTCGGACTGTGATCGGGGCCCGGACCGTTAACTGCATTGTCGGCGACGACGGCTACATCATCCGTCTCACCGACTCCACCGGCTTTCGCCTCGTCAGAGACCATTGAAATCCGGTCGCAGGTAAAACCTGTGGTCATGCCTTCCGAAAACGAACTGATTAGAGTCGCTGTTGTGGGCGCCGCCGGCCGGATGGGTCGGGAGGTTCTAAGGGCCCTCACCCCGCAGTATGGTTTTAAGATTCTCGTGGCGGTGGACCGCTCATGCGTCGGCGAACATTGCCGGCAGCTCGCAGGCCCCGAGGCGCCTGACCTCGCCGTGAAAGACAAGCTCGGGGCTGCCCTCGATCAGTCAGAAGTTGACGTCTTGGTCGATTTCTCGCACCATAGCGGCGCCGCCTCTCACGCGACCAGCGCGATGAAACGAGGAGTCAGCCCCGTTATCGGTTGCACCGGGCTGTCGGAAGCAGATATGGGCGAAATCAGATCGCTTACCAAAGAGCTGTCGGTTCCGGCAATGTATGTTCCCAACTTTGCGATCGGCGCCGTTCTAATGATGAAGTTTTCCCAGCTCGCGGCCCGGTGGATGCCGGACGCCGAGATCATCGAGCTTCATCACGATCGAAAGGAAGACGCTCCCAGCGGCACCGCTATACTGACCGCTCAGCTTATTTCAGAGTCGAGAACATCCGACCCGGTCCGATTGCCGCGACAGGTAATAAAAGCGGAGGGCGCTCGGGGTGGAAAAGTGTGCGATATCCCGGTCCATAGCGTTCGCCTCCCGGGCTTCTTGGCCCACCAACAGGTCATTTTCGGGGCTCCCGGTGAGGTTTTGACCCTGCGCCACGATTCGTCAGATCGGCAGTCGTTCATGCAGGGAGTGCGGCTGGCCGCCGGCACCGTCAAGTCTCTGCAGGGTTTTGTGGTGGGTCTGGATAAGATCCTGTTTCGCGACGCGTAGTAACAGCCGGAAAGTTACGCGGAAACGTACACTTTAAATGCACGGAAGTCGTCAAATCGCATCATGTTGAAAAGACTGTCGCTGGTATCGCTCGTTTTGCTCGTTGCCTCAGGCGCGTTTGCCGCTCCGATCAAATACAACGTTCTCGCCAAAGAAAAGGATGGGACGATGGCAAAGATTGGCACCTTGCTCCAAGAAACGTCGGGTGACGATGCTTCCGGGTATGTCGACGAGTCGACTTTGACCCTGGAGCAGGAGGGACACAAGGCAACCTTCCACGAACTGACCCACTACGGCAAGGACGGAATGGACACCTCGAAGACCTTCGATTTCACCCCGCCCGACGGGCCGGAGATCAAGATCAAGGCGACCCTCGACGACTCAGGCGCCAAGGTCACGGTCTGGAAGGGCGACGACAAGGACGAGAAGCAGATTGACCTTGCCAGCAAGACCCCGCGCGCAGACGCGACCAATTTCTGGTTCAAGACCGTCCATCCAAAGGAAGGCGACAGTGTAACTTACCAGTCGTTCAGCGTCGAGGACCCGGAAGATTTGGCCTGGACCGATGTCACCCTGAAACTGGTTGGGAAGAAGACGGTCAAAGTTGGAGGCAAGGATGTCGAGGCGAACGAAATTGACCGAACTGAGGGTGAAGATAAGTCGACGATTTATGTGGACGACAAGGGCGATGCGGTTTTGGTCATTCAGGCGGATGGGAATCTACGCTTCGAGCGGGATACGAGCGCTTAAGAGCCCATTCGCGGTATCACCCTCAGAATGGCGGAGATGGATCCCAAGCCGATCCGGGTCCTGATAGTCGAAGACACTGCGGATGACGAACGGCTCGCGATGCGTGCGCTTGATAAACTCGGCATTGCCGTCGAGGTCGATATCGCTCGAGACGGCGCGGAAGCCATTGTCTTTCTGGAGCAGCCGGTTGAGCAAACCGCATACAGACTGGTGCTCCTGGATCTCAAGCTCCCCAAAGTGAGCGGGATCGAGGTGCTCGAGACGATTCGGAGCAGCGCCTCCACCGCGACCCTTCCGGTGGTTGTGCTGACCAGTTCGGATGAGCGGCGCGACATGGCGGCCTGCTATGGGGGGCGTTGCAACGCCTACGTCCGAAAGGCAGTGGATTACACCGAGTACATGGACGCGATGCGGAAGACCTTGGAGTTTTGGCTGATCATCAATCTGGCGCCACCATCCCCCGTTTCGGGATCGGCCTGAGCGGGTTTCTTAAGTACATATTGCGGCAACATACGCAAGGAACAGGCGCGTAATCCGCTCGCCCGATTCGTCATTATAGTTGACGGCTCGAAGCTGCGTTTGCTCTCCCCTTGGCAGCCGAGAGCCTTTTTCTATTTAGGGGTACCCGGCATTTCTTCCGGCAACCGAAGAGTCTCATCGTCCGAGTCGTAATCGAAGAGCCCTGCGTATCTTCCCCACGTGACCGCCGTATCGAACTGGGCTTCCGCTTCCTCTGCGCTATAGTTCTCGTCCAGGATATCGATGAAGAAGTCCTTCTTCATCACTCCCGCCTTTGAGTTCTTGAGCGTTTCAAGCATACAGACCATCAGTGGCGCCTTTTCCAGCGCCTGGGTTCGGAAGAGCACGCGCGCCTCCTCGACCTCCGCATCGGCAAACCGCCTTCCGATTTCGGTGAGCGTCACATCGCCATGCTCAACCTTCGCGAACTCAAGTTGGACCGCCGCGTCCAAAATAGGCAGTAGGTCGTCTACCTCGATCCGCAACTTGTCGGAGATAACGGCCACGTCCTCCGGTCCCCCGTACTCTTCGACCAATTCGAGCAGACCGCTGATCGCGCCCGGCCGTGCGTGGGGCAGCGGCGACGTGTCAAGCACCCCTGTAGAAGTAGTCGCCGGCCCAACCTTGGTCTCTGGGTTCGTCATAACCGTGTAAACGTGGTCCGCGAGGGCCCGAAAGTCCTTGGATCCACGTTCGCGGGGCCGCAGCATTCCGACCTTGATCTCACCCCGGATCCTGCCTGGGTTTGTGCCCAGAATGACGAGGCGATCGGCCAACATGAGCGCCTCCTCGATGTTATGGGTTACCAGCACCACACTCTCGGCCGGGAAGTTTCCATTCTCCCACAGGTCGCCGATCTCGCCTCGCAGGTTCTCCGCCGTCAAAACGTCAAGCGCCGAAAACGGCTCGTCGAGCAGAAGGACCCGAGGCCGCACCACGAACGCTCTGGCAAAGCCGACCCGCTGTTGCATCCCGCCCGACAGCTCCTTCGGATAGGCTCGTTCAAAGCCCTCCAGTCCCACCAGTTTGAGCGCCTCATTCGATCTCTTGCGGGCATCGCGGTGGTCTAACTGGAGCGCCTCCAGGCCGATCTCCACGTTCTCCACCACGGTGAGCCAGGGCAAGAGAGCGAAACTCTGGAAGACCATCGAAATATCGATGTTAGGGCCGTCGACCGGCTTTTGGCTGCTGAACACCTGCCCCTTGGTTGGCTGGATCAGCCCGGCAATGAGCCGGAGAAGCGTGCTCTTACCGCTCCCGCTCCTCCCGAGCAGAGCCACGATTTCATTCGGATAGACCTCCAGGCTGATGTCCTCAAGGACGGTGAACGAACCTCCCGATTCGGGCCTGGGATAGGTCTTGTTGATCCGTTCGATGCGGAGCAGCGGGGGGGCGGAGGTTGCAGCGCGCGCCATAAGGAGACCTTAGCTTAGACGGTACCGCTTCTCCGCTAGCGCGTAGAGCCGCCGCCAGACGAATCGGTTGAAGAAGACAACGAAGATGCACATGATCCCGACACCAAGCACAATTCGACCCCAGTCTCCCTTGCCGGTCGCGGCCGCAATGTATGCCCCAAGGCCCTGCGCGGTCACCGTCCGGTGGTTGTAGGTGACGACCTCGCTCACAATGCTCGCGTTCCAAGCGCCCCCGGACGCGGTAATCGCACCGGTGACCAAGAACGGGAAGATAGCCGGCAGGATGAGCTTCCTCCAGAGTGTCCAGCCCCTCAGCCGCATCGTTGCCGCCATCTCTCGAAGGTCGTTCGGAACCGCCATCGCGCCTGCGATCGAGTTGAACAGGATGTACCACTGCGCGCCAAGGGCCATCAGCATAATCGAACCAAAATCGAGTGAGAGCCTGATCGCGGCGAATAGGCCCATCGCCGCCGGAAATAAGAAGTTCGCCGGGAACGAGGCGCCGATTTGGCAAAGCGGTTGGGCGACCTTTGCAAGCCGGGGGTTAAACCCGATTGCAACGCCGATCGGCACCCAAACGACACAGGAAACCGCGATGAGGAAGAACACCCGGAGGAGCGTAAAGATGCCGAGGAGGAACACGTGTCCGATCTCCGCTCCCGTCACCTTGGTCGTAACAAATTCGAACGCCTCATAAAGGCCCGCGACCGACACCGCGCCTAAGAAATAGCTGGCGATCATGTCCGAGTTGATCCGAAATCGTCTCCGGCGTCGGAATGTGAGCCAAGTGGGTGGCGCCGGCGCGTGGAGCCTCGGCAGCCTCCGGCGAAAACGCCGCCAGTACCGGCTGACCAACACCGGCAGCTTGGCGGCGCGCATCAGATCGTACGCCCAGGAACTGGCCTTTACGGACGCCGTGCTGCGGTCCATCCGAAATTTCTCAGCCCACGCAACAATCGGGCGCCAGAACAACTGGTCGACGATCACGATCGTGAGGATCATCGTTAGGACCGCCCACCAGAGAGCCGCCTTATCGTTCGCCTCACCTGCCTTGGCCACATAGGAGCCGATGCCCGGTAGCGTGTAGCTCTGGTTGAGGACCGAGATCGCCTCCGACGCGGCCAAGAAGAACCAGCCCCCGCCGAAGCTCATCATGCCGTTCCAGACCAGTCCGATCATGGACGCAGGGACCTCGACTGAGATGAATCGCCTCCATTTAGAGAACCGGAAGACGGTTGCCGCTTCCTCCAGCTCCTTTGGGATGGTGATCAGGGAGTTGTAGAACGAAAAGGTCATATTCCACGCCTGACCGGTAAAGATCGCAAAGATGGAGGCGAGTTCAAGTCCGAACAGGCTGCCCGGAAACATCGCCATAAACCCGGTCACCGTGATCGAAAGAAAGGCGAGGACAGGAACCGACTGGAGGATGTCCAGGAGTGGAACCAGGATCCGCTCCGCGACCGGTGACTTCGCAGCCGCATAGCCGTAGCCCAGCGTGAAGATGACCGACGCCACCAGCGCGATGAACATCCGCAAGGTCGACCTCGCCGCATAGTAAGGGAGGTTTCTAGGGTCCAGGCTGACGGTCGGCTGATTGACCGGCGGGTGGAAAGAAACGAAGAAGCCCGAACCAACCTTGGCGATGACATAGAGCAGCGCCAGCGTGCCCAGCAACAGAGAGACATCCGCCACCGGCAGACTGCGGCGAGGTACGTAGCGCTGGACGAACGGGAGCCTAATCATAGGCGCTCTGGAACGGCAAGCTAATTTACTTGAACTAGCCGGATTTCGCCACCTGGCCCAAAGCGTGTTTCCTGCCGGGACCTAAAGACCTATTCGGTTGGGTAATTCCTCGGTTGGGCAGCCTCAAGTTCAACCTTCGAGAATAATGAACCTGAGGCCCAACCGTCATTCAAATACCTGAGGATCGGTTAAATATATTGAAAATCGGCCAAACGCACTATCTAGGCATCACGCACGTCATTGCTGACACGGAGAAGACTTCATGAAAAAAACGATTTCCCGGATGGTGTTCTCCGCAACCCTCGCCCTGACCGGCGTGTCAGCCATGGCTGCGGACTACGGGAACGTCTCGATGGCCTGCATCCCGATCGGTACGCCGGCCGGTACCAGTGTGATGCCAATGCGGGTGTCCCTCTCAAACGCGGGAACCACGCCGGCGCAAGCCAATATCCATGTTGACGGGGGTTTCGAGGGCGTCGTCTACCCGGTGACCGTCTACCCGGGGAAGAACTCGACCTCACTCACGATCTATCCGTTGGTGGATGAAGACCCAAGCACGGTCGACCGTACGGGCAACGCCCAGTTCGGGGTCCATGTTTCAATGACGGCCGTCGCCCAAGACGGCTCCAAATCGGCGAGTGACTTTCGCATGGGGGTCAACCAACACGGCGGCCTGAGCGCCGTTGCCGTCGGTAACCGGACGCCTGCCACCCAAGAGCTGACGGAACTCTTTAAGTCGGGTGGGAGTCAGCAACAGCCTCTGTTCAAGCTTGGCAATTACCCTGCCAAGCTCGCTCCGGAGCGTCTCGCCGGCTATCGTGGGATGCAGTTCGTGCTTCTTACCAACGGGTACGACCAAATGTCCGTCGCTGCCTGCGACACGCTCCGCAGCTACGTCCTTTCGGGCGGCACGCTCTTCATTAGTGGCGAAGTTGCGCCATCCTCACCCTGGGCAAGTCTGGTGAAGCCGCACGGAATTAGTCTGGTTGGGCTGGGAGAGATCGTGTCGCTGGAAGACAGTTTTGCCGATCACCTTGCCGTGAGCGGTCACGGTACCCCCCAAAATGAATCCGGGGACTCATACCATGTGGGCTCCCAAGGACCGGCGACCTCATCTCGGGTGGGCCGTGGCCTTCAGGCAACCGGTTACTATCCGGATCAAATCTGCCTTGATGAGTTTATATCTGCTGTCTCGGGCTCGGCCAAGCTCATCGTTCCACTTGGCAACTTGCAGCCCAGGGAAGTCTATAACACGTCCGCGGGTTCTCAGAATCCGGTATCGGCGAGCGATAACCCCTTCGCGGCGGCCGTGCCCCCGTTTGGCCGGATTCTTTTCATGCTCTGTGCCTATTTCGTGACGGTCGTCCCTATCAACCTGTTCATCCTCAAGCGGGCCAGAAAACCCGAGCTAGCCTGGATCTCCGCGCCGGCGCTTTCAATTGTATTTGCGGTGATCGTGTTCAGCGGAAGAGGCGACTTTGCGAAAGCGGGCATTAGTTCCGCCACGCGAGGGGCCTTGGTGTTGCAGACGGGGGTCCCGACCGGGATCTTCGAAGGAACGTCACAGCTATTCTTTCCCACCCAAGCCAGTTCCGATCTCAAACTCCAGAACGCTGAGAGCGTGAGACCCTCGTTCGAAGACGAGAGGGGCGGACTGCCAAGCACCGTGTCTTTTGCGACGGTTGATGACGGAACCTTTGCTCATGTGCCCGCCTACAGCACCACGAGCCTGTCCTTTTCCAGCATCGATGAGACCCAAAAGGTCGCTGCGGCGGACTGGGTCACCTTCAACGTTGGCAAGCCTGATCGGGACGGACTGATCGAGGTCGACGTGCGAAACAACAGCCCTTACGAGATAAAAGGGGCCTGTTTGAATGCGGGAGACCTGCCTTCTCCCGGGAGCGATCTGAAACCCGGGGAAACCCTGAAGGTTAAAACGATGCGCGAGCGGACCTACCGCTCAGACTCGCAGACGCCAGGCCAACCGGACGGCGTTCAGCAACTGATGTCCCAGGTTGGCCAGCGGCACCGACTGTTGCTAACCGGCCAACCGATCGGGATACAACTCGGGGCAAACGTCGGCCATACCATTACGGCTCGTCAAGATATCGAGTTGTACGCTTTCGGGCCACGGCTATAGGGAACTCGTTATGAATCAAACCGCCCAGCGCGCCAAAAAGCTCTTCATTACCAATCCCATGAAAATGGAGGTTACGCGGTTCCGCTCGAGGTTCCTGCGCCCGACCGAATCCTCTTCCGTCAACAAGACGCTGCTAGGGATGGTGGTTCTCTGCTATGCCGTGATCCTCGGATCGGTGTGGGTATTCCGCGCCGACGTGCCTCCGCTTGCTCTCATCACCCTTCAGGCGATGCTCGGCCTGATTGCGGCTCCCAGTGCCGCGCACGCGGTGATCGCGGGAGAGAAGGACCGTCGTAGCTGGGACCTCCTCCAAGCGGCCCCGATTTCCCAAGCCGAAATCGTGGTCGGGAAGTTTATGGGAGTCGCCGGGCTCGTTTCCAGCCTGATGCTCGCGTTCCTTCCCATGATCGTGGTCACCGCCATTGCGTACCATGACCCGAACAACAGCGTAACCTTCTCAAAGCTTCTGTTTAGCGAACTTTTTGCTGGAACGTCGACCTTGGCCGCGATTGCCTTTTCAGTCAATCTCTCCGCCCGGCTCAAGTCTGCGACGTCGGCACTTGTCACGTCGATCGCCTCGCTTGTCGGAGTGCTCGCAATCGTCCCGCTAGCCACCATAGTGCTTCTCGACGGCGTCCACTCGTCTGAAACAATCTTGGACGCTCTCTGGGCCTGGCATCCGATCTACGCAATCTTCCGAGTCTGGAAGCCCCTTGGTTTACCTATCGCGGCGCTTGACTTTTGGTACGGGTTGCCGCTCGTCCTGTTTTATCTGGGCGTAACCGCCTACTTCCTGCGCAGCGCGGAGTCGACGCTGCAGAAGCCCAAGGTCGAGTAGCAAGGCAACCCTAATCCCATCTACCAAGCGATGAACCAAACTGCCCAGCGCGCCAAGAAACCGTTGATCCTCTATCCCGTTAGAATGGAGGTCGCACGATTCCAGTCCCGGTTTCTCCGGCCCACCACTTCGCCTCCTTTCAATCAAACGCGGATTGGCCTTGTATTACTCGGCTATGCGTTGGTATTCGCGACCGTGTGGGTCTACCGCGATGTGGTTTCACCGCTCGCCGTCGTGTTCTTTCAGGTCCTTGTAGGATCGGTTGCCGCGGTGGGCGGCACGTACGCGCTTATCGCTGGGGAGCGGGAACGTCGAAGCTGGGACCTCCTCCAATGCGCGCCGATTTCGTCGACTGAAATTG
>Ga0302326_10010752_pt1 | contig 19784 bp, 18 predicted proteins | sample Palsa_T0_3_FD_202264 | JGI IMG/M metagenome (GOLD analysis project Ga0302326, IMG submission 202264) | Peat permafrost microbial communities from Stordalen Mire near Abisko, Sweden - Palsa_T0_3 | ecosystem: Environmental > Terrestrial > Soil > Palsa > Peat permafrost | place: Sweden: Abisko...
CTGACCGAGAACCTGCTCAAGCAATCCCAATCCCAGGCCGAAGAGCTGCGCTCCCAGCAGGAAGAGCTGCGCGAATCAAACGAGGACCTCGGCCGCCAGGCCAGCCTCCTCGCCCACCAGAACATCGAAGCCGAGCGGAACAACCAGGAGGTCGAGCAGTCAAAGCGCCTGGTCGAGGAGAAAGCCGGTCAGCTCGCCGTCTCCACCAGGTACAAGTCGGAGTTCATCGCCAACATGAGCCACGAGCTGCGGACGCCTCTGAACAGCCTGCTGATCCTGGCCGAGCAGCTTCAGGACGACCCCGAGCACACGATGAGCGACACCCAGATCGAGTACGCGGGCGTGATCCTCAACTCCGGCAAGGATCTGCTCACTCTGCTCAACGACATTCTCGACCTGGCCAAGGTCGAGGCCGGCGCGTCGCACATCGAGCTGACCGACGTGGCCATCGCCGAGCTCCGAACCGACTTGCTGGACGAGTTCGGACCGGTCGCCCAGGACAAACGTCTCGGCTACGCGATCGACCTGCGCTCCGGTAGTCCCACCACCATGATCACCGACCCCCAACGCCTGCACCAGATCCTCAAGAACCTGCTCGCGAACGCGTTCAAGTTCACCGACCACGGCGAAGTGCGCGTCGCTATCAGCACCGCTCGGAACGGCTGGACGCCCGACACCGAGTCGCTCACTCAGGCCACGTCCGTGATCGCGTTCGCGATCAGCGACACCGGGATCGGGATCGACGCAGAACAGCACCAACGTATCTTCGAAGCGTTCGCCCAAGGCGACGGCACCACCGCCCGCGCGTACGGCGGCACCGGCCTTGGACTGTCGATCAGCCGCGAGCTCGCCAGCCTGCTCGGCGGCGAGATCACCCTGACCAGCCTGCCTGGCCAAGGCAGCACCTTCACCGTCTACCTCCCGCTCAACGGACCCAGCACAACCTCACCGACGACGACCACCACCATACCCATCACGACCACACCCAACGCCCCATCCCCCGCAACCATGTCGTCGGTCCTCAACGCACCGCCCATGATCCTGGCCACCAACGGCGCTGCGGCCGCCACCAACGGCAGCGCCGCCCCGGGGGCCATCGCCCCGGCCGCCGCCGTGACAGCCCCGCCGATCGTGGCTGGGCCGAGGCTCGGCAGCGGGCTTCACGCTCTCGACGGTGCCGTCCTGGACGGGATCAAGGTGTTGGTCGTCGACGACGACTATCGCAACACATTCGCACTCACCGCCCTCCTCGAACGCGCTCACGCTCGGGTCAAAACGGCCGAGAGCGGCCCTGATGCCATCGTGGCGCTCGAGCGCGACCCCGGCATCGACGTGATCCTGATGGACATCATGATGCCGGTCATGGACGGCTACACCGCGATCCGCGCGATCCGCAGCCACACACAATTCAATTCGATCCCGATCATCGCGGTCACCAGCAAGGTCGTCGCCGGAGAGCGCGAGCGCTGCCTCGATGCCGGCGCCAGCGACTATGTCCCCAAGCCCGTCAACACGGCAGAGCTCCTGAACGCGATCACCCCCTGGCTGCCGGGGACGGAGCGCCCCACCGGCTGAGCACATCGATCGTCATCACGCCACGGCAGTCGAGAGGAGAACGGTGATGATCGAGACAACGACCAGGATCGAATATGTGACCACGTAGCCTCGGTAGTGGCCGATGACGCTGGCCGCCAGGATGGTGATGGTGATCGCGGCCAAGACGCTGGCCAGGGACGTGCCAAAGATGAATGGCAGCGCCGGGAGAACCGCCCCGATGAGCGTGGCCGCGGCCATCACGCAGGCCTTGCGCACGTTGCGCTCTCCGTCAGACAGGAACTGACCGGCGCCCATGCCGATCGTCGCCGCCACCGCGATCCCGATCGCGGCGGCCAGAATCTTCGGCGTCGTGGCGTTCGTCGCCAGCAGGCCCGCGACGACACCGAGCGTCGAGGTCATGCCGTCGAATGATCCGAAGATCGCTTCCCTGAGGTCCGCGGTCCCCAACGGCTCCGGCCGCCGCGAGGCGGTCGCACTCGGCTGCGGCGGATGCCTCGGCGGCTTGACGGTCACCCCGCGACAGTATGGCGAGCGGCAGCCTGCTCACGCAGCCGGCGCGTCGGCCACCACGCCGCCCACGATCGTCGGGGCGAGGTCATCGGTGAGCGGAGCGTGGCGCTGCGGGATGCGGTCAGCGAAGGGGCTCGCGCGCTTCATTGGCCGCCGTTCACCGCCTGCTCGACCTGGGCGCCGGTGATCGCGCCGTGGCTGGCCCCGAGGCATTCCTTGGCCGCGCTGAGGACGGCCGGTGCGTGCAGATCAACGCCCGCTGCGGTGACCATCTGGACCGTCAGCTGGCCCTGGCTGGTCGGGTCGGGGAAGTCGGGCACGCCGTGACGGCGCAGGCATCTCGCGAACGCGAGCACGTTCTGTGCCCGGGCGTGCTGCTGCTGGGCCAGTTGGCTGGGGTTGACGTTCGTCGGGGTGGGCAGGATCCCCCGGCAGGCCTTCTGCGCCGGGCCGAACCGCGGCGTGGCGACAAGTGCAGGCGAGATTGTCTGCTTGATCCCGTGCTGCCCCGGCTGGTTGACGATTTGGGGATCAGGGAAGTTGGCCACGCCGTGCGTGCGCATGCAGTCGGCATAGCGGTAGGCCGCTGAGGTGAAGCTCTGAAACGACGGCGTCGTCGAGCTGGATGGTGAGCTCGAGGCTGATCCGCAGCCCGCGGTCAGCAGCGTGAGGCTCGCCATCGCCACGAGCAGCGCGATCGCGCGTCCTGAGCGGGGGGGTGGTGCGATCATCGGGTTCGCGTCTGAACGGTGTCTGGACTGCATCGCGGCGGGCCTCCTCTGAGCCGGTGACTCCGGGTCTCGCCAGTTCTAGACGATCAGTGGTGACAGCACGGTGACAGGGGTTGTGACCTGGCTGTCACCACGGTCGGGCATGCTTGTCGGTGACGATGAGGGTGTTAGTGGTTGAAGATCACCGGCGGCTCGCCTTCGCGGTGGCGGAGGGGTTGCGGCGTGAGGGCATGGCGGTGGATCTGGCGTTCGACGGCGGGTCAGCGCTCGCGCACGTGGCCGTCAATCGCTACGACGTGGTCGTGCTCGACCGCGACCTCCCCGGCGTCCACGGCGACGAGGTGTGTCGGGCGCTCGTGGCGCAACGGAGCGAGACGCGGGTGTTGATGCTGACCGCGGCGAGCACGATCCGCGATCGGGTTGACGGCCTGGATCTGGGGGCCGACGATTACCTGCCCAAGCCGTTTGACTTCACCGAGTTGGTGGCGCGAATCCGGGCGCTGGGCCGGCGTGCGGTCGCCCCGGTGCCGCCGACGCTCGCGCACGGGGACGTGAGCCTGGACTCGGCCAAGCGAGTCGCGTTCCGCGGCCAACGGCTGCTGGCGCTGAGCCCCAAGGAGTTCGCGCTGCTGGAATGCCTGCTCGCCGCCGACGGCCGGGTGCTCTCGGCCGAGGAGCTGCTGGCGCGGGTGTGGGACGAGGCCGCCAACCCATTCACGTCCACGGTCAAGACGACGATCGGCCGCCTGCGGGCGAAGCTCGGGGACCCACCACTGATCGTGACCGTCCGCGAAGGTGGCTACCGGATCTGATGGTGCGCTGGCTGAGGGCGCGGTCGCCCGGCTCGTGGCTACATCTACCGGGCAAGACAGCGCGCTGGCGCCTCACGCTCCTGTACGCCGGCATGTTCCTACTGCTGGGGACGGTGGTGATCGCCATCATCTATCTGCTGGTCTCCCGCGGCGCCACGGTCCGAATTCACGCCGCGGTCGGAGGGTCCCGGGTCCCGTCCACGCCTGTGGTCCCGCTGCCTCCCCCCGCCCCGGGCGTGACGGCGTCGGCGTCGATACCCCGTGCACTGCTCGAGCAGCATGCGGCCGATGTGAGCCGGCTCCTCGCCGTGTCCTGGGTCGCGCTGGTCATCACGGCGCTGGTCTCCGCCGGGTTCGGCTGGTTCGTCTCCGGCCGGATGCTGCGCCCGTTGCGCGAGATGGCCGCGACGGCCCGGACGATCTCCGCCGGCAACCTCAGCGAACGACTCGCCCTGGCCGGACCCGACGATGAGTTCAAGCAGCTGGGAGACACGGTCGACGAGCTGCTCGCGCGGCTCGAGGCGTCGTTCGAGGCCCAGCGGCGCTTCGTGGCCAACGTGTCACACGAGCTGCGGACCCCGCTCACGCTCGAGCGGACGCTGCTGCAGGTCGCGCTCGCCGACCCGGACGCGAGCGCCGCGACGCTGCGGGCGACGTGCGAGGAGCTGCTGGCCTCCGGACGGGACCAGGAGCGGCTGCTCGAAGCGCTGCTGACCCTGGCCAGCAGCGAGCGCGCACTGGACCGTCGCGAGCCGCTGGACCTGGCCACGGTGGCCGGCCAGCTGCTGAGCGCTCGCCGCGAGGACATCGAGCGCCGCTCACTGGAGCTCACCACCGCGCTCACGCCCGCCCCGATCACCGGCGATCCGGCCCTGATCGAGCGTCTGATCGCGAACCTGATCGACAACGCCGTGCAGTACAACGTCGCCGGCGGGCGGGTTGAGGTCATCACCGCGACCGTCGCCGGGCACGCGCTCGTGTCGGTCACCAACACCGGACCGGAGGTTCCGCCGGGCGAGCTTGAGCGGCTGTTCGAACCGTTCCAGCGGATCGGCGTCACCCGTACCGCCAGCGAAGGCGGCCACCACGGACTCGGCCTCTCGATCGTCCGCGCGATCGCCACCGCCCACGCCGCCACCCTCACCGCGCACCCCCAGCCCGATGGCGGCCTCGCGGTGACGGTCAGCTTCCGTGCATCGGATAGCGTCAGTCCACCGGCGCTCGGCTGGCTCAGTTGACACGGGGGTTATGCTCGACGTGCGAGGGCATCAGTCCCGAGGTTCGCGTTTCGTGCGAGCAGCAGGAGGTGACTTCTCAGGTGTAGGCAACCTTGGGAGGTCACGATGAGTCAGACGTCAAGTCCCTCGATCGAGCGTTCGGCCCGAGCTCATGGCTGACCGCATCGTCAAGGTGGTGTGGGCCAAGCCGAGGCGTCGCGTTGGGTTTGGCGCCGGTTTGGCGATCTTCGTCGCCGTCGTGGTGCTGTTAGCGAGCTGGCTGTCTGCCGCGGCGCCTGCCGCTCGCACCACACGTGCGAGCGCTCTCCCGGCCAGCCAGCAGATGATCGGCGCTCAGGTCAACGCGCTGCTGAATCGGATGACCGTGGCTGAGAAGTTCGGCCAGCTGGAGATGGCCGGTCCGGACGGGCCGAACGGCACGCCCGGTGACCTGGTGAGCGAAGCCAAGCAGGGGCAGATCGGCTCTGTCCTTGATCTGACGGGCGTGGTCAACATCAACCAGGTCCAGCAGGCTGCGCTGCAGTCACGTCTCCATATTCCGCTGATCTTCGGGCTTGACGTGATCCACGGCTACAAGACGATCTTCCCGGTGCCGCTCGCCGAGGCCAGCAGCTGGGACCCGGCGCTGGTGCAGAACGACGAAGCGATATCGGCCGATGAGGCGACCGCGGATGGGATCAAGTGGACGTTCAACCCGATGGTCGACATCAGCCGCGATCCGCGCTGGGGTCGTGTCGTGGAAGGCGCCGGAGAGGACCCGTTCCTGGGCTCGGCGATCGCGGCGGCGAAGGTCCGCGGCTATCAGGGCTCCGACTTCAGCGCGCCGGACAAGATGGCGGCGACGGTCAAACATTTCGCCGCCTATGGCGCCCCGGTGGCGGGTCGTGAATACAACACGGTCGACATGTCCACTCAGCAGCTGTTCAACGACTACCTCCCGCCCTACAAGGCGGCGATCGACGCCGGCGCCGCGACCGTGATGGCCTCGTTCAATTCACTGGACGGCGTACCCAACACCGCCAATCCGTACACGCTGACGACGATCCTGCGCGACGAGTGGGGCTTCGGCGGCACCACGCTCAGCGACTACCAGGCGGTCCAGGAGCTCGAGGCGTTCGGTTACGCGGCGAACGGCGCGCAGGCGGCGCAACTCGCGCTCACGGCCGGGGTCAATATCGAGATGGCAGTCACCGTGGGGCCGACGAGCGTGTACTCCACCTACGCCAACAACGGCGCCCAGCTGCTCAGCTCGGGCAAGATCACGATGGCGCAGCTGAACGACGCGGTCCGCCACGTTTTGACACTTAAGTACCTGGCCGGAATGTTCTCTGACCCCTACCCGGGCAGCCCGGCGCGCGTGCAGAGCGCGGAGCTGACACCCGCGAATCTGGCCGCGGCGCAGACCTCAGCGGACCGCTCGATGGTGCTACTCGAGGACCACAGCAAGGCGCTGCCCCTGAGCACCAGCGCGACGTCGGTCGCGGTCGTCGGGCCGCTCGCCGACGACCCATTGGATCAGCTCGGGCCCGACGTCCCGATCGGCTACGATACGGCCCCGAGCGATTTCAGCTCGGTCGACAAGATCGTCTCGGTCCTGGACGGGATCAAGGCGGCTGTGCCGAAGGCCAATGTCACCTACGCGCAGGGGTGTGACATCAGCACAGGCTGCACGTCGACCTCCGGCTTCGGCGCCGCGGTCAGCGCCGCGCAATCCGCGGCGGTCACGGTTGTCGTCGTCGGGGAGCCGTCATCGGACAGCGGCGAGGCATCGTCGCGCACGATGCTCGGTCTGCCCGGTCAGCAGCTCGCGCTCGTGCAGGCAATCGCGAACACCGGCAAGCCCTACGTCGTCGTGCTGATGAACGGACGGCCATTGACGATCGACTGGCTGGCTGCCAACGCACCGGCGCTGCTGGAGGCCTGGTACCCCGGAACCGAGGGTGGCAACGCGGTCGCCGACATCCTGTTCGGGAAAGTCGATCCCGGCGGCAAGCTGCCGATGTCGTTCCCGGTGGATGTCGGACAGATCCCGATCTCCTACAACGAGCTGCCGACCGGCAGGCCATACGACCCGACCATGAAATACACATCGAGGTACCTCGACGTGCCCAACGCGCCGCTGTACCCGTTCGGCTACGGGCTCTCATATACAACGTTCTCGCTGTCGAGCCCGCAGCTGTCATCGCCCAGCGTGTCGGCGAACGGGCCGTTGACGGTCAGCACGACGATCACCAACACCGGGTCAGTCGCCGGCGATGATGTCGTTCAGCTGTACCTGCACGAGAGTGACACGAGCATTCTGCAGCCCGTGCGCAAGCTCGAGGGCTTCCAGCGCGTGACGCTCTCCCCGGGACAGGCGGACACGGTCAAGTTCACGCTGGGTCGCCAGAACTTTGGCTTCTACAACGAGCAGGGCCAGTTCGTCGTCGAGCCCGGGCAATTCGACCTGTGGGTCGGCGACAGCTCCGACGCGGGGATGCACTCGACGTTTACGGTCCAGTAGCCGAGACGACCAGCCATGCGCATTCGCCGCCGTGTCCCGGCGTCCGCGGCCCGGGCGCTTCCACGCGCAGCTCACATGAACGGCCCGAAGCGATGGTGTCCCGATAGGCCCGCGATCCCGACGGTGACGACCAGCACGCCGGCCAGGAATGCGATCCCCGCCAGCACGGCGGGCCAGCGCGCCTGGAGCCTGACACGGACTCGGGAGAGCATGGACGCTGCGCGGTCGCCGACGAGCAGCATCACGATGATCCCGAGCAGCGGGAGCACGAAGCACAGGTTGAACAGCACCAGCAGGACGAGCTGGCGCGAGGGGGCCAAGCCCGACCCCGCGATCGCCGCGATGGCGGCGAAGTAGGGAAAGGCCGTCGGTAGCTCGAGGGCTGAGATCGTCGCCCCGAGGAACGCACTCGAGCGGCCTTTCGGGTTGATGGCCCGAGGCTGCGGCCGGGGGAGCCGGCGCCGCCGCGACCAGACAACCACTGCGATGACCAGCAACGCCGCGCCGGCCACAAGCTCGAGCATGTGCGCGTCCCGACCGCGGGGATGCGGGCACAACGAGAGCACGAACCGACCCGGGCCGAGCGCGATCACGGCTCCCCCCAGCAGGTCCACGGCGAACACCGCGAACGTGAACTCGGCGACGCGGCGGCGAGCGTGGGCGCCGCCGGCCAGGAACAGCGCCGGGCCGACCGTGGTCGGGTTGACCGAGTCGGCGAGCCCGATTGACACCACGAGACCGATCAGACGAAGCATGAACGACACTCTGGCCGCCCCTGCCGGTCGGCGGCGTGAGACCCCTCACACACCGCCCCGCGACCCCGGCCCGCCACCGTGGTGGGAGCGATCAGACCCGAGCTCACCGTCAAGTACACGCTGAGGCTCGGACGAGGTGTGCGGCCCAGCCAGTGTCGTGCGACGATTTGCGGGTGTTGATCGGCTACGCGTACGCGAGCGGCGAGGACCGCGAGGGCCTGACGATGCAGCTCGACGTGCTACGCGCGTCGGGGTGTGAGCGGCTGTTTTCCGATGCGGGGTCCTGGCGTGAGCGGCCCGAGCTCGAGCGTGCGTTGTCCGAGCTCTGCGACGGGAGTGACTGCCTGGTGGTGTGCCGGCTCGATCGCCTGGGCCGCTCGCTGCGCGACCTGATCGCGACCGTCGCCCACCTGGAGGAACGCGAGATCGGGCTGTGCAGCCTTGAGGATGGGATCGAGACCGCCGGCGCCGAGGGGCCGCCGGCGGCGGGCGTGTTTGGGGCCTTGGCGCGGTTTGACCGCGTGCTGGCCCGGGAGCGCACCCGGGCGGGCGTGGCGACCGAGCGGGCGCGAGAGCGTCGCGGCTGGCGTCCGCGTGGGCCCAGACCGGTAGGGCGGCCCTCAGGCCTGGAATTCGCGCCGGACCTGATCGAGCCGATCATCGGCTTTCGCCATTGGCGCCTGGTCGACGGTGCGCTGAGATCGATGTTCAGCACGACCCCGTGGGCGGCGTCGGAGATGATCGCCCGCTGCCCGCTCGGCGACCACGATCCGGCCGAAACGCCCGCCCGCGGGTGCACCTGTGGCATCTACGCCTATTACGACCCGTGTCCGCGCACGGCCTCGCTGATGACGCGCGATCTGGTCGGCGGTGCCGTCGTGGTGTGGGGACGGCTGGAAGCGCACGCCACCGGCGTGCGCGCCGAGCACGCCCGCATCGTGGGACTGGATCTCCCGCCGACCCGAGGTCGAAAGCGGCGCATGGTGACGCAGATCGCCGAACGTCTCGGGGTCCCGCTGATCGCGCATCGCGAGCTCGAGGCCGTTGCCCTCGCACACGGGTCCCCGCTGCCGGCTTCACTGAGACCGCCGCGGTCGCGGTCCCGAACGGCGGCCGTCGACCCGTGGGACGGGCTGGCCGAGCACGACTCCTGAGGCGCCCGTCAGTAGGGTTGGGTTTTGGGGCGACAGCCGGGAGGAGCGACGGTGGCCAAGCATGACGGTGGCGGGCCGACTGACGGGACGCATCGATGGGAATGAATCGCTGCCGATACGCGCTGGCGCTCGCGATCATGGTGGCGGCGCCGGCGCTCGGCCCGGACGTGGCGTCGGCGATCGCTCGGCCGCCGATCGCGACGCCGTCGGCCCCGCCCGCGGTCGTGACGGTCGGCTCCGAGGGGCAGGGGCGGCCGATCCCGGCGGGATTCGTCGGCCTGTCGCTCGAATACCGAACGATGCTGTCCTACGCCGGGACCGACCCACGTGCCATCAACCCCGTGTTCGTGCGGCTGGTTCGCAATCTCAGTCCTCATCGGCCCCCGGTGTTGCGGATCGGGGGCGACAGCACCGACTGGACCTGGTGGCCGGTCCCCAAGCTGCGGCGCCCGCGGGGGATCACCTACAACATCACGCCGACGTGGCTCGCGGTCGCGCGGGCCTTGGCCCGCGCAACCGGTCTGCGCTACATCCTGGGGATCAACCTCGAGGCCAACAGCCCGGTCATCGAAGCCGCCGAAGCGCACGCGCTGCTCTCGGGGATCGGCCGTCGCTCCATCGCCGCGCTCGAGCTCGGCAACGAGCCCGAGCAATACTCAATCCTGCCCTGGTACACCACGGCGCGCGGCGTGTCGGTGCCTGGGCGACGCGCGAGCTACGACCTCGAGACCTTCACGGCTGAGTTCTCGCGCTTTCGCCGCGTGATGGCCGGAGTCCCCGTCGCCGGACCCTCCAGTGGGAACTACTGGTGGCTGCGAGGGCTCCCGCGATTCCTGTCCGCCGAGCCGCCCCTCGGCGCGGTGACGGTGCACAGCTACTGGCTGAACAAGTGTCTGACCTCTCCGGGCCTGCCCGGTTACCCCACCGTGCCCAACCTGCTCAATCCGAATCCGCCGAGCCGACTGACCAGAGCGCTGGCGCAATACGCGTTGCTCGCGCACGCCCATCACACGCCGATTCGCATCGACGAGATGAACTCGGTGACGTGCGGTGGCCAACGAGGCGTGAGCGACGTGTTCGCCTCAGCCCTGTGGGCGGTGAACGCGCTGTTCGAATCGCTGTCCGACGGCATCGACGGCGTCAACATCCACACCTTCCCCGGAACCGCGAACCAGCTGTTCGGATTCAGTCGTGTGAAGGGTCGCTGGATCGGAACCGTGCGGCCCGAGTACTACGGACTGCTCATGTTCTCCCAGGCCGCCCGCCCCGGGGCCAAGCTGGTGCGGGTCGCGCAGACGGACACCGGGCAGACTCGTGTCTGGGCGACCATCGGCAAGTTCGGTTACACGAGAGTGGTCCTGATCAACGACAGCGTCACCGAGTCCAGTTCGGTGCTCGTGCGCACGCAGTCGCCGCCCGAGCCGGCGAAGCTCGAACGACTGCTGGCGCCCAGTGCGTACTCCAAGCGCGGCATCACGCTCGGCGGTCAGAGCTTCGGCGTGCACACCACGACGGGCTCGCTCGCCGGCGTGACCTCGACGATCACGTTGACGCCCGCCTCCAGCCCGGCCGCCGCCGCGCCGTACGCCATCACCCTGCCCCCCGCGAGCGCCGCCATGCTCACGATCCCACCGCAACGGCGGCGTCCGCGAGCGTGACGGGAGCGGCACTGCCGTCACGCCGGTCCCGGGAGGCGTTCAGAGCGGGTTTAATGCGCCCATGCACGACATGGTGAGTTCGACCTCTTCCACCGTGGACACTCGGGAGCCGTCGTTGGCCGAACGAGTGCGGCGAGCGTTGGGGATCGCCCCGGGGCGACCCGACCCCGCCTCAGGCCTGCGCCTCGCGCTGTGCTTCGTGGCGCCGATCGCGTTGGGCCAGGCTCTGGGTGAGACGCTGTCGGGCCTGTTCGTCGGGATCGGCGCGTTCATGGTGTCCAACGCCGACCTCGACGGCCTGGCTGCCGCGCTGCGCCGGCTCGGCGCCGGTGCCGCGCAGCCGGTCGATGCGGTCAGCGTCGGTTAGGCCGGCGTGTGGGGGGGAATCGACAGCACTGGCCCGGGCGACCTCGATCGCACGCCGGCCGCGGGTCGACGGGTTCAGCGCTGGATCCTGCTGGTCGTGCTGCTGGCTGCCGCCTGCGGCTCCGGGTCTGCCGCGGCTCAGGTGGGCGAGGCGCCGGGTACGCACCCGCTATGGGTGACCAACTGGGCCTCGGGCGATGTGTCCGTCTTTCAGATCAACGCGGACGGGATCGCCGCGGGGCCGGCGCTGGTGAACGTCCCGGCCGGCGCGCAGAATCCGCTCGCCGCCGCCTACAGCGCTCGGCGTCGACGCCTCTACGTGTCCGACTGGGGATCGGGAGATGTCAGCAGCTTCGCCGTCTCTCGTGATGGGGATCTGAAGCCGTTGGGGCGCTGGATCCCAGCCTCCACGAAGCCCACCAACAGCGCCGGGATCGCCCTCTCCCCCGCCTCCACCGAGCTGTTCCTCGCCAATTTCAACGGTGGCGCGACCGGCAGCCTCTCGAGCTTCGCCATCGGCCGCAGTGGCGGTCTACGCCCGCTCGGTGCGACTATGGCGACCGGCGGCCGGGGGTCCGCCGGGGTCGCGATCGAGCCGGGCGGGGCTTTGGGTGGGCTCAGATCCTCGGTGTCGAGCGGAGCCGCCGGGCCGCGCGGCCTCGCGATCGCTCCCGACGGCACCCACGCGTACGTTGCCCACTACAACGGCGGTACCGGCGAGGGGTCGGTGTCGGTCCTGCGCATCAGCCCCGAGGGCCAGCTCTCACCCCAGGGCGAGCCGGTTGCGACCGGTTCGAGCGGGGCCGAGGCGATCGCGCTGGACGCGGCGGGCCACCGCCTCTACGTCGCCAACTTCAACACCGACGGACCCGGGAGCATCACGACGTTCGCCGTCGACGCCCACGGAGGTCTCGAGCGCCTCGGCAGGCCGGTCCTGACCGGCGGCCGACAGCCCGACTTCGGCGGGCTCGTCATCGGCTAGGCTCGCGTCATGGCCGAGCTGCAGACCGGAATCGAGGCCTCATACGAATTTGACGTCACCGGTCGGCTGCTGACCGATGTCGCGGGCACGCTTCGGTTCTCGGTTCTCTCGACGCCCGGGATGATCGCGATGATGGAGCGCACCGCGGCCATGCTCGTGTACCCGCTACTGGGCGAGGGACGCGCCACGGTCGGGTTCGAGGTCTGCGTCAAGCACGTCGGTGCCGCCGGCGAGGGCTCGCGATGCACGGCGCACGCCCGCCTGGACGAGATCGTCGATGGACGCAAGCTCCGCTTCGCCGTCGAGGTCACCGCGCACGACGGACGCACGATCGGTATTGGCACGCATGAGCGCCGCGTCATCACCACCACCTAAGCCAACTTTTACAGGCGGCCCTGTGCCTCCGTGCCGGCCGGAACGGCCTTATAGACCTGGAGGTCCGGTGCGCTGGCCAGGCCGTCGCTCAACGTCGGCCCCAGCTCGGCGATGGCCGCGCCGGCGCCGTGGGCCGTGAGCGCGTCCGCGGACGCCCACCTCTCGATCATGCAGAAACCGCGCTCTGACTCGTGCAGCGCATACAACAGACAGCCCTCGTCTTCGGCGTGCGTCCGTCCGATCGCGTGGATCAGCGCTGCCCGGACGTCGTCGCGGCGTTCGGGCTTGGGAATGATCGCGGCAACCACAACGACTTCATCGGCCCGGGACATTGGGTCTCCTTCGTTGGCGTCGACTGGCTCAGCCCGTGTGACCCTATAGAGCGCGACAGGAGCGACAACCGTCCCTCGACCCAAGCCGAGCTGTCAAGCGTGGCCAGCCGGGCCGCTCCCCTGGCGGGCGCCCGCTCGACAGGCGCTCGGCATCGCGGGATGATCGGGTGCCGGGCTGCGCGCGTGAATCGGCGCGACGACCTCGGCGCCGAGCCTCAATATCTGCTCACGAACGCTCTCGAACGACGGCCCGGTCGAGACCCGGCAGCACAGGATCACGTAGTCGACACCCCGTTCCTCCTCGGCCGCCTGCAGCCGTTCGATGCACTGCTCAGCCGTGCCCAGCACCAGGTAGGGAGCCAACGACTCGGCGGTCACGTCCGCCTCGGTGGCGAAGTCCGGGTGCTGGAGCAGCCCGTGGCGGACGTAGAACCGCGCGGACCGAATGAAGTGGGTGCCGAACTCCCGGGATGCCGCCTCGAAGGAGTCGGCCAGCCATCCGTCCCGCATCGCCACGATGAACGGCTGCTTGCCCAGCTCGCGTGCCCGGTCACGGTAGGCGCCCGAGCGCTCGCGCCAGTCGGCATCGGTCATCGGCAGCGGGTCGCTGGTCCAGCACTCGGAGTATTCCGCCGAGCGTCTCGCGGCCGCCGGGGCGTTGCCCCCGCCCCACACCGGCCAGCCACCCGCCTGATACGGGGGTGGCGCCAGCTGGCCCTGCCGCACCTGCCAGTGCTCGCCCTCGAAGCTGAAACGCTCGCCCGAGCAGGCGTGACGCCAGATCTTCAGTCCCTCCAGGAATCGGCCCAGCATGCGCTCCTGCGGGATGCCGAACTGCCCCCAGAAGTCGGGCAGGAAACCGCGGGAGACGGTGGTGAACAGCCGGCCGCGCGACAGGTTGTCGATGACCGAGAATTGCTCTGCCGAGTGCATCGGATGTGACAGGGTGCCCACGAATGTGTAGCTGCCGATGGCGACCCGGTCGGTCTCTCGCGCCAGCACGGTCAGCAGCTGCTCGGGGCCGGCGAAACGGCACTCAGGGGCGCGATGGCGGTCGGGCACCACAACCGAATGAAATCCGGCCCGCTCGGCCAGCTGGGCCTCCTCGATCATCGCGTCCATCGAGTTGGCGACCGCCTGGCGATCCCCGACGGGCGAGTAGGTGTCGATCATGTAGCCGATTCTCATAACAGAACCCGCCAGGCTACTAGCGCCGGCGCTGAGGGACGGTGGACTGGTGCCGGTCGACGGATCTGTGACGAACCGCGCCTACGCGAACGCGCCGATGCCGGTGATGTCCCGCCCGACGATCAGGGTCTGCATCGTCTCGGTGCCCTCGTAGGTGTGGATCGCCTCGATGTCGGCCATGTGACGGATCACATGGTTCTCGAGCAGGATGCCGTTACCGCCGAGCATGTCGCGCGCCTCAGCGCACACCAGTCTGGCCTTGCGGGTGTTGTTCAGCTTCGCCAGCCCCGCGATCGTGTCGGTCAGATGCCCTCGTCGCGCGAGCCGGCCGATCTGCAAGCAGTACAGCTGCATCGCGGTCACCTCGGCCAGCATCCTGACCAGACGATCCTGGACGATCTGAAAACTGGCCAGCGGACGCCCGAACTGCCGGCGGCGCTTGGCGTAGGTCAACGCCGTGTCATACGCCGCGACGGCATGCCCGAGCGCCGCCCACGCGCACGTGCTGCGCGTCCCCGCCAGCACGCGCGCGGTGTCCTTGAAACTGCTGGCGCCGGGCAGGCGGCTCTCCGCCGGCACGCGCACGTCATCGAGGCTGATCTGCGCCTGCCAGATCGCCCGCAGCGACCCCTTGCCCTCGATCACCTCCGCCTCCATCCCCGCCGTCCCGGCCTCGACCAGGAACCCCTGCACCTTCCCGTCCTCCCCCCGCGCCCACACCACCACCACGTCAGCGATGCTGCCGTTACCGATCCACCGCTTGGCGCCATCGATCACATACTCGTCGCCCTCCCGCCGCGCCGAGGTCTCCAACGACACCGAGTCAGAGCCATGATCGGGCTCGGTCAACGCGAACGCGCCCAGCTTCTCCAACCGCGCCATCGCCGGCAACCACCGCTGCTTCTGCGCCTCCGAGCCAAACAGGTAGATCGACTTCATCGCCAACCCCGACTGCACGCCAAACACCGTCCCCAGACTCCCATCCCCCCGACTGAGCTCCATATGCGCCAAGCCACAGGAGATCGGGTCAAGCCCCGGACACCCATACCCCTGCATATCCTCCCCCACGATCCCCAACTCCCCCAATCGGTAGATCAGCGGCCACGGCAGCTCCGCCCGCTCCCAATAGCCGCCGATCACCGGCAACACCTCATCATCAGCGAACTCCCGCACCCGACGCAACACCCCCAACTGCTCGTCGGTCAAATCCTCACGCAAAAAGAAATAGTCAGTCGACAACGCATGGCCGAGATCTTCGAACAACGGCGCCACGGCAAGTGTGTGCATCAGATCTCCCTCTCTCGTGAAATCAGCCCGAGGCAGTCAGCTCGGGCCGCGCGAGCGCCTCGGCGACCGCGCGGTAGGCCTTACGGTTAAACGCCAGCCCCACGTGACTACCGGTCACCTCGACACAATCCGCCTCCGGAACGATCGAGTTCTGCCAGCGAACCACGCCGTCTCCAGTCGAGTAGATACTGGTCAGCCGCACCAGATCAGACGGAAACGCACGGCCGTAGTCGTGTGTGAACTGACACGTGCACTCTGGGCTCACGCACCGCTCGCTGCGAGCGCGATGCGTGACCCGCAGCCCACGTCGCACCCCTGCGACGGCGAGCTTGGTCGGGGCGCTGATACCGAGCATCCCGTGGAGGTCCGCACCCATCGAGATCGCATGCGAGACGCGGTCGGGTGCGCGAGCGCCGATCGCGCGCGCGAAGTGACCGCCGCGGCTATGACCGACCAGCGCCACCCGGCGGCCGTATCGGCCGTGAATCTTGGTGACCCGGCGCTCGACCCGGTCCGCGGCGCGGTCAGAGCAGTCGATGTTCGCGACGAACCCGCACACATGCGGTCGATAGCCCAGACGCCGCAGCCACGCGGCGATCACCACCAGCGTCTGATCGCCGGCCAGGAATCCGGGCATCAAGATCACCGGCCGCCCATCCCCGCGGGGAACCCCCTCGCCGCGAAACACCGGGTCCACCAGCAAGCGCGCCAACTCGAACACGCACCGCGGCTCGGCCCACGGCCGGCCCCACCACGTCTCCACCTCCGGCGCAGGGTCTGCGAGGAGCCGTGGCAGGGATACCGGGGAGCCGGCGGGGGCGGACCGATCGCGCCCCAGGGGACGGGGAGTCGACATCAGCTCATCCGGCGCGGACATACGATCCCGGCGCCTTGGCCGTGGCCTGGTTCAGGCCGCTGCCCAGCATCTCGGGCGCGTCCCTCAGCGGCCCGGAGCGCTCGGCCAGCCAGGCGGAGTAGTCCGGCCACCAGCTCCCACCCTTCACGTCGGCCCGCGCCAGCCACGCCTCGACGTCGTCGACGCTCCCCTCGCTGCAGCGATAGGTCGAGCGGCTGTCTGGCCCGGGGGGATTGACCAGCGATTGGATGTGGCCGCTGGTTGACAACACGAACCGGACATTGCCGCCCAGCAGATCGACACTGCGCTGGGCGTTCTCCCACGGCACGATGTGGTCCCTGAAACCGGCCACGACATAGCTGTCGACGGTCACCTCGCCCAGGTCAATCGGGGTCCCGAGCACCTCGGCGGCGCCGGGCCGGGTGAGCGAGTTATCCAGGGCGAGGTACACGAAGTCGCGATGCAACCCCGCCGCCATCCGCACCGCGTCCTGGTTCCAGTACAGGATGTCGAATGCCGGCGGGTCCTTCCCCAACAGGTAATTATTGACCACGTAGTTCCACACCATGTCGTTCGGACGCAGCCACGCGAACACGCCCGCCAGCGCCTGCCCATCCACATACCCCTTCCGGGCCGACTCGGCGACCGCGACCGCCGCCGTCTCGCGATCGACGAACGCCGCCACCGTCCCCGCCCGCGCGTTATCCAACGCGCACACCATCAGCGTCAGGCTCGCCACCGCGTCCTGCTCGCCGATCGCGGCCAGATGACCCAGCGCGCAGGCCGAGATGATCCCGCCCGAGCAGGCCGCGTTGACGTGCACCGAGGGCTGCCCGGTGATCTCGGCCACCGCGTCACGGGCCTCGAGCACCGCCCGCGCGTAGGTGTCGAGGTCGAAATGCCCCTGGGCGGAGTCAGGATTGCGCCACGACATCATGAACACCTGCTGTCCCTCGCCGACGAAGTACTCGACCAAGCTGCGCCCCGGCGCGAGATCGAGAATGTAGTAGCGGTTGATCGTCGGCGGGACGATCAGCAGCGGGACCTCACGCACGCGCTCAGTCGAGGGGCGGTACTGGATCAGCTCGAACACCTCGGTCCGCAGGACCACCGAGCCCGGCGACAGCGCGAGGTTCCCCCCCAGCTCGAACTGGCTCGTATCCACGCTCGCGGGCAGATGCGGAGCGTGCGACATGTCAGCCACGAAATGCCGGGCGCCGCGGACCAGATTCGCGGCGCCCGTATCGACGATCTCGCGTAGCACCGCCGGGTTGCTCCACGGGAAGTTCGTGGGCGCCAGCGCGTCGAGAATGTTGGCGGCGGCGAACCGCGCCTGACGCTCGCTGCGCCAATCCAACTCGGCGTCGCTGATCAACTCATCAACCGTCTCCCCGGCAGCGAGATAGGCCTGCAGCACCCGCCGCAACAGCCAATTGTCCTGCCAGGCCCGGTCGGCGAAACGCCGGTCGCTCTTGGCCGGGGCGCGCTGCGAGTCTCCCACCACCACCCGCCCCAGCTCGCCGCCGAGCGCACCCACGCGACCCGCCACGCGCCGAGGACGACGCGCGAGTGCCGCCGCGACCCTCACCGCCGCGACCGGCCTCACGAACCGCGCCACCCCGCCGTCGTCAATCGCCGCGTCGGTCAGCATCACATCCAACGCCGAACGCGCTGCCGCGCGCATCCCAATGGCGTCCAAGTCCGCCTCGCGCACCGCGCCGTTCACCTCGCTCGTCATCGGTTCGAGCTGGTCACGTCGGCCGGGGCCGTGATCTCGCGTTTGAGGATCTTGCCCGTCGGGCCCTTGGGCAGCTCGTCGACCAACCACACGTGGCGGGGGTACTTGTAGGCGGCGACCTGTCCCTTGACGTGCTCACGCAGCTCGTCCGGGCTCACCGCGGCGCCGGGCTTGAGTGTCACGGCGGCGCCCACCTCCTCGCCGAGTTCGGCGTTCGGGACGCCGATCACGGCCGCCTCGAGCACCCCCGGATGCTCGTACAACACCTCCTCGATCTCCCGCGGGTAGACGTTGTAGCCCCCGCGGATGATCAGCTCCTTCTTGCGATCCACGATGAAGAAATAGCCATCCTCGTCCACCCGGCCGATGTCGCCGGTGTAGAACCAGCCGTCCTCGTCGATCGCCTCCGCGGTCGCCTCCGGGCGGTTCCAGTAGCCCTTCATCACGTTGTGGCCACGAATCGCGATCTCCCCCACCTCGCCCGGAGCGGCCTCGTGACGCTGCTCGTCGACCAGCCGCATCTCGACGCCTTCGATCGGCGTCCCGATCGACCCCGGCTTCCGTCCCCGGTCAGGCTGGTTGAACGACGCCACCGGAGAGGTCTCCGACAGGCCGTAGCCCTCCAGCACCACGCACCCGAACGCTGCCTCGAACCCGCGCAGCACCTCGACCGCGAGCGCCGCTCCGCCGGACACGCACAGCCGCAGCGTGGAGACGTCAAAGCGTTCGCGCTCGGGATGGTGAAGCAGCGCCACGTACATCGTCGGCACCCCCTCGAACACCGTCACGCGGTCGCGCTCGATCGTCTCGAGCACCTTGCCGGCGTCAAACCGCGGCACCAGCGCGAGACACGAGCCCGCACACACCGCGGCGTTCAACGCGCACGTCTGACCAAACGCGTGAAACAACGGCAGCGCGCCGAGCACGACGTCGTCGGCCGCGATCGAGAACACCCTGACCATCACCTCGACGTTGCGCCGCAGGTTCGAGTGCGTCAGCTCCGCGCCCTTGGGCTTGCCCGTGGTGCCCGACGTGTACAGAATCACCGCCGTATCGTCGGCCGCGCGGTCGACCACCTCGGCCACCGGCTCGACGCCCGCCAGCAACTGCTCGAACTCGCCCGGCGCCACGATCACGCACTCGGTTCCCGCCTCCGCCGCACCCGCCTGAGCGGCCGGCGCGAACTGATGCCACGCGAACACGGCCGTGGCCTCCGAGTCGCTCAGGTAGAACGCGACCTCACGCTGCTTGAGCAGCACGTTCATCGGCACGACAATTGCACCGGCGCGCAACACGCCGTAATACGCGACCGCGAACTGTGGAACGTTCGGCAGCATCACGCCAACCCGGTCGCCCGTCCGCACCCCTCGCTCGCGCAGTAGACCCGCGACCCGCGCCGACGCCTCATCCAACTGCGCGTAGCTGATCACATGCTCGTCGAGCTTGAGCGCGCACCGCAGCCCATCTCGCTGCGCCGCATCCGTCAGATTCAACGCCAGGTTCTCGCTCATCATCCCCTCCTTGACCGGTGCTGCGCGCCAAGCGTGCAGCCTGCTCTTCAAGTCGTTACTGCGCAATCCGCCCTATCCTGCTGCGCCAAAGGTATTCCTTATCGGCGGCCGGCGCCAGTCCCGGCACGCTGAAGGGAAAATCCCGTTGGGTCAGCCGAGCCGCTCAGGGTTAGGCGGCCCGGGGTGGCGTGTGGGTCAGGCGGCCTCTGGGAGCGTTTCGAGGGTGACTTT
>Ga0302326_10010753_pt1 | contig 19784 bp, 19 predicted proteins | sample Palsa_T0_3_FD_202264 | JGI IMG/M metagenome (GOLD analysis project Ga0302326, IMG submission 202264) | Peat permafrost microbial communities from Stordalen Mire near Abisko, Sweden - Palsa_T0_3 | ecosystem: Environmental > Terrestrial > Soil > Palsa > Peat permafrost | place: Sweden: Abisko...
TGGGCGGTCGTGCCTGAATTGCCACAGCGAGATTCACGGCAGCAATGCAGCTGGCAATCAGGGCAGCGTATTTGTGAGGTGAAGACCATGAGACTGATATTAATTCCATTAGTAATTGCAAACCTGGTTTTTGCTTCGGCGGCGGCAGGGGACGATGGTCTTCTGCATTGGACGGGCTATATCGATGCTGGGGCAATGGGGGTTGATCAGACCACGACCAACGCGGCCAAATTCGACGAGTATCGTGACCTCCATCCAGGAGTTATCGATTCACTCGATGCGAATGGGGAGAGTGATCACGGTTACTTGGATATCTATGGTGAAAATATCGGTCGCGATGATCAATTCCTCCAACTCAAAGGAGGCCAGTATGGCAATTACAAGTTTTCCATATATGCTGACGACATTATCCATAACCTGTCGTTCGGGGCGATCACACCTTATAGCGGCGCCGGCAGCGACTCTCTAACATTCCCTGGCGGTAAAGCGACGACGAATACCGCTTTGTGGGAGCCTTTTGATTACTCGATCCAGCGCCGGAACTACGGCGGAAATTTTGATTTGTCTACCAACTCTCCGTTCTACCTCAGTGCCAAGTCGGAGGAGCTAAACACGAGCGGTGTGCGCCCGACGGGTGGGGCGCAGAGCAGTCCCGGTGGACCATCTATCGAGTTGCCGACACCAACGGATTACCGGACTACGCAGTTCTCCTTGGAGGGCGGATACGCAACTAAACAAAATCTATATTCCGTAACTTGGTCGCAGAGCCATTTTACCGATGACTATCAGTCATTCACCTGGCAAAATCCGCTGATAACTGCCGGAACCAATCTCGACAGTACTTCGCTACCTGCGGACAACGATTATTCTAAAATTGCGGCCAAGGCAGTTTTCAAACAGCTGCCGTTTAAAGGCATGCTCTCTCTACAGGCGAGCTATGCCGATTTGACAAGCGGGCAGTCTATACCCACCAGTTTTATCGCGTTGACCGGGGCGGCCGGGACGACCGGCACTACCACCGCATCCAATCCGAGCAGTGGTATTTTCCAAGGTGACGTGCATAATTCGGCTGCCTCCGCAACTTATACGGCGCAGTTTACGCAGCAATTTGATAGCCGCTTTTATTGGAACTACCGGCAGCGCAACGATGATTCCACACAGGTCGTGTTCAATACTGTGGCGGGCGCCTGCGACCCGAACGGATTGACTTGCACGACGAGGTCTATTGACTATCGGACGAATAACGCCGGTTTCGATCTTGGCTATCGTTTTAACCCGGAGAATAAGCTATCCGGTGGTTTTAGCGCTTTAAACACTAATCGCACTGAAATCGATTTCGACGATATCGAAGACAACACGGCCTATATCGAATTCAAGAACAGCACGTTCGATTTTCTTGATATCAAGGCCAGATACCAGAGGCTGGAGCGCAACTCGGATTTTTTGTTGGCTAACGACGGGGTAAACCCCAGCGATCCGAATTTCCTGAACCGCTATGTGTACCGTTTTGACGCTGCCCCCCTTGACCAGAATCTCTTCAAGTTGTCGTTGGACTCCAGTCCGACTGAGCTACTTGACCTCGGTGGTGAGTTCATTTTCAAGGACGATAACTACAAGGATACCGTGCTCGGACTAACCAGCGACACGCGGAATGAATATTATCTGAACGCCACTTACGGCAGTCCATCGAGTTGGCGTTTAACCGCCTTTGCCGATCTCGAATATGTGCGCTATGACTCGACCCAGAGGTCAATCAATGGCGTTAGTGGCGCAGGGCTTTGCACCGCTGCCACGCCGAATTGTTTCAATCCGTACCAGATGCCGGTCGCTGGCGCCTACAATTGGAGCGGTGAGAACGACGAGGAGAATTATGCCTGGGGATTGGGGCTGGATTGGCCCATCAGCGATAATCTGGCGTTCAAGGGATCGTATATGTGGGAACGCAACGATGGGTCAGAGGAGTTCGAAGCGCAAAATAATTTTGGAAGCCCACTAAATATCGACGACTATGATAGTTATCAACAACAATCTCTCAATTTGAAGGCCCTTTACAGTTTTAACAGGCAGCTTGGCCTGACTCTAGGTTTCTCCCATGAAGATTACCACTATCAGGATCCTCAGATTAACGGCTATCAAAATGTGCTGGCATCTGGCGGGACCAACTATTTGACCGGCGCCTATAGCGATCCTAACTATAGCGCGAACATTCTATACGTGACGGCGAACTACAAATTTCATTAATATGAAATAAGCCCGTTAAACGTCGGGCCTTCACAAGGGCGAGAGGGATGTCGCTGCGACATTGAGCGCCAAGCTCAAAGAGGACAAGGTACACTCCAAGATCTTGGCCTCAAATGCAGAGTTGAAAACACTGATCGATTACGTACTCGAACAGTAGTTTCAATAGACAGACAGCCCTGCGATTTTCGGCAATGTTTGTCAGCAGATGCGTGGAAGGGGGTCGTCTTCGAGTTCTTCCAGAGTGCGCTCTCCGCCGAGTTCAGTCTCCAGCACGACATGCGGCGCGCCGGTATGCAATGTGCCAATGATCGCTGCCGTTTCTCCCGATGGCAGCAAGCGCCAGCGTTCAAATGCGGTAGCGGCATCTTCCAGTGACAGCACGGCGACAACACGGCCTTCGCAGGCAAGATATAATGGGTCATATCCGAGGATGTCGCAGACCGCGCGTACTGAGTCCCTGACTGGAATCGCAGGTTCGCGCAGGCGTACGGTCAAGCCGGTGGCACGTGCAATTTCGTTGGCGACGGTAGCCAGCCCTCCGCGTGTTGGATCGCGCATGAAACGTAATCCCCGCAGATCCAGCAGTGCCTGTGTGAATGGCAGCACGCTTTGCGCATCCGAAGCGAGATCGCCGCGCAGACCGAATTGTTCGCGTGCGAACATGACGGCGGTCCCATGATCGCCGACTGGCCCACTGACTAATATGACGTCTCCGTCCTGTATTTGATCGAAACCCAGATGCAGACCTGGACGCCGAATTCCTACACCTGTCGTTGCGAGATAGAGGCCCCCACCTTCGCCGCGCCGTAACACCTTGGTGTCGCCGGCCACCACACGCGCACCGCAAACAATTGCGGCACGTGCCATGCTTTCGATCAGGCGTTCGAGTTGCGCAATTTCGAATCCTTCTTCGATGAAAGCGTTGAGGCCCAGGTAACACGGCTGCGCGCCGGCCACCGCGAGATCGTTGACCGTTCCGTGCACTGCGAGAGAACCGATGTCGCCTCCGGGAAACTCAAGCGGCTGTACCGTAAAGCCATCTGTCGTGAAGACAAGTTCTCCTGCGCTGCTATCCCACGGCAGCGTCACCGCATCCGTATTCGTATCGTGCAAGGCGCTGCCCAGCCGCCGCGTGAATACTTCCTCGATCAGCTCGCGCATGTAGCGGCCACCGTTACCGTGGGCAAGTGAAATGTACTTATCTTCCATTGGCATATTTAGTCCTGAAAGATTTATTCGTGTTCGGGGCTCACCGGCGGAATCGCGACTTCAGGTTCGAGATACGAATCCAGCTCCGCACGAATATGCAGCCGCATCTCGGCCCGGAATTCATTTACCGCATTGAAGAACTCCGCCATCATCAACACCCAGCAGTACATGCCGAGCGGCGTGAGCCGGATGGCGTCACGATCGTGTCGAGTGGCGCCGATGAGGCGCATTGCCAGCAACTCGGGCCACATTCGTACCCAGAACGCGCGGCCGTACTTGCGTCGCAGGTGATCGTACGGCAACTCAAGACCGAACAGGCGCACCAGGAAGTCATAACGCATACGCTGCTTTGGCGTGAACTGCTTGCTCTGCGCGATGGCGGAGCGACCTTGGCTGACCCGCTTGCGGTAATAATTGATCGAGAAGGTTGTAGAGTACATCCAGCCATCCACGTAACTGAAGGCGCCGCTGCCGACTCCGATGTAGTTGTCTTGGTTGATAATGTATTCATCGACGGCATTCCCCGCAGGGATGTCACGCCTAGTGAAGCACCAGGCTGAGGAGGCACGGTACTCGCCCTGCATCGCTTGAATAATGCATTGGTAGAACTCATATCGCCGCGCTGGCTTCGAGTGCCCCAGCGTCTTCTCCATCAGGCGTTGTGCAGAGTCGGCGGTCATCAGCGGATAGAATGACACTTGATCGACCCGCAACCTAAGCAGCGTATCGAGGTCGCGGTTGAACATCGCGAGCGTCTGATTTGGCAAATTGAAGATCATGTCTACGTTTAGCGTAGGGAAGACACCGCGTGCGGCCGTGAGCCGTTCGCAAATAGCGGCGCCGCTCCCGTAGGGGACATAGCGCTGCATCTGGCGCAGCAGGTCATCATCGAAGCTTTGCACGCCGACTGACAACCGACCGACGCCCACTGTCTTCAGCATCTTGAAAACATCCGGGCGCAGATGATTTGGATTGGTCTCAACTGAGACAGTGCGGATAGGCCATAGGCTGCGGATGAGCTGCAGAGTCTCGACTAGTTCCTCCGGGACCACGGTTGGCGTGCCGCCACCGACATAGACGTCGCTGAAGGAGAAGCCGCGTTCGTGATAGGAGCGAATCTCCTGGCGCAAGACGCTGAAGTAACTGGTTGCTTTCTCCTCGCGGAACAACACGCGGTGGAAGGAACAGAACGGGCATAGCGATTCGCAGAACGGAATGTGTACATATAGCTGGCAGGGCTGTGCCGGGGGCAGTGGCTCGCGGACCTGCGGTGCGCTGTCAAAGTGCATCGCCGCAGCATATTCATGCTTCAGAATCTTTAAGAACATCGGCTCGAACCAAGGCATGGCGACTGAGGAATCAGGCTACGGGCGATAGACTTTGCTGGGCGGCAAACTCGACGAGTTGTCCATAGCTCAGGCCGCCGTCGTTGCATGGAATGCGTTCCGGCGAAAATACGGTGAACCCATCCCGCTGCGCAAGTTCGAACACACGTTCGCACAACACTCGGTTCTGGAACACGCCGCCGGTGAGACCTAAACGCGATACGCCATGCGTGGCGCGTACCGCATGCGCCTGGTCCATGAGTGCCTGTGCGAGGCTGGCGTGAAATTTAGCGGCTCGGATAGCAATGCTCTCGCTAGAATCTTGCAACATTTCCAAAAGCGGCATCCAATCGCTGGACCACAAGCCGTCTCGATAGTGCAGCGGTAACGGTTGCAGATCGCCATACTCCGCTGCGCAAGCCGATTCGAGACGCATTGGCGCATGTCCTTCATGACTTGCATGCGAAACTAATCCAAGCAATGCAGAGGCGGCGTCAAACAGTCGGCCGACAGAAGAAGTACGTGGGCAATTGTTGCCGCGTTCCCATGCGTGGCGCAGTAATTTCAAATCTTGTCCAGCAGGTGCATCGCCGCTCTGCCCAACTTCCCAGCATAGTGCGAGCGCGCTACGCCAAGGTTCGCGCATTGCGCGTTCGCCACCCAGCAGGGTAAATGGCCGCCAAGTGGCCACTCGTCGCCAATGCCCCGGTCGCCCGAGCAACGCTTCACCGCCCCACAGGGTGCCGTCCATTCCAAATCCCGCGCCATCCCAAGCGAATGTCAGCCAGTCGCCTTCATGCGGAAACTCACCAGCAAGCGCAGAGCCGTGCGCGTGATGATGAAATATTTTGGTTACCGGCAAATGCCAGCGTCTGGCAAGACGGGTTGTTGCATAACCGGGGTGCGCATCGCAGACGACCGCGGTAACGGCTATGCCATATAAAGATTGCAAATCAGCCGCAACTTGTTCGAGCAGCGTGATGCTGCGCGGTGCATCCATGTTGCCGAGGTGTGGAGAGACAACTGCCCGGCGCCCCCAGCCGATGGCCACCGTATTCTTGAGATGACCACCCAGCGCCAGCACCGGATGCGGCAATGCAAACGGCAATTCAATTTCAAGCGGCGCACAACCGCGACCGAGACGTAGTGGGCGCGGCCGGTTGGCGATTATTCGATAGACCGGATCGTCAGCCGGACGTGTTATCGGACGATTGTGGTGGAGAAAGGCGTCTGCCACCGGTACCAGCCGCAGGGTTGCTTCCTTATTGTCGGTCAGTACTGGCTCGCCGCTTAGGTTGGCGGAAGTCACGACCAGTGGTCCACCGCAGTCCTGGAGTAATAGATTGTGCAGCGGACTGTAGGGCAACATGGCGCCAATCTCATTGCAACCCGGGGCGATTTCGATAGCAAGAGTCGAGTTGGACCGCCACGGCACCAGGACTATCGGGCGTAGCGGATCGAGCAGTAATTTTTCTTGGGCAAGTGTCAGCTCGGTATGGCGCTTGAGCGTAACCAGCCCGGTATCCATCGGAAACATCACCGCAAGGGGCTTGTGCGGCCGCCGTTTGCGTGAACGCAGCGCCGCGACCGCAGCCGGGAGAGCGGCGTTGCACATTAGATGATAGCCGCCGACGCCTTTGACTGCGACGATTTGTCCCGCAGCCAACGCATTGATAGTCGCCGCCATTGCGGCTTCGCCAACCCGCGTTGTGCCTGCGTTTTGGAATTCGACACGAGGACCGCATTCGGGACAGGCAATGGGCTCGGCATGGTAGCGCCGATCGAGTGGGTTTGCGTACTCCGCAGTACAACGGCCACACAATGTGAATTCCGCCATCGTGGTATTGGCGCGATCGTAGGGCATGCTCCGTATCAGCGTGTAGCGCGGCCCGCATTGGGTGCAATTAATGAACGGATAACGATAGCGTCGGTTGCCGGCAGAATGCAGCTCTTCTAGGCATTCGTCGCAGGCAAAATAATCCGGCGGCACATGCGCATGAACCGGCGCATCTGCCACGCTTGAAAGTATCGAAAAATTTTGTATTGACTGCGGTTGTGCCGGCGATTCCAAAAGCATGTTTGGTCGCGCAAGGGGAGGCGCTTCACTAATCAGTGCGCGCGCGAAGCGCGCCAGCCTGTCAGAACGGCCTTGCCCGAAGATTTCAACCTGTCCGGCGAGATTGCGTACCCAGCCAGCAACGCGATAGTGGTATGCGGCACGGAACACGAACGGCCTGAACCCGACGCCCTGTACGCGTCCACCGAGTAACCATTTTCTTGCTTCGTTTGACGACAATTTTCTAAGATCCTGATAGGCGTCCGAGAAAAGTTCAGGCAACTTCCGTTGCCGTCGATTCGCGCACGCCGCTTGCCCACCAGATGCGGCACGAGCCTTCGTCTGAGACCATACACGGCCCAATCGGCGTGCGCGGCGTGCATGCGCGACCGTATAGGTAACATTGATTGGGATAAATTTTGCCGAGCACGACTCGCGCACAATCGCAGCCACGCGGCATTTCTCCGGCACGCTTGCGCGTCGGATCGGCATGGGTCGGAAAGCGCTCGCACGCATCATGTGAGCGATAAGCCTTATTAAGCGCGAAGCCTGAATCAGGTATGGTACCGATGCCACGCCAATTAGCATCAACGACTTCCATCGACGTTCCGAGATGGCGCCGTGCAACAGGGTTTCCTCCCGGACGCACCAACTCGGGGTAACAATTATCAAGAAAACATTTATTTTCCAATAGCTGACGCAGCACGGAGTACAGCGCAGCAAGTAAGGTTTCCGAATTGAAACCTGCGACGGCGGCGGGAATTCCATGCTTATGCGGTACGAAATTCCATTCTTCCGGACCCATGATGGTGGAAACGTGTCCCGGTGCGACCAACGCATCGAAACCAGGCTGGCCCGAATCAAGCAACATTGCGACCGCCGGCCAAGTCAGTCGTCCCGAGAGCAGAACCGAAAGATTCTCCGGCACGCCTTCGACCAGCATTGCTGCGACCGGCGCAGTGGTCGTCTCGAAACCAGCGGCAAAGAACACGACGGGAGTATCCGGATTATCACGTGCAATGCGTACCGCCTCGAGCGGCGAGGCAATCGGTCGCACGTCGGCGCCCGCGGCCTTGGCTTGTTCGAGTGAGCGCACTTCGCCTTTATGAACATTAACAGGCACGCGCAACATGTCGCCAAACGCAACCAAGATCAAACGCTCGGTGAGTGCGAGTTGTATTGCCTGATAAACATCTTCTTCGGGGCAAATGCAGACCGGGCAACCTGGACCAGGAACAAGCTCTATGTTGGTAGGTAGGGCACCGCGCAGCCCAGCCATAGTGATGGAGCGCTCGTGCCCACCGCAGACATTCATTACTTTGAACTTCCGCGGCAGCTTGAGAGCGCGGATTTTATCAAGCCATTGGCGCGCTTCCGACATGAGAAGAAGTCCCTAACCTATTTATGCGACGGCTGCTTGCGGCAACGCTTGCCGAACCGAGATGATTTCATCGCGTATCCAGGAGAGCCACGACTGCATATTGATACTTTTTTTTGCAGACACCGGATACAGTGGGGCATCACTTGCCAACTCGCGTAAGCATCGTTCAGCGCGCACGGGATCAAAATCATCGAGGTGGGGAAGGAAATCGACTTTGGTCAGTAGCACTAGATCCGCGGTTCGAAACATCACTGGATATTTGGCGGGCTTGTCGTCACCTTCGGTGACCGAAAGCAGTACGATGTCTCGATGCTGGCCAAGATCGAAACTCGCCGGGCACACTAGATTGCCGACATTTTCAATAAATAGCAGATCGAGTTCGGCGAGTGGCAAATCATGCAACGCTTGATGCAACATATGAGCATCCAAATGGCACGCGCTGCCGGTCGTAATTTGCCGCGCCGGAACGCCATGAGCACGAATGCGCACAGCGTCATTTTCAGTTTCAAGATCGCCCTCAATAACTGCAATCCTAAAATCGGCCTTGAGCGCATCAATTGTGGCTTCGAGTAGCGTGGTTTTTCCGGCACCAGGCGCCGACATCAGATTGAGTGCGAGCACACCATGCGCATCAAAGTGCGCGCGATTATGGGCGGCTTCCCGGTCATTAGCGGCAAGCAACCGGTTTAGCGCGCCGACGGTCGTGGTACCCCCCTCTAACGGGTGATAGGCCAGTTCCACATTGCCGTGCGTGATGTTGCAACCGCAAGTTTCACACATTGTTTCCTCCATATGCCGCGTGGCGGCCTGCGTTGATATCGCCGTCAGAATTAGGGCGACTGGCATCAGCTGCTTGCTCTAGTTCGACTCTAACCAACAACATTTCATCGCCGCTTGTGACTTCAGTTTTCCAACTACCGCAGTCTTTGCACAGCAGTCGGTTTGCCTGAGCTGCGCTCTCAGCGCCGCAATCACGACAACGTACGTGCACTGGCGCCTCCTCGATTACGAGTTCCGAATTTTCTGCGACGGTTCCGGCTTGTGCGAGCGGATAGGCTCGCGCAAGCAATCTTGCCTCCACCCCCGACAATGGGCCAAGGCGAACCAATACGCGGAGGACCTTTGCTGAATGTTGCGCACGCGCGATCTGTGAAACTTCTGCCAGCAGGGCTTGGCATACGGCAAGTTCATGCACCGAACCTCGCCTCCTCTGTCGCCAATATCATGTCGTACAACTCCCACGCCGAGCGTGCCTCTTGGGGGGTTATTTTCTGGATGGCATAGCCGACATGCACCATTACGAAATCTCCCGCTTCTATCGGCTCATCCTGAAGCAAGAACAGGCTGACATCGCGTTCCACACCTTTTGCGCTGCAACGCGCAAGATAGCGATCAATTTCAACGATCTTCATCGGAATTCCAAGACACATGAGCCACCCCGAGATTTGATGTCATTTACGATTGGGCAAGAATTGATATTGAGCTTCTGCCTCATCATTAATGACGGTAATCGTACTTATTATTCATACCGTAATTGCTCTCATTGTTGTTTGATATTTGTCAATAAATTGGCTCGAAGTTCGGCGTAGCCTAGTAATAGATTGGGCGCAGCACTTACGAATGGCTCGACGCATGACATAAAAAATTGGACATGATTTCCAATAAAACCCTGGTGCTGGGTATCGGCAATATTCTGCTTGGTGATGAAGGGGCAGGGGTGCATGCGATCCAATATTTTGAGCAAAATCATCGGCCAATCGGCGTACAGTTTTTGGATGGCGGAACATTGAGCTTTACGCTCGCCGGTGCCATTGAAGATTGCGAAACATTGATCGTATTTGATGCCGCCGAGATGAAAATACCGCCAGGCAGTGTTCAGGTATTCGAGGGCGAAGCAATGGATGATTTCCTTGGCAACAATCGTAAACGCAGCGTACATGAAGTGGGATTGATCGACTTGATGGCGATTGCTGCGCTGGTCGGACGTTTGCCAGAGCGGCGTGCCTTGGTTGCGATACAACCTGAGTCGATGGATTGGAGCGATGCTCCTACGGACAGTGTTGCTCAAGCCATTCCCCATGCGTGCGGACGCGCGCTTGAATTGATCGAAAGGTGGCGGGCATGAGGAGCGGACTGTCCGCCATACCGATCCGGGTCGAGCAGCAGGATGCGACCGCGAGTACCGGGACAATCGGCGGTGGAGTGACGGCACTCCTGGTTGAGATTGCATCGAAGTTGGATCGACTCGCCGATGGTGATGAACCAAGCGCTATCGATTTGCGCAGTATGCCGATGAGCCCAGCCGATCGCGAGCAATTGCTCAAAGCGCTCGGCCAAGGTGAAGTCGTCATCACGTTGCAGGCTGATGGTGAGTCGACGATTCGCGAGACTAGTATGCATGGTGTCTGGTGGACCGAACATTTTGATCGCGATGGCGAAATGCTCGCCGCGTTCATCGAGATTGCCCGGGTTCCTGGAATTCTGTTTGTGGATCCAGACGAATTGCGGAACAGCGCGCGCCGGCTGCGTGCCAGCGTCACCATGGCGCTATCGCTTCGGCCCAACTAGGAGGGGCGATGGCCGACGATCCCACCATTGGCGCAATGCTGGACCGACACGGTGTTAGTCGGCGCACTTTCATCAAATACTGTACCGCGATGGCTTCGGTGTTGGCTCTGCCACCCCTGGTGGGACGTGCAATCGCCGAACAACTACGCGTAGCGCAACGGCCTTCGGTGATCTATCTTTCATTCCAGGAATGCACGGGTTGTCTGGAGTCGATGACGCGTTCATTCTCTCCGACGATCGAGAGCCTGATCTTCAACATTATTTCACTCGATTACGACGATACTTTGATGGCAGCAGCTGGCGCTCAAGCTGAAGCCGCTCGCGAGAAGGCGATGAAGGACAACTACGGCAAGTATATCGTGGTGGTCGACGGATCGGTACCGGTTGCCGACGATGGTGTCTATAGCTGCGCCGGCGGCCGTAGTGCGGTCGACATTCTGACTGAAGCGGCCAAAGGCGCCGCGGCCATCGTCTGTGTTGGCACTTGTTCGTCATTCGGCGGGATTCCATTTGCCGACCCCAATCCGACGGGCGCACGCGCGGTTTCAGATCTCATTGGCAATAAGCCGATCATTAACGTCTCCGGCTGCCCGCCAATTCCGGAAGTAATTACTCTCACGCTTCTGCAGTACGTATCAACCGGAAAATTGCCTGATCTCGATGAGCATCTTCGGCCGAAGGTATTCTTCGGCAACACTATCCACGACCGCTGCTACCGGCGGCCGTTCTACGACGAAGGCAAGTTCGCCAAGTCGTTCGACGACGAGGGCGCGCGCAACGGCTGGTGTTTGTTCGAATTAGGTTGCAAGGGGCCGACGACATATAACGCTTGCGCCACGATCAAGTGGAACAACGGAACCAGCTTCCCGATTGAATCCGGACATCCCTGCTTAGGTTGTTCCGAGCCCGGATTCTGGGATAACGGAAGTTTCTACAGTGCACTGGCCACGCCACACTGGGGTAAGGCTGGCGAAGTGCGACCAGCTGATGTCGCCAAGCTGGCCGGCGCTGCCGCAGCGCTAGGCGCGGCGGTCGGCGTCGGCAGCGCAATGCTGGCGCGACACCGACAGAAGATGACAGTCGGCACGCCGGACACGGAGGACTGATCATGGATCTTCTGGAGCTTGCACGCGGACCTGCATTGAAAGTCGCAGTGGTAGTGTTTTGCGTCGGTGTCGTATGGCGGATCGTTAATATCATCCTTCTGCATTACCGCCGCAACTTCAACGAGCCTCGCAATGGCTTTGCCAAGTCGGTGTTGGGGGGTATCAAGGTAGCCGGTTCACGCTCTTGGCCTCACCCTGAGTTCATTCCGCGTACCGGCGCTGGCGAAGCGTTGGGTTACAGCTATCACATTGGTCTATTCATTGTCATTCTGGCGTTTGGGCCGCACATTACCTTTTTCGGCAGTTTCGTCGGAGTTCGTTGGCCGAATCTGCCGAGCGGCGTTATCACGATCGCTTCGGTGCTTACCTTCACACTATTATTGGCCGTGCTGTTTCGGCGTGTCACTAATCGGGTGTTGCGAATGTTATCGAACTTCGACGATTATTTCAGCTGGTTCGTGACGACGCTGGTGATTGTCACCGGCATGATGACCACTGCGCATTTTGGCGGTCCGTACCAGACCCTGCTTGGCCTGCATATTCTCAGCTTTGATCTTTTGTTGATCTGGTTCCCGTTCGGCAAGTTGATGCATTCGTTTTACATCTTTCCCTCGCGTAGCTTGAATGGGGCACTCTTGTCACGTAAAGGGGCCGCGTCATGAGCAGCAATGTAACGACAATGCGGGCCAATCTTGCCCCGGAGGAGGAAAAATCGCCGGAAGCACGTGCGGCTGGTGCGATGAGCGCCTTCGCACAGGAAATCGGCGCGCTGAGTGCCTTCCGTCTTGAGTCTTGCATACACTGCGGGATTTGTGCCGAGGCCTGTCACTTTTATATTGCCACCGAGGATCCGAAGTACACGCCAATCTGGAAGGTCGAGCCCTTCAAACAGGCTTACAAGCGAGAAGCCAGCGCGTTTGCTCCGGTATTCCGATTGTTTGGCCTGAAACCTAAGGTGACGGCCGGCGAGCTCGAGCAGTGGCAGCATCTGTTATACGACAGTTGCAATATGTGCGGTCGCTGCAGCCTGATCTGCCCGATGGGCATTGACGTTGCGGCGTTGATCGAACAAGCGCGGCATGCCATGTTCGAAGCCGGATTGGCGCCGAAGGAACTGTACCAGAAGGCGGCACATCAGAAACAGACCGGCCAGCCGGAAGTAAGCACCGAGCCATACCGCGACAAGCTGCTCGTAATTGGCCAGGAGTACGGCGTCGAGATTCCGCTCGACAAGACGGAAGTGGATGTGATGCTGTGCGTGCCACGTACCGACATTGAGCATTATCCGAAGGCGGTTGCGGCGCTGGCGCGTGTGATGCAACACCTCGGAGTCTCCTGCACTTTCCGCAGCGACGGCCTGGTTGCTGAGAACTACGGCTACTACGCCGGTAGCAAGACTTGGCAGCGCGATATTAGTCTGCGCCTGATTGAGCAGGCCATCGCCTGCAAGGCCAAGGTATTGTTAGTCCCGGAGTGCGGTCACGCCTATGCTGCACTGCGCTGGGAGGCGGCCGATATGTACGGCAAGCCGCTGCCGTTCGAGGTGCGTCACGTCAGCGAATTCCTGGCCGAACAGCTCGAAGTGGGGAATCTCAAACTGCGCATCGCCAAAACCGGCGCCACCACGTTTCAAGATCCTTGCGAACTCGTGCGCAAGGGCGGTGTAACCAACGCGCCGCGTGCGCTGATGAAGGCGCTCGGCATCGAGTTGCACGAGATGAAAAACCATGGTGAGTTTAGCTTCTGCTGTGGCGGCGGCGGGGGCGTAGTGGATATCGAACGCGCTGCACCGCTTCGCTATCGGACCATGGAAAACAAACTACGCGAAATTAATGACACCGATGCGCAGACGTTTCTGACCAGTTGTTCGGACTGTCGGCGAACGTTCGACGACGCGCGGAAACACTTTAATTGGGACAAGACACCAGGCAGCCTACTGGAATTAGTAGCTGACAATCTGGCGGTCGACGAAGGTGCTATGTCGTGAGCGTACAGACTATTGTTGTAGATCCGGTGACGCGGATTGAAGGGCACCTTCGCATTGAGGCCGAAATAGACGGCAATATCGTTACCCGGGCGTCGAGCTCTGGCACCATGGTGCGCGGCATCGAAATTATCCTGCGGGGCCGTGACCCGCGAGATGCATGGGCGTTTGCCCAGCGCATCTGTGGCGTGTGCACGCTGGTACATGGGATTGCTTCGGTGCGCGCGGTCGAGGACGCACTGAAGTATGAGATTCCAGCGAATGCGCAGCTGATCCGTAATCTGATGATCGGCGCCCAATTTGTGCATGACCACGTAATGCACTTCTATCACCTGCATGCTCTAGACTGGGTGGACGTAGTATCAGCGCTGAAAGCCGATCCCAAGGCTACTTCCGCCCTCGCGCAATCGATTTCCAGCTACCCGCGCTCTTCACCCGGCTATTTCTCTGATGTGCAGGAGCGCGTAAAAAAACTGGTCGAATCGGGCCAGCTTGGAATCTTTGCCAATGCCTATTGGGGACATCCCGGATATGTACTCCCACCGGAAGCAAATCTGATGGCAGTGGCGCATTACCTGGACGCGCTGGCTTGGCAGCGCCGTGTAGCGGAGTTGCACACTATATTTGGCGGCAAGAGTCCGCATCCAAACTTTGTGGTCGGCGGCAGTCCCGCAGCGATTAGCGTTCACTCCGGTGCGGGAACCGGTACGACCGCGGTCAATGCGCTGGGATTACAGAAGGTCGCGGAAATCATCGAAGAGATGCAAGCCTTCGTTGATCAAGCCTATCTTCCGGACACGTTGGCTATTGCCTCGTTCTATAAGGATTGGTTCAAGACTGGACATGGCGAGGGCATCGGAAATTTCATGACTTATGGTGACTTTCCTGCGGATGGCTCGTCGGATCCGAAGACATTTCTGATTCCGCGCGGCGCAATTCTTAATCGCGACCTGAGTCACATCCACGAAGTCGATCTCAGCAAAGAAGATGACATCCAGGAGTTTGTTGCGCATTCTTGGTACGACTACAGCGGTGGCAAGGATCAAGGATTACATCCTTATCGCGGCGAGACAAACTTGCACTATTCAGGACCGAAACCTCCGTATGAAAATTTGGATACGTCGGCCAGTTATTCTTGGCTCAAATCGCCCCGATGGAAGGGCCACGCGATGGAAGTTGGGCCATTGGCGCGCGTCCTGATGTTGTACGCCAGCGGCCACGAACCGACCAAGGAACTGGCGCAAAAGGCACTAACACAGCTCGACTTGCCGCTGGAAGCGATGTATTCGACCATGGGACGCACTGCGGCACGCGCACTAGAATGCAAGATCTTTGCGGACCAGATGCCTTTGTGGTACGCGAGTCTCGTGGCTAACATCAACGCAGGCGATGTGCGCACCTTCAACGAAACGCTGTGGGAGCCATCGAGCTGGCCGCGTCACGCGCAGGGTGTTGGTTTTACCGAGGCGCCGCGCGGCGCGCTCGCACACTGGATCGTCATTGAGGATGAACGCATTGCCAACTATCAAGCGGTCGTGCCAAGCACTTGGAACGCGGGACCGCGCGACGTGGCAGGTAATGAGGGACCCTATGAAGCCGCTCTGATAGGGCAGAGCTTGTATGACCCCAAGCAACCGCTCGAAATACTGCGCACGATCCATAGCTTTGATCCTTGTCTCGCATGTGCGGTACATGTGGTGGATCCGCAAGGCGAAGAGTTGATCAAGGTACGCGTCAGGTGAGGCGAGCACGGGTAGCGAGGTTGCACCTAATTTATTCATCAAACGGCGACCATTCCACAAAAGGCGAGGCAGAGGATGTTACTTCACAAATTTTTTAGTGATGATGCCGTGAATGTGCGCGGCAGAGTAATCGGTCTCTACACCATTCTAATTAGCGCAAATCTTCTGGCGTGGGCTTGGGCGCTTATTGCTTTCCGCGACTATCCAATGCTTTTGGGCGCAGCTTTGCTTGCCTACAGTTTCGGGCTTCGCCATGCCTTCGATGCGGATCACATTGCTGCCATCGATAACGTAACCCGCAAGCTTATGCAGGAGGGCAAGCGACCGGTTGCGGCCGGTTTTTTCTTCTCGCTTGGCCATTCCACTGTAGTCGTCGTATTGTCCATTGGAATTGCGGCAACCGCACTTGCATTGCAATCTGGCTTTGATTCATTGAAGGCCATCGGCAGCTTCATCGGCACAGGTATTTCCGCACTTTTCCTATTTGCCATTGCTACCGCGAATATCGTCGTCCTTAATGCAGTATGGCGCAGTATCAAAAGGGTCAAACGTGGATTCCGGTTAGTCGATGAAAATCTTAACAAAGTACTTGAAAATCGGGGCCTGATAACGCGATTGTCGCGGCCCCTGTTTCGGATTGTCGAGCGTAGTTGGCATTTGTATCCAATTGGTCTGCTGTTTGGTTTGGGTTTTGATACGGCCACCGAAGTGGGGTTACTTGGTATTTCGGCGGCGGAAGCTATCAAGGGTGTGTCGCTATGGTCAATTCTGGTGTTTCCGGCATTGTTTACCACAGGGATGTCGTTGGTTGACACAACCGACGGTATTCTGATGCAAGGCGTTTACGGCTGGGCCTTCGTTAAGCCGATCCGCAAACTCTACTACAACCTCTCTATTACATTCGTGTCAGTAGCAGTAGCACTTGCGGTCGCCGGAATTGAGATAGCAGGATTATTGGTCGCTCGGTTGAACTTGCAAGGTGGGTTTTGGGATTCGGTCGCGTTACTAAACGTCCGCTTTGGTACCTTGGGTTACATCATCGTTGGCATTTTTTTGTTGACGTGGTTGGTATCGGTGGCAATCTTTCACTTCAAACGCTACGGCGGACTAGACATGACCTGACTTACTCAATTCAAGTTGACTACGCCACCAGCCACTCATTACAACAGTTACCGCGACGATGCCCTCTTCGTTTAGCTCTATGGGAAGTATCTACGGTGTTTTGTACGCCACCGCACAGATGATGGAGCAGACGTTCGATTATCCTTTTCGAAAATTCGTTGCCGAATGTACAAACATGAGACGCTTTACAGTCGCTGATTGCGAAGTTCCCGCCGAGCGTATCCGTTTCCACAAGCAGTAAAGGAAGCTAATCAGCAAATAGACAAGATGCTTACGCTTATTGTAATTATCCAAACCGAAGAGAATTGGCAACCCATTACCGGTTGCGCATACGAATGGTCGAAATGACGCCGACGGAGCCGCCAAGAGAGAGCCTCGCGGCAAGAGTTTGGCGGCGTCCGAGATGCTGCTTCCTTCTCGGGATACCTCTAGGAGGATTACTCGCCTTTATTATCGGAATCGGTTTGACCGGCGGTTTTCTTGCTGGTCTCAAATATGCGGAAAGCGAAGCGTTCTGCACATCGTGCCACGAAATGAACACCCCCTTTCAGGAATACACGCATAGCGTGCATTACTCTAACGAGTTTGGCATTCGGGCCGGTTGCAGCAATTGCCATGTTCCGCCTACTTTTTGGGCAGGGTTGGTGCGGCACGCTGAGGCCTCGGTTGAAGTATGGGGACACCTGACGGGGAAACTCGACACACCCGAGAAATATGAAAGTCACCGTCTGGAGCTTGCACAAAAAGTCTGGAATGAGTTGAAAGCAAATGACTCCGCCGAGTGCCGTAGCTGTCATACGCCAGCTGCCATGGCGTTGGTGAAACAACCTTCCTCGGCCGCAAGTGCGCACCAATCGCTAGCGACGAGCGGAAATACTTGCATTGACTGCCATAAGGGCCCGGCACACACGCTGCCGAGTAGCTGAGCACAAAGGTGGACACAGTCCTGCCCTGGCGCCATTCCTTCAGCGAGTGACGAGCATCCGCCCGAAATGGTAATCGAACGTGTCGAACGCGAGCTCCCCTTCTTTTGCGAACAGCTCTTTGACCTTGTCGCCGATATCGAGCGCTATCCGGAATTTCTGCCTTGGTGGATTTCCGCACGGATTCAAAGACGCGAATCCGACACTTGCTACGTTGAGCAAGTCCTGGGCTATGGCCCCATTCGGATGAAGTTCACATCTAAGGCTGTGCTGCAGCGACCGGTGCGCATCGACGTAGTCTCGTCGGAGCCCCCCTTCCGACGGTACAACCTCTCGATGCTGTTTACGCCATGCACATCTGTTGGTTGCAGTCTGAGCATCGCTTCCGAGATGGACATGGAGTCCGGTCTACTGCAAAAGATTATCAACCGGGTTCTACCAGCGTCAATCGATGACATCATTTCCGCGTTTGCGGCACGCGCCCACAGCATATATGGATGCCAACATAGTTGATCGGTGTTGGGCGGACTGCTAGCAGCAGTCATGCGTGAAACTTATTCGCTGAGCGACGAGGGAAAAGACGCGGCGATCGCAAGCCAAGTCGATGTCTGGATTAATGAGGCCGAGTTGCATGGCTGGTTTTTGTTCGAAACGAAACGACGCAGTGTTTGAAAGGAGGAGCGCAATGAATCAACAAGTAGTGCCGGCTATGCTCACTGCCCCAGTGAATCAAAGCGATCACATACAAGGTCCGGAGTCCGCCACGGTTACCGTCGTCGAGTACGGGGATTTCGAATGCCCGGTGTGCGGTGAGGCTTATCACGCGGTAAAAATCTTGCTTAAGCATTTTGGAAGTCGTGTTCGCTTCGTGTTCCGGCATTTTCCGCTGCGTGAGATACATCCACATGCCGAACTGGCTGCAGAGGCAGCGGAAGCTGCGGGCGCGCAGCATAAATTTTGGAATATGCACGACCTGCTATTCGAGAACCAGTCGCATCTGAAAACAAAAAGCCTAAGACAGTACGCTGAAAAGGCGGGGCTTGATTTGGAGCGCTATGATTATGAAATGAGTGACCATGTGTACTTGCAGCGCGTGCAAGAGGACATCGAGAGCGGGACAAAGAGCAAAGTTCTATCGAGCCCCGCTTTCTACATCAACGGCGTCATACATGACGTGTCATTTGGACTCGAGCATTTGCAGAAGGTCATAGAGACCGAACTTGGCGACTAGAACAGCGTATCGAAAGCACAGATTGGAAAATAAAATGGCGCAACAAACGTCGCCGCAACGTACAGGCATTGTTATCGCACTTATCGGTGGAATATTGTTTGGTACAGCTATAGCTAAACATTCTGTGGCAGAACTGAATCTCTTCATTATTATTGTTGTTGACTTAGTTTTATTCCTCCTAACAGACGTGTTTGCCACAAAATATATAAAAAGCCAGGGTGTAGTCAAAGTTATTCTCTTTATTCTTCTGGCGTTAAACACATGGATTGTGAGACTGATAATTTTAAATGTAAGTTAGGTTGGTTGAGAGTTCTCATGGGAAAGATCTCAGGACTACCGTGCGCATCGAAAAACCCAATGTGCGAACGATTATTGCGATGCATTCCATTAGGCCTCTTCACCCACTGTTAGATAGGCTGGTGCGCACGAGAAACATTTTCTGGGTGATATCGTAGGCGCGCTCTATTTATCTATTCGTTGAATGCTCGTGGAATCTCAAAGGAGAAAGACATATGTTACGAAGCGTCAAGGATCTTGACGACTATGTCGTCGGTGCGACGGACGGCATTATTGGCCATGTGAAAGATTTCTATTTTGATGATAAAGCGTGGGTTATCCGCTATCTCGTCGTTAACGCCGGTACGTGGCTTTCGAGCCGAAAAGTTTTGATCTCGCCGATCTCAATTGCTCGTCCGGATTGGACGGAAAAAATACTGCCTGTCAGGATCACGAAAGAGCAGGTGAAGAACAGCCCGAATATTGACACTGAAAAGCCGGTCTTGCGACAACATGAGGCGCAGCTCCACGAACATTACGGTTACCCGTTTTATTGGGACGGTGCCGGTCCCTGGGGTGGTGAACCTTGGGGTGGTGGAGTCTACGCGAGCAGGCTGGTA
>Ga0302326_10010756_pt1 | contig 19780 bp, 15 predicted proteins | sample Palsa_T0_3_FD_202264 | JGI IMG/M metagenome (GOLD analysis project Ga0302326, IMG submission 202264) | Peat permafrost microbial communities from Stordalen Mire near Abisko, Sweden - Palsa_T0_3 | ecosystem: Environmental > Terrestrial > Soil > Palsa > Peat permafrost | place: Sweden: Abisko...
GCGTAGGCGTGCAGTGGTTCTCTGACGAGCGCGGCTGCGACGGCCTCGGAGTTCTCCGCGTACGGCAGCCCGGCCGCGACTTCGGCGATGTGACGTTCGGCCAGCCGGCGCCGGCGGAAAAGCGTGGTCTCGACGAACTGCTCGACACGGCCGTAAATTGCGTGCAGCGAGTAGGCGATGCCCACCGCGGTGACGGCGACGATCGCAATGGCCGCACCGCTATGCTCGACCAGCCGTCCGGTGAGCCACTCGACGAGGGAGAAGATGCAAAAGAGCGCCGCCGTAACGATCGTGTAGACGAGCGTGCGGCTGACGACGAACGAGATGTCGAAGACGCGCTGGCGGACGACCGCGTAGGCGATGGCAAACGGCGCGACGGCATAGAGAATCGTCGCCGTCCAAACGAGCGGATCGGAGCTTGCGAGCCAGTATGCCGACGACCACAGGCGTGCCCAGCCCGACGCGTAGCTGAGCAGCGTCAAGAGCACGCCGGTCATCGCCCAAACCAAACGCTGGCGCTGCGGCTTCGGGGCGACGGCGTACGTCGCGAGCAGCGCGATGCTGGCGACGACCACGAGTGCGAGCGCGCCCAGCGTTGCGCCGTACGTCATCCAGAGCGCGGGGGGGATGCCGTACACGAGCGCGTTGACGTCCCAGGCAAGATTCGGAATCGCAAAGAGCACGCCGAGCGGCAAAGCGAGCCGGTCCAGCAAGGCGCGCCACCCGCCGGCGCGGTCGTCGGGAAAGCGTGCGGCGAAGATCAGCAGCCCGACCGGTCCCGCAATGTCGAGCAGATCGGACCCGAACTGCATCAGCGGAAAGACCTCGTCGGGAAAGCGATGCAGCGTGATGTCGGTCGCGGAGATGAGATAGAAGAAGAGACCGTACGTCATGCGGTTGGGACGGCGCAGCAAAATGACGAGCGCGACCGCGATGTACGCAAATCCGGCGAGCCGGAGAATTGCGGTGATCGGCGAGAAGAGCGCGCGGCCGGCCTGCGACGGCCGCAACGGCGCGGCGTTCAGGGTTACGCTGCGAGGCGCCGGCTGCGCTCCGTGACGGGGTCGCGCGACGAGCACGAAGTGGACGGGCTCGCCGTCGAGCGCCGGCTGATAGAGGAGACCGACGATCCGGTCGTGGCCCGTCGATTTCGTGAGATCGAGATAATCGCCGGCCGCGATGCCGGCGCGGGCGGCAGGCGTTTGAGGATCGACGCTCGCAACTTCGAACCCCTTGGTGTAGACGAGGTCGTATCCGAGCGTCGTCTGTGCGGCGAAAAGCTGTACCGTCGCGGCAATGTTGAGCGCGAGCGCGACGGCTGCGGCTAGTAGGGCTGCGAAACGCGCCACGCAAGGCAATTCTCCGGCGCCTTCGGCTAGGACCTTTGAGGAGGATCGGTATCACCGTGAGCACGGCATACGAGCGCTTTCGCGCGCTGCACGAACGAAACGTCGCGTTCATCATGCCAAACGCGTGGGACGGCGCCTCCGCGGCGCTGCTCAAACGCGCCGGATTCGAGGCGCTCGGCAGCACGTCGCTCGGGCTTGCGTTCTCGCTCGGCCGTCAGGACGGACGCCACGCCGTCTCGCGCTCCGAGGCGATCGAACACGCGGCGCTGCTGGCCCGCGTCAGCGGCTTGCCGGTCAACGGCGATCTCGAAGACGGCTTCGGAGCCGATCCGGCGCAGTGCGCGGCGACGGTTCGCGCCGCGGCCGATGCGGGCTTGGCGGGGCTCGGCATCGAGGATACGACGGCCGATCCGGTTCGGCCGATTCATGAGTTCGATGCGGCGGTCGCACGCGTTGCGGCGGCCGCGAGCGCGGCTCGCGGCCGAATCGTGCTCACCGGAAGAACGGATAACTATCTCAATGGCCGGCCCGATCTCGACGATACGATTCGCCGTCTCAGCGCGTTCGCCGAAGCGGGCGCGGACGTGCTCTATGCGCCCGGGCTGCCGGATTCAGATGCGATCGCGGCGGTTGTGCGCGCCGTTTCACCGAAGCCGGTGAACGTCCTGATCGGTCCGGGCGACGGAGCAGTGCCGCTCGCGCAGCTCTCGGCGATGGGGGTTCGCCGCGTGAGCGTCGGCGGCGCGCTCTATCGGGTGGCGATGGGCGCGCTCGTGCACGCCGCGCAAGAACTGCGGGAGGGCAATCTCATGGTCGTGACCGGATCGATCCCCGGCAGCGAGATCGCTTCGTTGCTTCCCGCGTAAACGAGGGTAGAGGCGTGGCGATGATCGCACGCGTTCGTTCGTTCTTCGCGAACCTTGGGCCCGGTTTGATCACCGGAGCCGCCGACGACGACCCGTCGGGGATTTCGACGTACTCCGTCGCCGGTGCGGCGACCGGCTACTCGATGCTCTGGCTGACGCTGGTCTCGACGCCGATGATGGCGGTGATCCAAGGCATGTGCGCGCGCATCGCCATGGTCAACGGCGAAGGCCTCGCCGCCGTGATGCGCAAGCGGCTGCCGCTTTGGCTGACCTATGCGCTCGCGGGGCTCGTGATCGTCGCCAATACGTTCAACGTCGGCGCCGACATAGGCGGCATGGCGGCAGCGGCGCACCTGGTCGTGCCGGTGCCGCCCGATGCGCTGGTCTTTCTCTTCGGCATCGTACTGATCGCCACGCAAACGTGGCTGCCGTATCCAACCATCGCGCGCATATTCAAGTGGCTGACGCTTGCGCTCTTTGCCTATATCATCACGGCGTTCATCGTCCGCCCGCCGTGGGGGACCGTGCTGGTCTCGTTTGCGGTGCCGCAGGTCCGCCTCGAGGGGGCCTGGCTTTCGACGATGGTCGGCGTTCTGGGAACGACGATCACGCCATATCTCTTCTATTGGCAGTCCGCGCTCATGGTCGAGGAAGAGAAGAAAGTCGGGAGACGTACGATCGCCCAGCGGCGCGGCACCGACGACCGTGCGCTGACGGACATGCACGCCGACGTCAACGCGGGGATGATCTACTCCAACCTCGTCGCGTTCTTCATCATCGTCACGACCGCGGCGACGCTGGGGGCGCACGGGATGACCAACATCGCGACCGCAGATCAGGCGGCCCGCGCGCTACGGCCGCTCGCGGGGCCTTTCGCGGAGCTGCTCTTCGCGCTCGGGATGGTCGGAACGGGCATCCTCGCGGTTCCGGTGCTCGCCGCATCCTCGGCGTACGTCGCGGCGGAAACGTTCCGCTTCCGTGAAGGGCTGGGCGAAACGCTCGCGCGCGCTCCCCGCTTCTACGGCATCGTTGCCGCCGGCATCTTGATTGGGATCGCGATGAATCTGCTGCGCGTCGATGCGATCAAGGCACTCTTTTGGTCGGCGGTGCTCAACGGCGTCGCCGCGGTGCCGTTGATCGCCGTCATCGTAACGCTCGCCTCGAGCCGGAAGGTGATGGGCCGGTGGGCGAGCTCGCCGCTCGCGCGCGCATGGGGCTGGGGGACCTTCGCGCTGATGGCCGCCGCGACGGCCGGCATGTTCTACTTCATGCTTCGTCCGTCGTAACGGAAGGAGCTCCGCGCCGTATCGTCAGAGTGCCGTCGGAGTGCAGTCGCTCTTCGATGGTTCGAGCTACCTGCGGGAGCCTTCGGAGCGGCTCGCGTTCTGGCTGACGGCGTTCTTCGCGCTGCCGGCCGCGCTCGCGATCGGCTACGTGCTGCACGAATCGATCGGTGCGTCGCAAGTCGCGCTCTTCATCGTGATCGCGATGGTCTACGTCACGCTGGCGCGAGGCCGGCTGCTCGGCTCCAGCGTCCGCGTGCATCAGCGCCAGTATCCGCGGGTCTTCACCATCGTGCGCCAAGCGTGCGCGGCGCTCGAAATCCCGATGCCGCTCATCTTCGTGCGCGAGGACAACTACGTGCCGGTCGTCGCGCTCGGATTCGGCGAACCGTACGCGCTGGTGCTCTCGAGCCACTGGATCGAGATCTTCGCCGACGACGAGCTCGCGTTCATGGTCGGACGTGAGCTCGGCCACATCGCCGCGGGACACACGCGCTTTCATTCGCTCCTCAGCGTCAACGGCAACGAGAATCCGATCGTCTCGCTGATCTTCGGCGCATGGCTGCGCCGCTGCGCACTGACCTGCGATAAGGTCGGGCTGCTCTGCTGCGGCTCGATCGACGCGGCGATCCGCGCGATGGGCATCGCCGCCTTCCACGAGTTCGGACGGAAAGTCGACTACGAAACTTTCGCCGAGCAGCACGAAGAAGTGCAGAGCGACACGGTGCTGCGCTGGGGCGAATGGCTGAGCAGCGAACCGTATGCGACGCGCCGGATCGCATCGCTGCGCGCGTTCATGACGACGCAGCTGTACGCGGACGCTGAAATGTGGTTCTTGCGCGAGCGCAGCGCGGATCCGCCCGCGCTCGCGGCGCCTGGCGCGACGCACGTAACCCCGCGCGATTGTGCCGGCTGGTGGCGGCGCTTCGCGGCCTGGGCGATCGACGCCGTCGTGGTGACCGCTATCATCACGTCTTTCGGCGGCAGCGTCGTCGGCGATCACCGCGATTCCAACGTCTCGGTGAAGCCCGGCGACGTCCGCATCTCGGAGCCCGGGGCTCCCACGATCGATATCGAGGGCAAGCGCCATGGTGCGGGCGCCGCGGCGACGGGCGCGCCGTCGAAGCGCGGCTGGGAATGGCGCAATCCGGCTGCGGCCTCACCGGCGCCGTCGCCGACCGACGAAGCGACGCTCGGGCCGTTTACGCTCTCGGATAAAGGCGTGTCGCTCAAGGCTGGCGGCGAAGACGTGCCGCTCAGCGCGGAAGGCGTCGCCAACGCGATCGGCGATCTCATCGCGCGGATCGGATTCTTCTTTTGGTTCCCGCTCTATCTCACGGTGCTCGTGGTGATTGCCGGCCAAACGTTCGGCATGATGATCGCGGGGCTACGCGTCGTCACGAGCAACTTCGGCAAGCCGAGCATCGGCCGGACGATCGCGCGTTACGCGATCGTCCTCATCGTTTGGTGGCTTATCATTCCCATGAGCTTCATTTGGCACCGAATCCTACTGCACGATCGCTGGACCCGGACGCGCCTGGTTATGGTCGAGCGCGTCGTCGCCCGCATTACAGGAGCATGATGCTGAGATATTCTCTCGCCGCCCTCACGCTCGCAGGCTTCTGCGCGATGCCTGCTTCAGCAGCCGATCCAATGACGTCGCTGCAATATCTGGTCGGAACGTGGAACTGCTCGTTTCCCCTCGGCGGCCGGCAGGTCACCTACAAGGCGACGTTCTCGTACGACCTCGGCAATAATTGGCTTCGCGAAGACGATTCGTGGCCAGGCGGCGGAACCGACCTGACCATGCTCACGTACGATCCAAAAGCGGCATCGTGGATCGTCACCATCGCCGAGCAAGAGCGCAGCGCCGTCGTCTTTCGCGGCACCGGGAACGATCCCGGCCACGTCGTTTACCATAGCGTCTACCCCGACGCCGGCGCGACCAACATCTTCGATCGCGTATCGCCGACGAGTTATACGGTGCACTTCTCCCAAACGACTGGCGGAAAGACGACGACGTCGGTCACGGCCTGCGTCAAAACGTAACCCTACTGCTCCGCGGTGACTGTTAACCGCACCGCCGCGCTCCCCGAGATGACGTGTCCGACGGCGGCGTTCGCGCTGACCGAATCGATCTGCAGCCGTCCGACGTTTTCGCTGACGTGCAGCGTTTGATGCGTGGTCGGATCGACGAGTGACTTGATCTTCACGATATCGAAGATTTGACCGGTGACGACGCCGTTGTTGCTTCCGATGTTGATGATCACGCTGTGGCCGTCGATGGCGGCGATCTGGCCGGTGAGCGCCGGCGCCGCGGGTGCGGCGTTGAAGCGGCTCGGATCGAGCGAGGCGGCGATCTTCGCCGCCTCGTCGTCGATGAGGTGGCCCATATCGCTGTTCACGAACTGTTCGTTGCTGTACGAACCGGCGACGTAGCCGCTGAAGCCGCCCGCGTTCCACGACGTACCCGAACGCGTTTCTTCGTCGGAAAAGCTCTGCACGATCGCTCCGGTCTTCGCGTCGATGACGCGAACCGCGACCTTAATCGTGACGCGGTGCGTCGAAACGCCGCCCGCCGCGGCGCCGAAGACGCCCGGCAAGAGGCTGCCGGCGCTCGCACCGCTCTGGCCGGTTTGATCGAGCTGCAGGATGTTGCCGGTGATGAGATATCGCGCGCCGATCATGCGGCCGGCGGTGACGGCGCTGGCCGGATCCACTTCGCCGCTCGCCGCGAGCTGGTGCTCGCCGAGCGTCGAGTTGAGATGCGTGCGGTCGACGACCGAGAAGCGGCCGTCGTTGACCAGCCGATCGGTGAGGAGATCGCTGAGCGCGACGCCGGGCTGGAACGAGCCGTACCAATCGGAGGTTAAGCCTTGCGTGGAAAAGTTGAGCACGGCAACGGCGGGATGCGCGGCGTTTTGTGCCGCGACGACGACCGGCGCGTATGCGAGCAGCACCGCGATGGAACCATGGAGAAGACGACGATACACCGGAGATCCTCCTCGCTAGAACGGGAAAGTCACCCCATTATGCCACATTTGGGGCACCTATGTGCGGACGATACACGCTGACCCAGCCGGCCGCGCTCGAAGCGGTTTTTCCGCGCTTCCGCTTTCCGGAGTTCAGCGAGACTCGGCTGCCGCGCTATAACATTGCCCCGGCGCAGACCGTGCTCGGCGTCCGCAACGACGGGCGCGGGGTCGCCGAACTGCTGCAGTGGGGAATCCGCGGTCGCATCAACGTGCGCGCCGAATCGCTGCGCGCGTGGCGCTCGCCGATTCGGCGGCGCTGCATCGAGTTCGCCGACGGTTTCTACGAGTGGTCGCACCGCCGGCCGTTTTACTTTTCGCTGAAGTCCGGCCAGCCGTTCGCCTTTGCCGGATTGTGGGACGCGTCGAACGGAGCGCCGCTATGCGATATCGCGACGTGCGAGCCCAACGCGCTGGTCGCGCCGGTCCACGATCGAATGCCGGTAATTCTCACCGGCGATGCCATCGATCTCTGGCTCGACCCCGAGCCGCTCCCGTCCGAAGTTGCCGCGGCGATGCTGCGCCCGCTTCCCCCGGACGCGATGCGCGTGCGCGAGGTTTCGGCGCGCGTGAATAACGCGAACTACGACGCAGCCGACGTGCTCGCCGATGCCGACCCGCGCTTGCTCTGAGCGATCAGTACGATCCCGGTTGCGACGAGCCAAATGGCGGCGGGAACCGCACCGAGCAGACCCGGTCCGGGCTGGCCCGGCGCCATGAAGAGATCGTTGAAGAAGATCGAGAGCGACGCAAACGCCGTGCCGGCCGAGGCGAGATAGCCGAGCATTGCGAGCCACTTTGGCGCGCGGTCGTGGCGGCGCATGCTGTGCGCGGCGGCGAAGAGAAAGATCGAGACCGGCGCGTAGCCGAGGCCGCCCTGCGCGAAGATGAACGCATCGTAGATTCCCGCAAAGCCGCGGCCTTGAAAAACGTCGGGCACGGCATAGAGCGCGGCGGTGAGCAGCGACGCCGCCCAGAGCGACGTGGTCACCATGATGACGCCGGCAATCAACGCGAAGGTGGGAAGCCCTTCTTGGCGGCCAGGGGCGTTCGCGAGATAGCTGCGCAGGCCCACGAGAAACCACAGGAAGAACGCGGCGGCGGGAAACGTGAGCCACGCGCCGAGGAGCAAACCGGACCGGTGCGAGTCGATGGCCAGCGCGATATCGATCGTGCGCGAGGCGAGCGACGGCATCCCGTTGTTGAGGAACGTCGCGACGAGTAGCACCGCGACGTAGCAGAGGACGGACCAGCCGGCAGAGCGCTCTGCTGAGATATTTTCCATGGCCGTTATCTCATACCCACGACGAAGCGTTTCCTTCCCTGCATTTCAGAGCCCATAGTACTTAAATGCCGGCCACATCATGGCGAGCTGCGCGTGCGGCTGCGTGCAGAGATAGACGGGCAGCGGGCCCTCCAGCATCCAGCGGTAGTCGTTGCGGTAGACGGCGACTTGTCGAACGTTCCCAAAGTGCGCGACGAGCAAATGGTAATCGGTCGCGCCGACCGCGAGCACCGACTCGCCGGAGTAGCCGCGCGTGCCCCAGAGGTAGTATTGATTGTTCGGGCTGATGACCGCCGGCAGGCCGTAGCGCGGGCCGTAGTAGTCGAGGGCGCCCGCGTACGCGTAGCGATCCGCGAAGATCGCGGTGATCCGGCGCTGGGCTGGCGGCAGCGACCAGTACGCGCCGGCGACGGTTTGCGTCATCCCTTGCCAGCCGAGTTGGTCGGCGAACATCGGGTTGATGAGATGGTACGTGCCGTCGGGCGGTGCGGGGCGGCTCAATCCGATGGCGCGCTCGTACGCCATATAGGCCGGCAGCGGAAGGATCGGAAGCGAGAGCGGAAGCATCGGCGTGCCGGCGATGACCACGGCGCCCGCGAGCGCGCCTTTCGCCGCCGTGCCGCGCGCGCGCAGCGCCGCCTCGATCGCGACCGCGCCCGCGGCAAAGAGCGCCGGATAGTAGCCTTGGATGTAGTAGCCGCGCCCGATCGTGAGGATCAGCATCCCGAGCAGAATCAGATATGCCACGGTAAGGAAGCGGTACTCGCGCTCGCGGTAGAGCCAGATCAAACCCCAGACCCAAAACGGCGCGTAGAGCGGGTTCTGATAGGCGAACTGCAGCGCGAACATGTAGATCGCGTTGATCCAGCGGTTTGGCGATTCGTCGGCCATGCCGTTTGCGAGCGCGTGCCGGTTGAGCTGGTCGTTATGCAACACCTCGAGCATCGGCAGCCCGTGCGCGATTTGCCAGACCGCGTTGGGGAGAACGAGAGCGACGACCAGCGCGATGGCCGCTATCAGCCGCGGCGATCGCAAAAGCCTCGCGTGGCCGGTCGTCGCCAGTCCGATCGCCAGCGCGAGCGCGCACGCCGCGATCGAATACTTGGCGTAGAGGGCTACCGTCAAGACCAGAGCGATGGGGAAATAGAATCGCGTGTCGTCCGTTTTCACCAACCGGATCGCGAGATAGAGCAGCACGGTCCACGCCGCCGGCGAAAGAAACTCAGTCGAGAGTCCGTACGCGATGCCGATGAGGCCGGGCGCGAGAACGATCGTGAGCGTCGTCAGCAACTGGGCCAAGGCGCGGCCTCCGAGCTCGCGCGCGATCGCGGCGCCGAAGAGCACGGTAACGCCCGAGAGGACGGCGGGAAAGAAGCGCAGTCCCCAAACCGGATACGCCAGCGGCGCGGTGAGCCAAGTGACGAACGGCGTGAGCGGCGGCTGGTCGACGTAGCCCCACGACAAATGCTTAGCGCAGTCGATGAAATAGAGCTCGTCGCGATAGTAGCCGAAGCGATGGTTGAAGGCGAGGTGCGCGACGACGGTGCCAAGCGCGAGGATATATGCGCTTGGATGGAGCTTCATGCGGTGTTAGGAGCCGATCCCGCGAGAAACAGTTGGCTGATGCAGAGACCGGCGATTCCCGCCTCGGCGATCGAGCCGAAGACGAAGCTCGCGTCCCACCAGGTTCCGCCGAAGAGCGGAACGGCGAGGGCAAAGTACGCCGCGAAGAAGGCCGCCGGCACGGCGAATCCGAGGAACCGGAAGGCGTTGGCGTTGCGCGCCGAGGGCGCGAACCGCGCGACGATCAGGTCGCCGACCGCCCCCGCCGCAACCGCGGCCAGGACGACCAGCAGCAGTTCGGTGAAATCGCTCGACAGCTCGCCGCCGATCCAGAGCTTCTCCACCACGCAGATCACGATGAGCGCGCCGAAGTGCAGGCGCTTGCGCACGCAGAGATAGAGCACCGCAGCTGCGAGCAGCACGCTCTGCCAAATAACGATCGAGATCTCGAGCGCTTGGCGGTAAAAGAGGAAGACCGAGAGCACGAACTGATCGCGCGGGAAAGTGACTTGCGAGAGCGGATGATCGCGCATCAGCGCTTCGGGATAAAAGCCAAACTGCGTAACGAACTGAATGATCTCGAATGCGAGACCGAGCGAGATGAGCATCGGGAGCTCGTCGCGGAGGTTCGCGGCGTCGGGACGGCGCAGCGCGCTGCGCACGGGACCCGTGATCAGAAAGAAGAGGCCGGTGAGCAAAAACAGATGCGGTGGACTCAAGAGCAGATCGAGTTGATGCTCGAAACCGAAGAACGCGTGCCAGATAAAATCGAGCGCGCCGCCGAGCAGCAATCCGGCGACGCCAAGGACGCTCTGTACGTAGCCGTCGGGAATCGCCCGCCGGAACGATCCGGTCTGACGATAGTTGCGCGCGATGGCGACCCCGAGCACGGCGGCAGCAAACACGGCGCCGCTGTACATCGTCATGTGCCACGGATTGAGGAACGACTCCACCGCGAGGAAGAGATGCTGGTGAGCGTCGATGAATAGGCCCGTCATGATCCACAGGCCCGCAAGGGTTACGACCCAGTCGAGTCCGCTGGGCGCGCCCGGCCGCTCGCGGGTGAGCTCGAGCGCGGGAAGCGACGCCTCGGTATCGATTCGAGGCGAGAATAACTCCACGAGGTTCATGTACCGTCGGTCATCCTGGGACTCGCCTCGAAAACCTTTTGGTAGCTTCCTTTTGACGCTCGCGCCCGTATGGGCGTGTGCTGCGCTGCTCGCCGGTTGTTCGCCCAAGCCGGTAGGGGTTCCGCTGAATCTCACCGTCTCGGCGAAGCAGCCTCACGCATGGCCGACGCCGCCGGTCGCCGCACCGAATGCGCCGCCGCGCATCGTGCGGGTATGGTTTTCCACGCTCACGATCACGCCTGGATCGTGGTTCGATGGGGCTATTTTGGTTAGTACGAACGTCGCATCGGTCGAGGTTCGGACGGCTGCATTTTCGATCAACAGCGATCACGTCGCGCCGGGGCTCTATCGTTTTCACACGCACGTGCTGGAGTTGCCGCCGCTCTCTCGCCGGCATTCGTACGAACTGTACATTATCGCCCGCAATACGCCGGGCGATCAGGAGGTCGAGGAGGCGCCGCTGCGCGTCGAATGAGCGCATGAATACGGCCGAGGTGCCGCGGCGCTCGATCAGTTTCCCCCAGACACTGCCACCTCGCCACGCACGGCATCCTCGGGCCGCCTACCGAGCGTACGGCGGACGCATGAAAAAAGCCTGAAGGCCTCCGGCCTTAGCCGGGCGGTCGCCTGCAGTAGGCCCCGGCGCGCTCGGAGAAGCCTAGGCCCCTATGAAATTATTCTTATCGAAGGCCCGGCTCGCCGTTCTGGCGGCCCTGCTGGCAGTGGCCGGCATCTACTCCCTCGGCGCCGCGCCTGCGCTCGCGGGCGGGAGCATGACGATCGTGCAGCCCGACGGCACGCAGAACCTCTACCACGACGTCATGATCAAGGTCATCCACAACGTGCTCTACGTTACGTCGGGCGATGGGAAGGGCACGCTCGTGATCAATCGAGCGGCGTGCGCGTACCAAGGGCAGCTCATGGTATGCTTTGCGACCCATGCGACGCTGGTGCAGTCCGGTTCGGTGAGCCCGCTCGACTTTAAAACGGGCACGCTGTACGTCAACACGACCGACGATTGGCAGCAGCTCGCGCTCTCGACGACCAAAGTTGCGCCGCACGGCATCATGCTTTCGTTTACGACCAAGCGCGGAACGTACGTGAGTTTGACCGGCACGTTCGATAAGGTGGTGAAGTAATGAAATACGCGTGCATGGTGATCGCGATCCTATTCACGCTGCAACCCGCGGTTGCGTCGGCGGGCCCGCGCGGAGGTGGCGGCGGCGGGGCAGCGCGCGGCGGCGGAGGCCGTCCGGCCGGCGGTATGTCGCGTCCCTCGGGCGGGGCGTCGCGTCCCTCAAGCGGGGCGTCGCGTCCCTCGGGCGGCGCCTCGCGTCCGTCGAGCGGCTTCAATCTTGGGGGCGACACGCAGCGACCGCAGAGCCGTCCCGCAACGTCGAACCGCGCCCCGGTTTCATCACAGCGCCCGAGCGGTAGCAATAGCGGCAACCGCGGCAACGGGAACGTTGGCCAAGGAAACCGCGGCAACGGCAGCAACGGCGGCAAAGGCACGATCAACAACGGCAACAACGGCAAAGGCAACAACGGCAAAGGCAACAACGGCAAAGGCACGCTCAACAACGGCAACCGCGGCAACGGCAACAACAGCGGCAACCGGGGCAACGGCAACGTCAATAACGGCAACGGCGGCAACAATAACAACAACGGGAACCGCGGCAACAATAACAACAACGGCAACTTCAGCAACAACAACATCAACCGGAACACCAACGTGAACATCAACAATCCGGTGTACGGCGGGGGCGGCGCGTGGGGTTGGAACCACGGCGCTGCTTGGGCGCCTGCGCCGTATTATTGGGGCGGCGGGTTCTGGGGCGCGATGGCGGTCGGCGTTACGTCGGCGGCGGTCGGCGCAGCGGTCTACGGTTCGGTCGTGGGCCCCAGCAACGTGACGTACAACTCCTATCAGGTGCAACCGAACACGCCGGGCTCGACCTTCCTCTCCAACTATCAGTTGGTGCAAGTGCAATGCGGGCCGCCCAATCTCGTAGTGGTCTACGGCCCGGAAAATAGCGTGATCTGCGCGAGCCCGAACAACCTCGTGGCCGCCGGAAGCTACCAGCTCAATACGGAGACGCTTTCGCTGAGCGCCTATTCGCAATGAAGTCCGGCATGGCCGGCGCGCTCGCTGTCGCGTCGGTTATGCTCGGGGCTTGCTCGGACAGCATCTCGAACGGCGCTGCGATGCCGCCCACTTCGGTGGCGATTCGCGGCGCCGACGCGTCTTCGAGCGTCTCCAAGGCGTACGACTTTCTGCGCTTGATGATGGATAAGTACGCCAAGGGATCGACGACTCGGCTCGTTCAGAGCTTTGACGGCGGGCCGCTCAAGAGTTTTCGCGCCGCCGTCACATACGACGACGCGCTGTTCGTGGATGCGATGCTCGCGCAGGGGAGCGCAGACGACCTCGCGCGCTCCAAGGTCGTCGGTGATGCATTCTTATACGTCCAGGCGCACGATAAGGCCGGCGACGGGCGGCTGCGCGCCGCATACGGGCCGAAGCCGTTGAAGAATCCGGGCGACATCAAGGTTGAAGACGATACGAGCGACGTCGGCAATATGGCATGGGTCGGTCAAGCGCTCGTTCAGATCTATGCGAGGACCGGCGAGTCGGCCTATCTCGACGGTGCGCTCGCGATAGCGCAGTGGCTGCAGGCCAATACCTACGACGCGCGCGGCGCCGGCGGATATACGGGCGGTTACACCGCGCGCGGCAAGAAGATCGAGTGGAAATCGACCGAGCACAACATCGATATCTATGCGTTCTTTACGATGCTTGCGACGGAATCGGGTCAGAGCGCGTGGGCATCGAATGCCGCATGGGCGCGGCAATTCGTCGCCTCGATGTGGGATGCAACGGACGGGCGGTTTTACGTCGGCACGCTCGACGACGGCGTGACTCCGAACAAGCCGTTCAAGCCCGAGGACGTGAACTCGTGGAGCTATCTCGCGTTCGCCAATCCGGCGTGGGCCGCCGCGCCCACCTGGGACGTGACGAACCTCGCGGTGACGCACGGCGGCTTCAGCGGCGTGAGTTTTTGCAGCGGCGACCGCTCCGGGGTCTGGTTCGAGGGCACGTCGCACCTCGCCGATGCGCTCGAGCTGCGCAACGCGCCGGGCGATCCAGCGCAAGCGCGGCAGTACCGCAGCGACGTCGCGTACGCGCAGACCAACGGGCGCAACGGCGACGGCCTCGGCATCATCGCCGCGTCGAAGACGATCGGCGACTGCGACGGCGACAAATACTTTCCGTCGCTCCACGTCGGCGCGACCGCCTGGTACGTCATGGCGGCCGGCGCCGAGAACCCGTTCCTGCTGCTGCACTAAACCCCCAATGCCACCCAGGTGGCACTCGGCCGGCCTATGGTGGCCGCATGTTCCTGGAGCGCTACTGCGTGATCGACGTTGAGACGACCGGCTTCAGCCCCGTTCGGGATCGGATCGTCGAGGTCGCGTGCGCGGTGGTGGAGGGCGATCGGGTCGTCGAACGCTGGGCGACGCTGGTCGATCCAGAGGTCCCGATTCCGCCCCAGGCGACCGCGATCCACGGCATCACCGATGAGATGGTCGCCGATGCGCCGTCGCTCAGCGCGGCGCTTCGGCCGGCGCGGCGTCTATGCGAAGGGCGCGTCGTTGCGGCGCACTGCGCCGGCTTCGACCTCTCGTTTCTCGGTGCGTCGATCGGCAGCGAAGCGCTCTGTACGATGCGCTTGGCGCGTGCGCTCTTCCCCGAGGCGCAGAATCACAAAAATCAAACCTTGCGCCGGTTTCTCGACGTCGACGGCATCGCGGGCGAGCGTTTCGACGCGCATCGCGCGCTCGGCGATGCGGTTGTCTCGGCCCACGTTCTGATCGCGTGTCGCCGCCGCTTTCGGTTCCGCCGGCCGAACGAGTCTTGGAGCCGATTCGTGCGCCGCGCTGCGATCGTTACGGTCGACCATCACGCCATTCAACTGCGTCGCGCAAGCTAACCGAAGCGCGGCGCAGCCATTGCGCGACGTCCGAATCTGGGTCGTCCAGCGTTATCGCAAGCGTCGAGGCGGCGCGCGTCAAGGCCATCAGAATCCAACGCTTGGCGACCTCCTCGGGAGTGCTTCGATCGCCGGCATGGAGATTGGGACGTGCGAGGCGGTGCCGGTAGAACGCGTCGAGGCCCACCAACAGCGTACACCATCCCTCGAGGCCGCGCATCGAATCGTATTGCACGATGCGAACCTGCTCCAGGTCGGCAACCTCCATGCGGCGTACCATCTCGTCGCAGCCGTTCCAAGTGTCGTAGCCAAATGTTTCGAGCGTGGCGCCGATGTGTGAGAACCGGCGCCCGTTCTCGGTCGTCACCTCGCGCGGTGGAACGCACACCAGCAGATCTTTGTGCGGTAGACGCGCGTCGTCGAGGCAACGGAGGAGCTCGCGCAGCAACTGCTCGTCATACGGCGCCGTTTGAACGACGATGCGGCCGCCGGAGAGCTGCGGATGCGGAACGACTCGCCAGCCCGCGCAATCCATCTCGCGCGCGACGGCGGTTGCGAATGCGGCAACGTTGTGCGACATGCGCAGACTTTGCGACAAATCGACTAAAAGGCGCGCGCCGGGAGGAACGCCCGTGGTCCAGTCGCACGGCGTCTGACGGCGGACGAGCTGGTCGATGCCGTCGGCGAGGACGATCCGGTTTAGCGGGTAGAGCGCGCGCAGCACGTCGCGCTCCGGGTCGAGACAATCTTGGGCCTCGTCGACGCAGACATAATCGAATCCAAACCGCTCGGGTTCGAGCGCTTCGAGAATTTCGGCTTCGGCTCGGCGCTCGGCCGCCGGCATCGCGCCGAGAAACGCGCAAAACGCGCCGTCGATGCGCGAATAATCGATCTGCCCGTTGAAGCGCGGGATATCGGCACCGAGCTCGCTGCAGGCCTCGGCGAGAAAGTCCACGAGCGTGGTCACGCGCACCTTGCGGTCGACCAACGTATCGTCGTTGACGACCGAGCGGATGAGCCGCTCGATTTCGTGGCACAGCGCGTGATGGTAGGTGAGGACGAGCAGGCGCTCTTGCCTCACGCGCGCGACGTGTTCGGCAAGCAGCGCGAGCGTCGTGGATTTTCCGCTTCCCGCCCGGCCCGCAAGCCGGATCTGCCGGCTTCCTAAAGCCTCGCGTACGGCATCGAACTTGCCATCGGCAATCGCTGCATTCGTAAGGCGATCGACTGCAGCCCGATCCCGCGGCACGATGCGGCGGCGGCGCGCGAGGACGTTGCCAATCGTGGCAACGGCGGATCGATAGTGCTGCGCCGGCTCGGCAAAGAGACCCGCGGAACGCGTGGCGGCGGCTTGCAGCAGCGACGACCACGTCGCTTCGCGGCCGGCGATATACTCCGGCATCGGTTTTAGGTCGGCTTCCGGTACGTCCGTGAGCCAGGCCAATCCGTGCACGAAGATGCGTTCGTTACCGTATCGGCGCGCGAAGGTATCGACTGCGATCACGGCGTCGCCGACTTGTTTGGCGACGGAACGTCGCGACGCTACGCGCCCGTAGATGGGGACGATCTCGGTGCCCGCAATTTCGAAGCGATCGCGGCTCTGCTGCTTGACTTCGATCGCGAGCAGACCGCAGAGGATCGACGCCTGCGGCGCTGTGGTTCCATCGCGCATCCGCGCGGCAAGGACGGGACGCGGCTTTGCGAGCGAGACCTCAACGAGAAGGTCGACGTCAAAAAGCATCCGCGCGCCGACAAAGATGCGGACCCGATCGGTCGACGAGTCGCCGAGGCCGCGCCACTCAGATGCGATCGAATCGCGAAGCCGCTCGGCGACGGGCATCTCGTTCTCGGGCGCCAACGCGACGATTTCCAGCATGCAGGCAGTCCTTCGACTTCGCGACCTTCGGTCGCTCCGCTCAGGATGACACGGCGTCACCAAGGCAGAAACAGGGGGCATGGCGCGGAGCGCGGCCGGTTCGTTCGCTCAGCGCGTGCACTCCGCGGTGCGCGCGCGGAGCGCGGAGCGCAGTCCGGCTCGTGGCGACTTTTTGGGCGGCCTTGCGGCATCGCTCGGGCTCGCGGCCTGCGCGGGGCCGGCGTCGTTCGCAGTTCCGCCGCGCGTGCCCGCGGCGCGTCGGCTCGATTCGAGCAGCCGCATCGTCGTCGTCGGAGCCGGGGCAGCCGGAACCACGTGCGCGTACCGCCTCTACCAAGCCGGCTTTGCGAGCGAAGTCTACGATGCCAACTCGCGCGCAGGCGGCCGCACGTGGACGCTGCGCGGATTCTTTGCCGACGGCCAGTACTCCGAGCACGGTGGGCAACTGATCGCCACCTCGCAGCATCGCGTGCGCCAACTGGCGGCCGAGCTCGGCTTGCATCTCGTCAACCTCAACGGACTCTACCCACGCGATGCCGTCGATACATATTTCATTGACGGCGAGCGGTACACGCACGATCAAGCGCTGCGCGATTACGATCGATACGTTTACGGCCCGCTCACCGCAGCGGCAAAAGCGGCGGGAGATCACACCACGTTCTACCGTCACAGTCAGGCCGGCGTCAAACTCGACAACCTGAACGTGGAAGAGTGGCTGGCCGCCAACGTAGACGGCGGCACGTCGTCAAAGATCGCCAAGCTGCTGATGCTTGCCTGCCTGAGCGAGTACGGCGGCGAACTGCACCGTCAGAGCGCGCTCAACCTCATCTATCTCTTCTCCGGAATGCGTCACAGCAAGCTCGATCTCTCCGGGACCGGCGAGAACGACAAATACACGATCGACGGAGGCAACGATCAGCTCGTTGCGCGCATGGTCGCGGCTATGCCCTCGGGAACGGTCACGCTCGGAACCAAGCTCACGGCGCTCGCGCGTAACTCCGACGGCAGTTATACGTGCACGTTCTCGGCGAGCGGTTCGAGCCGGCGCGTGAACGCCGACGTCGTCGTGCTCGCGATCCCGTTCACGGTGCTCCGCGAGGTCGATCTCTCACGGGCTGGATTCTCGGCTCGCAAACGCCGCGCGATCGATCGCCTCGATCTCGGATCGAATGCCAAAGTCCACTTGCAGTTCACGTCGCCGTACTGGCTGCACGAGCATTACAGCGGCACCGCCTACGGGGACGCCGCATATCAAGACTCCTGGGATATCAGCATCGGGCAGAAGGGCCGTGCGGGCATGCTGGTTTGCTTCCCCGGCGGCGCGCAAGGCACGAAATATACCGGCGCCGTGCATGGCGCGGCGCCCGAGGCCACGGCGCAGCGCTACCTTCGCTCGCTCGAATCCTCGTTGCCCGGCGCGCTAAAGGCGTACAACGGTATGGCCTATCAGGATTTTTGGGTCGGCGATCCCCTGACGCGCGGCGCGTACTCGTACTATCAGGTCGGCCAATATACGACGCTGTGCGGCGAGGAACGAATCCCGCAGCAGAACGTGCACTTCTGCGGCGAGCAGACGTCGATCAAGTGGCAGGGCTATATCGACGGAGCGGTCGAGAGCGGCGAGCGGGCCGCTCGCGAGATCCTACACAACCGCGGCCAGTAACTCCGGAATCGGCTTGGCGCGTTGCTCGAACGCGCACAGCAGGTTCGCGAGCGCCATCTGCTTGGGCGTTCGGCAGCGAATATCGAGCAGCCGCGGGCTGCAGAGCAGAATGCTGACGGCGCGCGCGCGAGATATTGCGACGTTAAAGCGGTTGCGATCGAAGAGAAACTCGACGTTGCGCGGAACGTCCTCGCCGCTCGAGGTCGCCATCGAGTAGAGGACGACGGGCGCCTCTTGGCCCTGGAACTTGTCGACCGTTCCGACACGGACGCCCGTTTGCGGATCTACGTCGATGCCGGCCTTGGCGAGTCGCGCGAGGATCAGCCGCAGGTGTGCGTTGTACGGCGTGACGACGACGATATCTCGCTCGGTGATCGGGCGTGCGATGCCGTCGAGCTCGCGCGGCCGCGAATCGACGACCTTCCCGCCGGCGAGGAGCTGGGCGATGATTTCTACGACGGCGTCGGCTTCTTCAGACGAGAGCGAACTGTTTCCGGCGTGATCGATCCCAGCGAAGTAGAGCCCGGCGAGTTCGTGCCCCGGCATAACGACGCTGTGCCTTGCGGTTTGTCCGGCCGCTTGCAGCCGGTTGTCGTACATTGCGTCGGAAACGAACGCGCAGATCTCCGGCTGCATGCGATAGGAACGATCGAGAAAGATCCCGCGCTCCGGAGGGACCGTACGGGCATCGCCGAGCAGGTGCGCGAGCACGGAGTTGCCGGCTCCCTCCGGCTGGCTGCCGAGATTGACCTGCGGGAGCTGTGACGGATCGCCGAGGACGACGACGTTGCGCGCGCAGAGCGAGCTCGCGAGCGCGTCGGCGAGCGCGACCTGTCCGGCTTCGTCGATGAAGAGGTAGTCGAATGCCTGCCTGAGCTCTTCACGCGCGAAAAGCCACCCCGTGCCGCCCGCCAGCTGATAATCGCTGCCATAAAAGGCATCGTTGTTGTCGACGGACGTGATGAACGGCTGCGACGCCTCGGAGCGATACATGGAGCCGTCGCCGCTGCTCTTGTAGAGACCGCGGAAACCGGCGCCGCGCTCGGCCGTCCGCGCTTCGACCATGTGCAGCAGATTATGGATCGCTTTATGACTCGTGCTGGTGACGGCGACCCGCTTGCCGGCCGCAAGCATGTCGCAAATGAGCTCCGAGCCGATCGTGCTCTTTCCGCTGCCGGGCGGCCCCTGGATGAAGAGGTAACTGCGATCGAGCGCGCCGGCGATCGATGCGACCGCTGCGGCGGTGACCGGTTCCGGTTGGAGCACCGCACGGGGCGACGTAAGCCGAGGAGCGCGGGCGGCGAGCAAATCATCCGTTGCGGGGAAGTCGCCGGCGAGGTTCCCGCGCGCGAACGAATCGGCGATGCGCTCGACGGCGTCGCGCTGTATGTTGGTTGGGATCGGCTGGCCGGGGATGAGCTCGGTGATCCCGCGCACGATTTCGATCGGGGCCGTCGTCTTCAATTGAAGCCGCCGGGCGTCGAGATCGAGCGAGACGATCGTGCCGCCCTTCTGCGTTCTCGGATCCACGACGCCGTCGCCGTCGCCGAGTTTGCGCTGCTGTTCGGGAAAATCAAACGTATAGACGAGACTGCTGCCGCGCCCGGGTTTAAAAGGAGCGATATCCTCGCGCAGCGCGAGACCTCCGATCGCGTCGCGATCGAACTCGAGCAGCCTGTCCACGTTTTCGCAGCGGTCGAAGAAAGCCCACCAGGCGGGCTTGGCTTCGCGGCGATGGTAG
>Ga0302326_10010757_pt1 | contig 19778 bp, 18 predicted proteins | sample Palsa_T0_3_FD_202264 | JGI IMG/M metagenome (GOLD analysis project Ga0302326, IMG submission 202264) | Peat permafrost microbial communities from Stordalen Mire near Abisko, Sweden - Palsa_T0_3 | ecosystem: Environmental > Terrestrial > Soil > Palsa > Peat permafrost | place: Sweden: Abisko...
CCATTGCCAGAGACACCGCCGGTATGGGCCGGTAACCCTCGGGAGGGCAGACGCAGTCGAGTGCCCAATCGTTGGCATCGGTAGCCGAGCCGCCGTTGCCGAACAGGATCAGCTTGCCGCCGCGCCGGACACATTCGTAGATGGCCTGCGCGGCTGCGCCGATGGCTTCGGATTGTTCCGCGGCCACCTGCGCGCGCAGGCCCGCGTCGTCGTGCACCTTGAGCCGGATGGATTGAGCGACCTCGGCGATCACCTCGTCGGTCTGCTGCTTCTGCTGGCCCAGGAACGGATAGAGAAAACCGGCATCGCCGGTGTCCAGGCCCAACTCGCGGTGCTCGAAGAATACGTGCACGGTCTCCCACAGCACGTGGTAGAGCATCTCGATCGTTTCCTGGTGTATAAATGGATGCTGCGTGTGAGCGGCGACGGCATAATCGCCTTCGAGTCCCGGCAGAGCGAATGTCATGGCGCGCCGCGCGCGTGCCATTTCGAGCGCGGACCACACTTCCGGATCGCCCTGCGGCGGGCCAAATCCCATCGCCATATCGTCGGCGCAGAGGACGGCTTCGAGCCAGGGCCGGTAGAGCATCGACAGGTCCAGAGCCGGCAGCGCGCGCTTGCCGACAATTACCGGGTGCACGAATTCCACGGAGACATGCTGCGCGTCGGTGGCATAGGGCCCGCGGCCGAATGCCAGCAGTCGGCCTCCGCGCAGGAAGCGGTCGGACATCTCGCGGCTGGCGTGGGCCAAGCGGCCGGCTTCGCGCGCGAAGAACTCCTCGCAGAGCTGGTTGCGTTCCAGCAGTCGATCTTCAACGCGCTTGGCCAGATCGCACTTGGCGGTCATGCGAGCACCATCCTAACAGATGCGGGGCAAGGGATCGCCCACCAGCATGTCGATCACGCGCGTGCCGCCGTACAACGTGGAGACCAGCACCGTGCCGGCGGGTTGCGCGCGCACCTCGCCGATGATGGCCGCCGCCTCGCCGCCCGGCGCGGCCTGCAATGCGTCCAGCGCGGCATCCGCGGCGTCCGCGGCGACTACGGCCAGAAATTGCCCCTCGTTGGCGATGTGCATAGGCTCCAGGCCGAGCAGTTCGCATGCGCCGCGCACGGTGTCGCGGATGGGAATCTTTTCCTCCGCCAGGCAGATCCCCAGACCGCAATCGCGCGCCAGTTCGTTCAGCGAAGTGGCCACACCGCCGCGCGTAGGATCGCGCATCCAGTGGATGGCGCCAGGCGCCGCGGCGGCCATAGCCTCCACCAGCGGCAGCACGGAGCGGGTGTCAGAGCAGATCTGCGCCTCCATGTCGAGTTCGCCGCGGGCCAGCAGGATGGTGATGCCATGGTCCCCGATGGGCCCCGACAACAGGACCCGGTCGCCGCGACGCACGGACTGCGGCGAAACTTGGACGCCCTCGATCAGCCGCCCGATGCCGCAACTGCTGATGTACATGTGGTCGGCTTTGCCATGCTCGACCACCTTGGTATCCCCGCCGGCGATGACTACACCCGCGCGCCGCGCTGCCGCGGCCATGGCGCGCACCTCGAACTCCAGAATCTCAGTAGGCAGACCGGCCTCCAGCACAAACGTCACCACTAGGGTTTCCGCGCGCGCGCCCGAGACTGCCAGATCGTTCACCGTGCCGTTGACCGCCAGTTCGCCGATAGATCCGCCGGGAAAGCGCAACGGCTTCACCACGAAGCTGTCGGTGGTGATGGCCAGGCGCGTGCCGTTCATCTGGACATAAGCGGCGTCGCCCAGCGCTCCGGGCGAAACGTCGCAGAGCAGCGGTACGAAGAGCCCTTCCACGAGCCTGCGGCTGGCCTTGCCGCCTGCGCCGTGGGCCATCTCGATCTGCGCGTCCCGGAACCGGATCTTGGGAACTGTGGCCGTCATGCCCCTACCGTAACAAGCGACGCCTTGCGATGCTCGTAGTTGTAGTATGCCGCACACGAGCCTTCGGAGGAAACCATCAGCGCGCCTACCGGATTTTCCGGGGTGCATTCCTTGCCGAACAGCTTGCATTGCGCCGGCTTCAACACGCCCTTCAGAACTTCGCCGCATTGCGCGGCCTTCGGGTCGGTGACGCGGATGCCGGGAATGTGGAAGCGCTGTTCGGCGTCGAACTCCGCGTAGCTGTCGCGAATCTTCAGCGCCGACTGCGAAATGAAACCCATGCCGCGCCACTCGAAGTAAGGGCGCAATTGGAAGACTTCCGCCATAGCCTTGAGCGCCGCGTGATTGCCTTCCCACGGCACCACGCGCCGGTATTGATTCTCGACTTCGGCGCGGCCTTCCTTCAATTGCCGCAGCAACATTACGACAGATTCCAGCATGTCCAGCGGTTCGAAGCCGGAGACCACGATAGGCTTGCCTTCATGCCGCGCGATCCATTCATAAGGCCGGCAGCCGATGACCGTGGACACGTGGCCGGGACCGATGAAGGCATCCAGGCGCATATCCGGCGAATCGAGGATCGCGCGGATGGCGGGAATGATCGTAACGTGATTGCAGAAGACGGAGAAGTTGCGGAGGCCCAGCTTGCGCGCGCGCATCAGCGTGAGCGCGGTGGAAGGCGCGGTGGTTTCAAAGCCGATGGCGAAAAACATCACGTGCCGGTCGGGATTGGTTTGCGCCAATTTCAGCGCGTCGGAGGGCGAATAGACGATGCGCACGTCCGCCCCGCGGGCCTTGTATTCGAGCGGGCTGCCGTGAGTGCCGGGCACGCGCATCATGTCGCCGAACGCGGTGAAGATGACTTCGGGCTGCTCGGTCATGGACAGCCCATCGTCAATGCGGCCCATCGGCAGCACGCACACCGGGCATCCGGGGCCGTGGATCAGCTCGATATTTGCGGGTAGCAGATCTTTCAGGCCGAAGCGGTAGATCGCATGGGTGTGGCCGCCGCACACTTCCATCAGCCGGTAGTGCCGTTGGGGATCGGCCAGACGGCGGATCTCCTGGGCGGTCTTAGAGATCAGTTCGGGTGCTCGGAATTCGTCGACGAATTTCATGACTTACTCACTAGGGGACTTAGTGGGGCAGGCCCGTGGCCTGCGCGGGTCCCTTGGACCCGCTCCTGTGGGCGGCCTACGAGGCCGCCGCAGGCCACGGGCCTGCCCCACATGACTACTCATCCGTAATAGCCTTCGACCTCGCGCATGGCGGCTTCGTCCTCGCCGAGCACCGCGAGTATCCGCATCTGATCCGCAGCCTCTTTCTCGCCGATCTTGCTCATGGCGAAACCCACGTGGATGAGGACCCAATCGCCCGCCTGGGCGGGATCGTCCTCCAGGAGACCCACATCGATCTTGCGGCGCACTCCAGCCACCTCGACCAGCGCCAGGTTCTCGCGCTCCGGCAATAGCTCAACGATTCGTCCTGGGATCGCCAGGCACATGCTTCCTCCTTACTCCGGTTTTCGCCGGGCCACCATGTCGAACGCGAACTTCAGCTCGTCTTTGAGCTTCAGCACGCCGCCGGCCACCGCCGCCAGCTTGATGCGATAGTCGCTTTGCATCACGGTAAACTCGCCGAACACGCGCAGCATATCGCCGGTGAGCGCCACCTGCGCGGTCAAGCGATGGGGACGCGTCACCCCATGAAGCGTCAGGTTACCATCGATCTGCACCCGGCCGTTGCCGTTTGCAGAAGCTTCGGTGCTCTCGAAGACGATCTCGGGATATTTGGAGATCTCCAGCACGTCGTCCTGCATGTTGCGCAGCATCTCGCGGCGATCCTTCTCGCTCATGTCGTTTTCAACGGTCAGAGACGCCGCCCGGATCTTCAGCCGCAGGGACGTCTGTTCAGGGTGCGCGGGATCGCCGTGAACCTCGCCACTAAAGTCGCGAATAGCGACCACCGGGTTGTGGCCCAACCCGGACAAAAGTCCGCCCGCGAAGCCACGGACTGTAAACCGGCTCATGCCGGGGTCGATCAGATAATCGGTTACGGCAGCCTCCTTGGCGATCACATACTTCTCAGTTTCATGTACTTCTCAATGTCCGGAACGGCCGTGGATAGCAGGCTGAGGCTGCTCATCCCTGCCTGTCCCATCAAGCGGCGTACGATGGGGTTGGACAGAATCAACCCGGCGCCGAAGATCACCAGAGACACACCCGCCATCATGAACAAGGTGTCCTTGGCTTCCGCCGATTCGTTATTAACCTGTGTAAGTTCCATGTCAGATCGTCTCCTTATCCGAAATTCTTCATGCCAACGCTACAGCCCGGTGCTCATCGATAACGTTTGCAATCAGCGACTCGACCAGAGCGATGGCCCCGCCGACAGCCGCCTCGACGGGAGCGCTCAGCCCCATGGCGCCCTCCATCTCATCTCCGAGCGAACCGGGCTCGCACCCGACCACCACCACCCGCTTGGGTTGCCCCCCCAATGCCCGCACCATCTCCAGCACGCGCAGGGGATGCATGCCGTGCGCGTCCACAAACGGGGCATCCGCAGTGCCCTCCGCGTCCGGCAATTCCGGCTCCAGGACAAAAAGGGTGCCCGGATCTTCACCTTGCTGCGCCGCGTCCACCAAGATGGCGGCATCGTAGTTTTCCAGCAGCGTGTACGCCAGGTCCAGGCCGCGGATTCCGAAATCCACCACGCGCACGCCCTCCGGCAGCGCCAGGCGCGACATACGCTGCGCCACTTCGACGCCGAAGCCGTCATCGCCCAAAAAAATATTTCCGATACCGGCGACGAGGATGCGCGGCTGGCTCACCTTGTGGGCTCCACTTCCTCAGGATCGAAAAAGAACCGGTGGCCGGGCTGGCGCAGCATCCCCATGTCGCGGCCCGGATCCTCATCCACTACCACCGCAAGATGGAACTTGCCCTCATAATCCTGCTCGATACATTCAATGGTGGCTATCTTGCCCTCCAGGGCCATGTCGAAAATGTCGCCACCCTTGCGTGGGCGCAGCCGCACGCGGCCTCCGGCCCGCAGCTCTCCTCCGACGACCGGGAGGCACTCCACGGGGGTCTTGTCTTCGAGGAGTTGCCATTCCCAATCGTTCATTTCCGCTCCTCAACCGGCCGCAATCCGCGGAGCGCGCCGTGCAGCTTCATCAAATGCTCTTCGGGCAGCGCCTCGGTACGTTCCAACATGCGGCGCGCGCGCTCGTCGCCCTCGCGCACTTCCTGTTTTTCTTCATCGGTCAGAGTCAGAATGCGCAGGGTCAGGATCTCATCGATCTCGGCGCCGTCGAACAGATCGCCGGGGCTTTCCGGCGCGACCTGCGCGTAGTCGTAAAGAATAATCGGCGACGACAGCATCACGTCGCGCTCGCCGGGTTGCCCCGCGAGGACCGGCCAGGTGCCTACGTTCTGGCACTGCGAAGCGGCCTGCCGGAGCTGCTCCGGTGGATCGATCGACGACACGAACTCGCCGTCCCGCACTGCCAACAGCGTGTGCGCAGCCACCAGCGAGTAAGGCAGCACTTCATCGCGGGTGAACTGTTCTGGATTGTCGAGCGGCGTCTGGTTGGCGACCTCCGCGACGATTTTGAAGAGTCCGTCCGCGAGGCGTCCGGCAGTCAGGGTGATGGTTCCGTGGATGGCCGGACCATACTGAAACTCCTGCCGTTGCGGTGATTCCAGAATCGCGCCCAGGTTACAGTCTAGATTCACTTCACGCTCGACGGCCTCCTGCCACGATCCCGGCATCACCTGCAGACACCTCACCTTCACATCCAGAGTGGTCCGCGGAGTGCCGCACACCAGGCACTCCGTGCGCATGGCGGACGCCTCGGTGCCGGACTGAGCCGCGCTGTAGTCCGGCGGAACCAGTACGCCGAAGTTGAACCGGCGCCGGTTCTTCACCGCCGAAGGCCGGTACGGATACAGCATGTAGCCTTCATAGAGGACCGCATTGGCAAGGCGCTCGACGGCTTCCATGTTCATCGCGGCACTACCTCCTCCGCTCCCAAAAGAAGGCTATCCAGCATCTCTTCCCAGGTGGGCGCGCCCATCTGCACCTTGTGTTGTTGCAGGCGCTCGAAGACATCGCGGCGCAGGCACAACCAGGCGCTGTTGGGATAATACAGGTCCATCATCTCCTTCCAGAGCTTTACAGGCAGGCGGAACTTCGCCTCTTTGTCCCAGGAGATGGGCGCCACCTGCAAGCCGCCGCCGGATTCATAAAATACGGTCCCGCTGAACTGAAAGCAGAGCGGAATGTCGCCTTGGTCGACGCCATGGAAGAACTTCACCGCGGCCACGTTGAAGTCGAAGGTGCAGGGCACCTGCAGCTCAACCTGCGTGTCGCCGCGAAATGTAGGCACCATGACGCTGGCGTGGGTCCACAGCAGGTTCCGCAGCGTCTGCCCCCAGCGATGCGGTTCGCCGAACAAATCCTGCAGACGCGCCTGATCCGCTTCCGTGTACTGGCGGCGGGTCACCTCAATCTGGATCTGGCTGCGGAGGGCAATGGTCTGAATTGTTTCGCTGCCGTTATGACTTACGTGCAGATCGAAACCCAACAGCGGTGCGGCCGCAAACTGAACGACTTTGGCTCCCTCGATCCGGAAGTTTAAATCAGGCATGCCGCGCTCCGGATCGCGCTTTCAAATCCGCGAAGAACGACTCTAACTGCTTCCACACTTCCGTTCCGCCGGAGAGTCCGCGCCAATGCGTGCGGATCAACCACACCAGCTTGTAGCACTCGTCGATGGGCAGCAGGTAATACTCGGGAACGGGATACCCACGGTTGGGGCTAAGCCGGTTCACCAGCAGCGCTTCGACATCCGGCTGGATTTCCCGGAGTTGCGCGTTCTCTTCGAGTAAGTCGCTCCAGGTATCCAGCGGCAATTGGGATTCGGTGGCGCCCGCCGGACTGGGATACAACGCCATCACGCGCGCGTCGATGCTGCTCTCGAAAAAGAAAGCCATATTGATGGGGATCATCAGGCCTTCCCATTGCGCGTCGGTGAGGCGGAACTCAGGCAGATAGTGAATCCTTTCGGGAACGCGCTTGTATCGCGATCCGCTTTGCGCCGAAAACAGCAGGGCACATGCGCGGCAAGTGCAGAGCAGCTTGTGCGCCTTGGGGTCCACCAAGTGCGGATGTTCACTTGCCAACTCCGCCCCGCACAGTTCGCAAGACTCCACGGAGCGGCGTTTGCCCGCGAACTGGCGCAGAACATCCAGGGAACTTACCACTCCCGCGGCGCTCATCCATGCACTCCTGCGTGGTGGCCCATCAGCTTTTCCAGAGGCACGAAGCCCGAGGCGGCGGTGTCGATCTCCTCGATAGTCACCTCGATGAGATCGGGTGCCGCCTCATACATGGCCTCCTCCACAAGTAACTTGAGAGAGCCGGACGCGCGCACGCGCAGCCGGAGGATACCTTCGCCGAGCGACAGCAAATCGATACTGCCGTGGGCGCCCAGGCGCGCGCGCAGTTTGTCCAGCGCCCGCCGCACGCGCCCTTCGAGAGCCTGCGGATGCAGCCCATTGGCGGCGAGCAGGTTGCCCGCCAGTTCATCGCGGCCGAGTTCTTCAAGGATCTGCCGGCCAATCTCGCCTTTGCGCGCGAGGATTTCAGCCACGCGCTCCAGGCCCGCGCTGTAGAGTTCCATCACCGACTGCACCAACTCCCTGGCGGTGGCCAGCGAATCCGGATCGGCGGACGACTCCAGCTTTGCGACCAGTTCTTCGATACGGCCGGTCTGACGTTTCATCTCTGTCATTGTATGCATGAGTTAGGGCCGGCTAACAGCCGGCTGCGGGCAAAATTGCCCGCCCCACGATAATCTCTACGAGTGTACGCCGAATGTGGGCGAGTGGACGGTCTCCAAGACCTTGCCTTTGCCCAGGTACATGTGTACACCACAGGGAAGGCATGGGTCGAAGCTGCGCACCGCGCGCATGATATCGATGCCTTTGAACTTATCCGGCCCGTTCTCCTCGAAGATAGGCGTGTTCTGCACGGCATCTTCGTACGGTCCGGGCGTCCCGTAGACGTCCCGCGGATTGGCGTTCCAGGGGGTCGGCGGATAGGGGTGATAGTTGGCGATCTTCCCATCCCGGATCACGACGTGATGCGAGAGCACGCCGCGCACGGCCTCGTGGAAGCCGCAGCCGATGGCCTCTTCGGGCACCTTGAACTCAGACCATGTCTTAGTCCGTCCGGCGTGCAATTCCTTAAGCGCCTGTTCGGCGAAGTGCAGCGCAGCCGCGGCGGAGTAGGCCTGGAAGTAAGTGCGGGCGCGGTCGCGTTCGATGGCGTTGCTCCATTTCGGTATCTTCCATTCGAACTCGACTTCGGGCAGGGAGACCGTCTTTGGCAGATAAATCTTGACGCTATGGCCCGTGGCCTTCACATAACCGATATCCACCAAGCCCGCTAATGCGGTGGCCCAGAAGCGTGCGATGGGGCCGCCGCCCGTGTCGAGCGCCAGATAGTCGCCGGTTCGCTTGTCGTACCAGCGCGGCGACATCACCCAGGTGTACTTTCCCGAGAAGTCGCGCTTCTGCGGCCGCGGGGTGGTTGTCTGATTCCACGGATGGCGCTGGTCGACCGGGTTGCCCAGCGGATCGTGCGAGACGAACGTTTCGCCGTGCTCCCAGTCGTCGTAGTAAGAACTGCCCAGCAGGATACGGATATTCAGGTTGATGTCCACCAGGTCTGTAGTCACCAGCTTGCCATCCACCACCACGCCGGGAGTGACATACATGGCGCGGCCCCATTCAGTCATTTTCTTGTAGGTATAGTCGCAGACAGCGGGATTGTTGAAAGATCCCCAGCAACCCAGCAGGATGCGCCGTTCTCCGACCTTTTCGTAGCCGGGAAGAGCCTCGTAGAAAAAGTCGAATAAGTCGTCGTGCAGCGGGACTACTTTCTTCATGAACTCCACGTACTTCATCAACCGCACGATATAGTCGGTGAAAAGCTGCACGGTGGGAACGGTTCCCACGCCGCCGGGATAGAGCGTCGAGGGGTGCACATGGCGGCCCTCCATCAGGCAGAACATCTCGCGGGTCAGACGGCTCATCTGTAGCGCCTCGCGATAGAATGCGCCGGTGAACGGATTCAACGCGGTCATGATGTCGGAGATGTTGCGGTATCCGTGCAGGTTGGAATGCGGGGCATGGGTCGTCTGGGCCTTGGCCCACACGCTTGGATTGGTCTCCTTCACCATCTGCTCGCAGAAATCCACTCCCACCAGGTTGTCCTGGAAGATATTGTGGTCGAACATGTACTCAGCAGCTTCGCCGAGGTTGATAATCCACTCGCCCAGCGCCGGGGGATGGACGCCGAACGCCATGTTCTGGGCATAGGTGGCGCAAGTAGCGTGATTGTCGCCGCAGATGCCGCAGATCCGGCTGGTGATGAAGTGCGCATCGCGCGGATCTTTGCCCTTCATGAAGATGCTGTAGCCGCGGAAGATCGACGAGGTGCTGTGGCACTCGGCGACCTGGCGGTTCTCGAAGTCGATCTTGGTAAAGATTCCCAGACTGCCCACAATGCGGGTGATGGGGTCCCAATTCATCTCCACCAGTTTCCGGGATGGAGCAGCCGTCTCTGTTATATTTGCAGTAATCGTACTCATTAGATGGCTCCTTTACTTAGTAAGTCCTCGGGTGATAACCGGTGGTCAGTTCTGCACGTGTGTGCCGCCATTTCGGTTCCTTATTGAGGCTCGCCTTGGTGAACGAGCGGAGCGAAGTAAGTGCGCGTCCATAAAGGCCTACGGCGTTGGTGGACATCTTAGCGCCCGGCGGTTCGTCCATGAACGGCATAAACTTATCGGGGAAGCCCGGCATGGTGCAGCCGATGCAGATGCCGCCTACGTTGGGGCACCCGCCGATGCCGGCCATCCAGCCGCGCTTGGGCACGTTGCAATTGACCACCGGACCCCAGCAGCCGAGCTTGACGATACACTTGGGCGAGCCATATTCGGTGGTGAAGTCGCCCTGTTCGTAATAACCGGCGCGGTCGCAGCCTTCGTGAACGGTCTTGCCGAACAGCCATTGCGGGCGAAGCTCGTCATCCAATGGGATCATGGGGGCGAGTCCGGCTACCTGATACAACAGGTAAAGAACCGTCTCCATGAAGTTATCTGGCTGGACCGGACAACCGGGGACGTTGACAATAGGCAGGCCCGCTTTGGATCGCCAGTCCCAGCCCAGATAATCCGCGAGCCCCATACAGCCAGTGGGATTTCCTTCCATGGCGTGGATGCCGCCGTAAGTCGCGCAAGTGCCGCACGCGACGACAGCCAGAGCCTTGGGCGCCAGCCGGTCGATCCAATCGCAGGTGGGGATCGGCTGGCCGGTATCCACATCGGTTCCCATGGCGGCCCAGTAACCTTCCTTCTTGATCTTCTCGTTGGGAATGGATCCTTCCACGACTAAGACGAAAGGATCGAGCTTGCCTTCCGCCGCCAGGTGGAAATGCCGCAAGAAGTCGTCGCCGCATTCGTAGGCGAGAACCGGATTGTGCAGGTGGACTTTGGGCAGCCCCGGTATGGCCCCCAGAAGAACATCCTCGATGCTGGGCTGGGTGGCTGCGGTGATGGATACGGAATCGCCGTCGCAACCCAGACCGGCGGTGATCCAAACGATATGCACTTCGGGAACCGGCGATGGTATCTGAGTCTTGCGGCCGTACGGGGCGGTTTCGGTTGGCATACTTGGCCTCCTTCTTTCTAAGTGTGTTGTAACTTACATCGAGGGAAGCATTCCGGTTATTTCGCTCACAGATTCGCCACCCTCTAAGTACTTTCTGCTTAAAATTACCCACAGGCATTATAGGAAACCCGGTGCAACACCTCAATATGACGATACCTGTATTCTGTATCGGGGAATCCCCGATGGGCTCACTGACGTGGCGCACGCCCCCGGCGTGCCGCGACGCCCCGGCGCTGGAGTTTGGACATTCTGCGGCCTGACGTGGCGCACGCTCTCAGCGTGGCGCGACTGCAAGAGTGCAGTCGCGGCAGGCAAAGTGCCTGCGCCACGTGGGTCCAAAGGGCCAAGCTCCAGGGCGAGCTTCGCTCGCAATGGCTGGTGGCTGGTGGGTAAGCGGTTAGCGTATGGCTGAAATCATGCAGTAAACTTGATTTCAATGCAGGATACACGCTATGCGCTGCGCGCCATGCGCGCCAGACCCGGCTTCGCCGCCGCTGCCGTACTCACGCTGGCGCTGGCCATCGGCGGGACCACGGCTATGTTCACGGTGGTGCGCGCCGTGCTGCTGAAGCCGCTCGAATACCGCGATTCCGATCGCCTGGTGCGGATCGAGGGAGGCGCCACCCCGTCGCGATTTGCGGAGATGAAGGCCGGCGCGCACGCCTTCACCGAACTGGGAGCTTTCACGGGCTCGCAAAACCTCACGCTGTCGGGCGCAGGCGAGCCGGAAGTGTTGTCTGGCGTTCGCGTCTCGCACAGCTTCCTCCGGATTCTGGGTGTCGACCCGCTGCGTGGACGAGGATTTCGCCCCGGCGAAGATTCGGCAGGCGGCCCGGCGGTGGCCATGATCAGCGCGGAACTATGGCAGGGGCGCTTCGCGGGGGATCCGCAAATCGCCGGTAAGACAGCCATGCTGGCGGACACCCCGTACACCATCATTGGGGTTCTTCCACCCCATTTCCGGTTTCCTTTTGCGGGCGTGGACATCTGGATGACAGACCCATCGGACAACCCCGACTTTCCCGCCAAGTCGCGCGCCATGAGCCCGTTTCTGACTGTATTTGGCCGCCTGAAGCCCGGCGTGAGTTTGGCGCAGGCGAACGCGGAACTGAAGGTGATGCGGCGCCAGTACGCGATGGCGCATCCCGCCATGCTGGACGCCAAGCCGAAATCCCCTGTGGAAGTCACCGCCATGAAGGACCGCCTGGTGGCGGATGTGCGCTCCACGCTGTGGATGCTTCTTGGCGCGGCGGGCTTTGTGCTCCTGATCGCGTGCGCCAATGTGGCCGGCCTGCTGCTGGCGCGCGCCGCGTCCCGTTCGCGGGAATTCGCCGTGCGCGCGGCGCTGGGCGCGGCCCGCGTGCGCCTGATCCGCCAACTGCTCGCCGAGAGCGTTCTATTGTCGCTCGTCGGGGGTGCGCTTGGCCTGCTGCTGGCCGCTTACAGCTTGCGGGCGATTCCCAAGATCACCGCTTTCGATCTGCCGCGGGTGTCTGAAATACAGCTTGACTGGATGGTGCCGGTATTCGCCGCGGCGCTCTCCATCGCAACCGGAGTGCTCTTCGGCCTGGCGCCCTCGCTGGGCGCGTCGCGGCCCGATTTGATGCGCGCATTGCGAACCAGCGGAGTAGCCTCCAGTCCGGGAATCTCCAAAGGGATTCTGGCGCGCTGGAATCTGCGGAGTCTGTTGCTGGTGGGGCAGGTGGCCCTCTCCATCGTGTTGTTGATCGGCGCGGCACTGTTGATGGAGAGCGTCGCGCAATTGCGCCGCGTGGATATCGGATTTAACCCGGCAAGCCTGCTCACGCTGCGCGTTTCTCTGCCGCCGGTGCGCTACAACACCAGCCAGAAAACCGCGTCGTTCTTTCAGGACCTGGTCGGCCGTGTGGGATCGGTGCCGGGCGTGCGCGGGGCTACCGCGGCTTGGTTTCTTCCGATGATGGGCTATCCGGGAACACCCGTGCAGGACGCCGCGAAGCCGCCGCTGCCGTTGAACCAGCGCCTCATCGCGACCCTCTTAGTCGTCACGCCGCGCTACTTTCACACCCTCGAGATTCCGTTGCGGCGCGGAAGGGAGTTTGCCGAACAGGACACGGAGAAGGCGCAGCGCGTGGCCATTATCGACGAAGCGCTGGCGCGCCGCTTTTGGCCAGCGTATCCAGCCGGTCAGGACCCCATCGGCCAGCGGCTATTCGTCGGCGGCGTGAACCCCAATGCCGCGGAAATCGTAGGTATCGCAGCGAATGTACACCAAAGCCTGGAAGGGAGCGCCTGGCCCGAAAGCGTGTACGTGGCCTTCGCGCAGAGCCCCCAGCAGTCCGCGATGATGGCCGTACGAACCGCGGCCGATCCGCTCTCGCTGACGAAAGCCGTCCGCGACCAGGTGCAGGCACTGGATCGGGATCAGACCGTGGCGGATGTCCGCACGATGGAAGGCTTGGTGGAAGACCAGGTGGGCGAGCGGCGTTTGCTGACCGTGGTGTTGGGATCGTTTGCCGGCATGGCGCTGCTGCTGGCTCTAATCGGGATCTATGGCGTGATCGCTTACTCGGTGACGCAGCGCACCCAGGAGTTGGGGATTCGCCGGGCATTGGGCGCGCAGCAGAGCGACATTCTGCGGCTGGTCGTGCGACAAGGCTTGGTCCCGACTCTGGCTGGAATCGCGATCGGCCTCCTTGGGGCGAGCGCATTGACGCGGGTTATGACAAACGTGCTCTTCCACGTGAGTGCCACCGATCCGGCGACCTTCACCGCCATCGCGTTGCTGTTCCTTCTGGTGGCGCTGGCTGCCTGCTACATTCCGGCGCGCCGCGCTACCCGCATCGATCCCATGGCGGCCCTGCGCATTTGAGCGGCACTTGGTTGTTACTCCGCTCCGCCGGGGAAAGTTCCAGAGTATCGGTCATTTTTCCGATCCGCGCTGCTTGATCTGCGTTCATCGCCGGCCGTATCGGATGCGCTATACTGGCAATGGCTTTATATTTGCCGGCGAACGCGAGGCAACGCGCCGTAGGCAAACCCAGCAAGGACAGTTCAGCGGAGACCCCGTAGCATCGCCAATGGCGGCGTAGCTCAGTTGGTTAGAGCGACGGTCTCATAATGTGCTTATCAGGATTCGGCTTCGTGTGTTTTCAGCGATTTACGGCGGCATACGCAGGGTCAGACGGCATCATTTGGGCGTAGTCGGCAAGGTTTTGGGCAAAGAAATGGGCAAAGACCTACTCCGCGCCCCTCGCCAGGGACCAAGGCACAAGCTTCCAGCTCTCACGAAGAAGCTTTCGGCACATCCGGCAACGGTTCACCGGCCAGTCGTTTTCCAACGAGCGCGGCGAGAAACTCCGCAAAGGGGATGATATCTTCTCCAACACTCGCCTTTTCGAGGGACTCTACATATGCTTTGCGGTCTTCAACGGGTATGACTGTCCAGGGGTATCCGCCCGATGCCATCATCACGTTCATCAAGAAACGCGCGACGCGACCGTTTCCGTCCATACAGGGATGGATGTAGACGAACACAAAATGTCCGAGAACCACACGCGCGGCAGGGTTGGTCTCTTCGCGCAAAAGATCAAAAAAAGCCGGCATGGCGTCCCGCACTGCTTCGCGGTTCAGCGGCACATGCATAGACTTCCGAATGTACACTTGGCTGTTGCGATACCCGGCAAGGTCGGCGGGTTTCAGCAAACCGGCCGTTACACTCGGCGCGAACAGTTCCCGGTACCATGTCCCGTGATCTTCGTCCGCGACCTCACCCGGATTCTCGCCATGTAGAACCCTGCCAACGCTTTTCTGCACAGCCTGAAACGCTAGCCAGTAGCCGCGCGCCGCCATGGCGTTCCGCTGTTCCCGATCGTCCTCGTTCTTCTCCGGATTCCATGTGCCGCTGCGGACACGTTCAATCAGCTCGCGGGTGACTCGATAACCCTCGATCGACAGCGAATGATAGGCATCCGTGAGATAGGCCTCGTTCACGCGCTTTATGTATGCCTCGATATTGCGCGGCCGGCCAGGCGCTCTCGGAAAGCGGTCAATGACCGGCTCCCGCATCTTCTGCCACAGCAACCGTATCCTATTCACATATGGTGAAGTTTCGCGGGCTGGGATGATCAGAGACGCCTTGTCAGTGAAAGGATCGTTTTCGCGCACATCATACCCGGCAGAGGACATTGTGTTCGCGATATCGGCCGCAATGCGATCTCGCCCGATGTTGTGGAACGCTCCGACGAGACGGCCGGCGATCTTGCTATGACCGCCCTCCAGGAGCCGGGCAAGAAGACCCGAGGCATCGCGGATCATCGACAGCACCGCACGGACATCTGTCGAATGGCCGGAAAAATAATTAGGAGAGCAAGCGATCAGCGCGGATTCCAACGAGAAAATACGCAAGCCCTCTTTTTCCTCGCGGTCTCCAGTACCGGGTAGTGCAGCGCGAAGATCCAGCAGGGATGTGTCGTGTGGAAGTTTAGTGACTCGGTTGCGCGCTCGTGGCGATCTCACCATGAGCTGTCGGGGCACCGTCCAGTTACCAGCGAGCAGAGACAGAGACTGTTCAGGCGAAAGGCACCACTTCGTGCCAAAACGCTCCTCCAGATAGGCAGCGCAAAAGCGCCAGAACGATGCATACCAGGCCGTGCTCTCACCTTTCACCTCGTCCGGGCGGCTCGGGATATACCAGCCTTTTATGACCTCCTGGAGAAAGCCATTGACCACAAGGCGCTCCCGGTGGGTACGCGACAGGTTCCCTGAGCGTATGGCGGCTGCGCCGCTGGATGTCTGGAGCTTCTCCAAAATTTCTAGAGACTGTGCGAGTTTCTCCGGCGGTGTGGCCATCGGCGGCTCCCAAAGTTAGCTTTTCGTGCTGTGCGTATATTAGCTTATTACGTTGTACCATTATTAGCTTATCCTGTCGAGCAAGAATTCGCTTTTTCTGCGGTCAAGTCCACTGGGATCAGCGATGTTGGTTGGTGGAAACCGGGATGCAACTCGCCGCCATCCGGTTGATCGGATCGTTTTGCGGCTCGGTTGGGGGTGCCTCTTAACCCGCCAGTTTGGCGGCGAGAGGCCCGATAAACGGCAGCGAGAAGCACTGGTTCCTGAAAGCTTTGTACATCAAAAAAAGCGACAGCGGGAACAAAGCTAACCGCAGCAGAATCCACACAGGAACGATCAGGCGCCAGACAAGGCGAAGGTCCACCGCAAACGTCTCGAAAATCCCGCCCCACGCCATAAAGAACAAGATGTAAAAGGCGCTGAGGAAGATCGACTGAAAAGCGTGAAAGCGGACGAACGGGTCCCTGTTGTAGGGATAACGCGAGAGAAAAAAGAGGCCAGTGATGAGCCCCATCGGGTAAGCCAAAGCTCCGGCAACGTTCGGACCCATGCCCGTGGATTGCGGCACCCAGGCCTGGGGCTGAGGTCCGCCCGAAGGAGCGATCCCTTGCCGCGCACCGCAAAACGCGCAGAAAGCAGTGCCCTCGTTCAAAGAGGCCCCGCACGTGGAGCACTTAATCATCGTCCTTCACTGAGCAGTATACACCCCTGCAATACGCGTGGCGACGGGTGCGCCTGTTCTAAACGGATGCCAGTTTTTCCCGGAGCCCGCCGCTCCCGACCTGGGCGGAACAACCGCGCGACCCACGCCCCCATTTTCCTCGCCAACCAGCGTGTGCGGTCGTCCTCGCTATCAAGGGTCTTCGATGAACGCGCGAAAAGCGCGCGCCCTTGACCGCTCCGGGCGGCCCGCTGAAGAGACCCCTCTCTTCTGACATGAGAAAAATGGGGTGAAGCAAGGTCGGGCAACTAGGCTTCTTTGGTCTCCTTTGAGGCTCTTTAACGTGAGGCTGGAGTTGGGCGACGACCGCGAGGCCGAGCAGGTCTGGTCCCGCTCTCATCTGCTTGCTCGGAGCCCGGTGGCTCAAAGCGAATACCAAAAAGGCCACCGTCTTCCGTGGCATCGGTGAGACGTTGAGATACGAAGTACTTCTCGATGTTGAAATCCGCCGACGACAACTCCGCCAGAACATCCGAGTTCAGGGTTACGATATATTGAAACCCGATTTCTTCGGCCAGCCGTGCGCCAACAGTCAAGGCCCGAGCCGTCTGGCGCGGATCGACGCCATCGAAAAGGTGGCTGTCATGGATCAAGAAGCCCGGCCCGATTTTCTGTCTGGCGCACATGCGCTGAAGCATCATGTCGAAGCAAAATATTTCCATATTCCCGATGCCCCGGCTCCGATCTCCAGGAATGGCGATTTTGAGTTCCGGCCCATTGTGCGTGGCGTGAAACTCGATGCGCCCGGATTCTCCGTATAGCTCCTCAACGATGGCGTTGAAGCCTCTGATCGCATCGTCAAGAACGGCACCTCTCTCCTCGAACTCTTGCTGTAGTCTCTCGACCAAATGGGCGCGTTCCAATTCGAGCGAGGAACTGCTTGACTCTAGTTGGGCCGCGGCCTCGTACCTGCGGCGCAGGTCCTCAACCTCGCCCTGAAGTCTCCCTTGCTCCGCCTGTAGCGCAACAAATTGTTCCAGCGCACCATGCGATTTCAACATCCCCATCAGTTGGGATCGTCGCTGATCCAATCCTTCCCGTCGCGCCTCGCGCTTCCTCACCCGTTCCGAAGCTGCGGAATGTTCCCCTTGCAGATAGCTGCGGCGATTGCGCATGACGGAATCATGGAAAACAAGAACATCCTCATACCGACGCAGCACGGTGTCGGGAAGCACAATGCCGGCCTCTTCGTAAAGACTAGCCAGGTCGTCCGGTGCGGGCGGCCCTTCCGCTTCCATCGCTGCTTCAAGTTCCGCAAGATAGGCGCGGTCAAGAGTGTTTTCGTCGGTCAGTTCTCCGATCTCTCGTGTAATGCCCGAGGCTTCCCGCTCGAATACGTGATACTGTTCGTGGATGCGAAAAGACGATAAATTCCCGACGATGCGCTTAAGCTTATCGTCTGCGACAACAAAACGGGAGCGTAGCGAAGCCGCGGTGTCAAGTACATCCGTCAATACACCTTGGCTGACAATTCGCTTCAATACGCGATTCTGCTTTTCCTTTTGCCTCACCACTTCCCACTTTTGAGCGATCGTCCAGTCGAAGCCGATAAGAAATGACAACGCGATCTGCGCATCGCCGATCTGCTGCTTGCTGGCGTTGTTGAGCGGGTCCCGCATGCCGCCGGCGTTCTCTCGCCTCACGAAGTATGAGAACAGGGAACGGAAAGAGGGCCGTCGGCCGCTTCCCTCGTCCTCTTCAGAATCAGAGTCAGATTCGTCATCAATGTTGAAAAACGCGCGGCCTAACACTGTCCGCCACGGCGTGTTCTTTATGACTTTCCGGAATAGGTCTTCCTCGATCTCCGGTTGCTTTGGCCAGTTGGTGGTATCGCCGCTCTCCAAAATGATCTTCGATGGCTCAGAGCCGGAGCGCGTCACCTGTACCGCTTCATGGAAGACATCGAACTCTAACCCAAACGACGCATCTATTAGTTCCGGGGATCTGAATATGGAGTCAGTGCCACAGTTTCCCCCGCAAATGAAATGGATCAATTCAACGAAGCTTGTTTTCCCGGTGCGATTACGAGTCTGTTGTTCGGTCGCGCCGGGCATTTTATCTGAAAGCAGGATGTTGAGGCCCTGCGCAAAGTCCAGTGTCTTGAACGTCCCGAGGGAACTGAACACGCGATGGATCATCGGGTCGCTCTCCGGCGAGTCCGGCGAATTTGGCCATCCTCAAAATCGATAGCGCCGCAAAGATACAGCAAGTCGAGCGAAAGAACGAACCATTCATACGGAACAGATTCTAAAAGGCTGCACTGACGGTTTCGGACTTGATCCCATAGCCGCGATACGGTCTTGGGCCTGTCGAGCCGTCGAAGAACTTCCGCGCCCACGGAGAGAAGCGCCCGGTCAAGCGCCAAGCCTTTGGTAGGAAGAATCATGACGGTGTACCCGTCACGTCCTGCGGACGCTCGAAAATCTCGCAGGCCTCAAAGAAAAACGCCAGAATGGCAAGTGTTGCTGCTTGATGTGACGGGCTCGGCACGCCCTCACCGGCAATGAATTTCTGGAGCCCGGAGAAAATTTCGTCTGGCGCCAGGCCTTCTCCCTTCAACTCCTGATAGCGCAATCGGAACGCTGCGGCCATGCGATCGTATCTGGTTTGATCGGCAATGCCCCGCAGGTATTTCTTGACGATCTCGGAACGCGTTATCCCTGCCTTCAACAACGTTCCGGCGGCCTGGGACAACTGGTTGTATTCGAGTTTGTCCGCGGGGACGAGCCTGACATCAACCGCTCGCGGCTCGGGCTGAAGAGCGATGTGCGCCAGCAATCTTTGGACATCCTCCAGCCGCAAATCTAGCACGTCTTTCCGCCTCGGCGCGGGGCCGAGAAGCGCTGCGGTGTCTGCTTCAGATAGTTGCTTGAATTCCTGCCGCAACTCACCATACCCCCACTGGGTAGCGGACACCGGCGCATGCTTGGCACTGAGATCGAGAAGAAGCTTCAGAACGTCTGCTGCAAGACCATCAACATGGTTATGGGTAAAAATCCACTGGTCAAAGTAGTCCTTCCAGAACGGAAGCGCCCCCGCGAAGTCCGCGTTGATCTTGGTTTTGCACGTCGCCATATTCATTGCGCGAGGTGCGTAACACTGAAACAGTTGTCGCTTCGAAGCGAGATAGCCGTCGTTTTTGTGGTCTCCGAGTTTGCCCCACGGGCGAACGCGAACGAAATCGCCGGGATACCTCATTTCCATGATGGTTGAGAAGAAGTCCTGAAACACGTCACCCTTGGACTCGACGTACCGAAGGCGAAAAAGGACTTCGTAATATGCTGTCGTTAGTTCTTCCAAGGAGCAGCCTCAGTTGAAACGTTTCTTGCGCATGTGAATGTTTACACGTTTACACAACATTCGTCTGTTTGGATACCCATTCGCTCAATAGTTCCTCAACCAAATCTGACAGGTCTTTTCCGGCGTGCGCGTCATCCAAGAGTATCCGGGTGGCCTTCTTCTTCGTTTCCCTCCGAACGAAAAACGTCGTGGGGCTGTATGCCGGATCGCTCCGCTTCCCTCCCCTGCTCCCAGCCGGCGCCGGTGTTGCGATTGCGCGGGGCTGCTGTGCCACCGGATTGTGGGT
>Ga0302326_10010758_pt1 | contig 19777 bp, 17 predicted proteins | sample Palsa_T0_3_FD_202264 | JGI IMG/M metagenome (GOLD analysis project Ga0302326, IMG submission 202264) | Peat permafrost microbial communities from Stordalen Mire near Abisko, Sweden - Palsa_T0_3 | ecosystem: Environmental > Terrestrial > Soil > Palsa > Peat permafrost | place: Sweden: Abisko...
ACGTGCCGCGATTTTCAAGCGATGTCGCGGCGATCCTGGGAATGTCCGGGCAGCTTCGCTCGGGCGGATTTATCATTTGCAGCCTCGTCGCCGATGCGCTTCGCTGGGACGCGCTTAAGCAGATCAGCGATGTTCTGACTGCGCAATCCGCGTGGCTTCGGAATTCTGATCTACAGGATTTAGCGCATCAGCTTTCTCGAATCGGCGACGCGGCCGAGACGTATGGTCTCGAGGGGATGCGGCTTAGCATTTATGATCGTGTGCAAAACACTTACACGGATGACGGCAATGGCGATGGACGATTGACTCCACAAGGCATCTGGCCGGATTCCACTTGGGATGGGATTGTGTTTGTTCGGAACAATGCCCAAATGTTCACGTTTGGCCCGGCAGTGATGGAACTCGCCGCGTCCCGACGCGAGATCGTCAACCGGTTCGACCAGTGGGCCCGGCTTGTCGATTCCGATCTGCACCACTCGATGCGCGAGAGGGAACGGACCTCAGCGGATGATTTTCTGATCTCCACAAATGATTCCGATCGGTGGCACACCCGAGATCATGTCTTGGATGAACTCGTGCCCGGATTGCAAGGGTGGCGAATTCAGGCGGAATGGATATTGGGAGCGCGCGATGGAATCGAAGCCGGACTGGCCGCCGAGATGTATCGACGGCGGCACGGTCAGTTTCCCGCATCGCTCCAGCAAATGGTTCCCGAGCTTTTGCCGGTGGTGCCGGCAGACCGAATCACGGGCGATCCCGTGAAATATCGCCTCGTTAATGGACAGCCAATCGTTTACAGCGTCGGCGTTGACCGGAAGGACGATGGCGGTCGCCCGCCGGAAGGACCGGGGGGAAAGATGACGAATTGGCCCGCGGCGGCCGCGTGGCCGGATCCAACCGATCGGAAACCACATAAGATTCCCAGCGGGGATTGGATCTTGTACCCATTGCCGAACTATGACGATTGAGCCGGGGGATCCCCCTTACCATTTCTGCAGCACCACCGGTCCCAGAGTAGTACCTTGCTCAGTACCGGCCGAAGCAACTCACGGATATCGCCCTATTTAATTGTCCAACTTGAGGTTATAATTTAGTGCCGCTGGGCAGAACTCATTTGAGACCCAGTATCAACTGTGCTATGCTTAGGTTGGGGCTATCCAGCCGCCGGATTGGCGGTTAGGGTGCGTTTTGGAAAATTGAAAGGAGCATTATGCCTATCACATTGTCAGAGACCGCGGCTCGGGAGATCAAGACGATCATCAAGCAGCAGGAGCTGCCCGAAGCCGAGACCAAACTTCGCGTTGGCGTCAAGGGCGGTGGTTGCAGCGGGTTCAGCTACATGCTTGATCTCACGGAAGAGGGCAAGAATGAGGCGGATGAGGAAATGGATTCCAATGGAATCAAGATTCTCTGTGATATGAAGTCGTATCTCTACCTCAACGGAACGGAGATCGATTTCAAGGATGAAGTCATGGGCCGCGGGTTCGTGTTCAAGAACCCCAATGCGACCAGCAGTTGCGGCTGTGGAAGCAGTTTCACGGCCTAAGAGCGTGCTGACATGCCGACAGCGGAAACTGAAATCGAAACGCTCGCCAATCGCGAGTATCAGTGGGGCTTCATCAGCGACATTGAGGCGGATGAAGCTCCGCCTGGATTGAACGAAGAGGTCATCCGCTTCATCTCCCACAAAAAAGACGAGCCGGTGTGGATGCTGGACTGGCGGCTGAAGGCGTATCGGCACTGGCTCACGATGACGGAGCCGCATTGGGCGATGGTTCACCATCCACCCATCGATTATCAGGGCACGATCTACTATTCCGCGCCGAAGGCGAAGAAAAAGAGCTTTGACGAGGTCGACCCCGAGCTGCTGAAGATTTATGAGAAGCTGGGCGTGCCGATGGGCGAGCGGGCCGCGCTGCTTGGCGTGGAGCAGCCGAACATCGCGGTGGATGCCGTCTTCGACAGCGTTTCGGTCGCCACGACGTTCAAGAAGACCCTGGCCGAAAAAGGGATCATTTTTTGCTCCTTCAGCGAAGCGGTGCGCGAGCATCCCGACCTGGTGCGGAAATACATGGGATCGGTGGTTCCCTATTCGGATAATTATTTCGCGACGCTCAACAGCGCGGTGTTCACCGACGGCAGCTTTTGCTTCGTGCCCAAGGGCGTGAAGTGTCCGATGGAATTGAGCACATATTTCCGGATCAATGCGAAGAACACGGGGCAGTTCGAGCGGACGCTGATCATCGCCGAGGAGGGCGCATCGGTGAGTTATCTCGAGGGCTGCACGGCCCCCGTGCGTGATGAGAACCAGCTTCACGCCGCCGTGGTGGAACTGGTGGCCTTGGACAACGCGAGCATCAAATACAGCACGGTCCAGAACTGGTATCCCGGCGACAAGGAAGGCAAGGGCGGAATTTACAATTTCGTCACCAAGCGCGGCAAGTGCAAGGGCCGGGCCAGCAAGATCAGTTGGACGCAGGTTGAAACCGGATCGGCGATCACGTGGAAATACCCCAGCTGCATTCTGCAGGGCGATGACAGCATCGGCGAATTTTACAGCGTGGCGCTGACCAACAACCACCAGCAGGCGGACACCGGCACGAAGATGATCCACATCGGCAAGAACACGCGCAGCACGATCGTGAGCAAGGGGATCAGCGCCGGATTCGGGCAGAACTGCTACCGCGGCCAGGTGAAGATTTTGAAGGGGGCGACCAGCAGCCGGAACTACACGCAATGCGACAGTCTGCTTTTGGGCGACAAATGCGGGGCGCACACGGTTCCGTACATCGAGGTCCACAACACGACCAGCCGCGCCGAGCACGAGGCCAGCACGAGCAAGATCGGCGAAGACCAGTTGTTCTATTGCAAGACCCGCGGGATCAGCCTCGAGGACGCGATCAGCATGATCGTGAGCGGCTTCTGCAAGGAAGTTTTCCGCGAGTTGCCGATGGAGTTCGCGGTCGAGGCGCGGAAATTGCTGGGAGTGAGCCTGGAGGGATCAGTTGGCTAAGGGCGGATTTGCCATCGGTATCCGTCAGCCGGCCAAAAAGGAACTGGAACAATTACGAATTTTTGATCAGCGAAAAATTGCCGACGCGATTAGGAACCATCTTTCTCACGAACCGCTTGTTCCAAGTCGCAATCGCAAGGAGCTTATCGGAGTAAACGCCGAGTTTGAACATGATCCGCCGCTTTGGGAATTAAGAATTGGCGAGTATCGGGTATTTTATGACGTAGACGAACAAAACCGCATTGTCAGAGTGCGGGCGATTCGGCACAAGCCGCCGCAAGCAGCGACGGAGGACGTGATTCGATGAAGACAACGACACTGGAAGCGCCTCGATCGCTATTGGACCTTACGCGAGGAATGAAGCGGGGATATACGGTTTTGACGCGTGATGGAAAGCCGGTGGCGTATCTTTTTTCGGCCGCACATTACGACGAGGAAGATATTGGTTACATGACTGACCCGAAGTTCTGGGAAATGGTCAGGCAGCGACGGGAAAGCGACGAGTTCATTCCGCTGGAGCAGGTTGAGGCTGAAATTGCCGCAAAGGAGCGCGCGGAATCGAAGAGAAACCACCCTCGGAAAGGGCGTCGAATAGCGAAATAATTGAACCGAAAGCAGATACCGATGGCATTTCTTGAAATCACCGATCTTCACGTCCGCGTCGCCGCCCCGGGCGGCCGCGACATCCTCAAGGGTGTGAATCTCACCGTCAACGCCGGCGAAGTCCATGCCATCATGGGCAAAAACGGCTCCGGCAAAAGCACGCTCGTGCAGGTGCTGGCGGGCCGGGAAACATATGAAGTGACGAGGGGGACCGTTGCTTACGATGGGAAAGACCTGCTGAAACTCTCGGCCGAGGAACGGGCGCGGGAGGGCGTGTTTCTGGCGTTCCAATATCCGGTGGAAATACCGGGCGTGAGCACCGATTATTTTCTGAAGGCCGCCGTTAATGCCGCGCGAAAGCACCGGGGCCAGGCGGAAATGGACACGGTGGCATTCCTGAAATTGATCCGGGAAAAGATGGCGCTGCTGAAGATGGACCCCAGCTTCATGAAGCGGGCCATCAACGAAGGGTTTTCCGGCGGCGAGAAAAAGCGGAACGAGATTTTCCAGATGGCGGTGTGCGATCCGCGGCTGGCGCTGATGGACGAGACGGACTCCGGGCTGGACATCGATGCGCTGAAAGTCGTCGCGAACGCCGCCAATAGTCTCCGCGGGGCCGGCCGGGCGATTGTGATCGTAACGCATTATCAGAAGGTACTGAATTACCTCGAGCCGGATTTCGTGCATGTGATGCTGGATGGCCGGATCGTAAAATCGGGGGACAAGAATCTGGCGACGGAGCTGGAAGACCGGGGCTATGATTTTGTCGAACGCCTGGTGGCCGCGGGAGTTTGAGAATGACGCAACTGGCAAGCGGGAAAACATCCGATCATGCGCGGGCGGAACAATCCGCCGGGCACGCGTGGCTGAACGCGATGCGACGCGCGGGGGTGGACCGTTTTGCGTCGGTCGGTTATCCCAAACCAACCGATGAAGACTGGCGCTTGACCAGCGTCGCGCCGATCGCCCGGACGAAATTCGTCCCGGCCAAAGCACACCTGGATGACGAGGCGATCGAATTGGCCCGCGGCATGAGTTTCGGCACCGATGCCGCGACCGAGCTGGTATTCGTCAACGGACATTTCGCCGGATCACTGTCGCACGCGGCCAAACTGCCGCGCGGGGCAACGGCCGGCACGATCGGGCAAATGCTCGCGTCCGATGGCGCGCTTTTGGAACGGAACCTGGGCAGGCTGGCGGAAATTGACGATACCCCCTTTGTCGCGCTGAACACCGGTGCGATTCATGACGGCGCTGTCGTGCATATCGGCAAGGGCGTCGGCGTTGAGAAACCGATTCACCTGCTGTTTGTTTCAACGGCCGGCTCCGAACCGACGCAGTCGTTTCCGCGCGTTCTGGTGGTGGCGGAAGAAAACAGCGAACACACGCTCGTGGAGAGTTTCATCGGCGGCCGGGGCGCGCATCTGACCAATGCGGTCACCGAAATCTCCGCCGGGAATGATTGCCGGATCAATTACAACCGGATGCAGCGCGGCAGCGACGAAGCTTTCGCGGTGGCGGCGCTGGCGGTCCGGCTCGGGCGCGGCAGCCGATTTATCAGCCATGCCGCCACGCTCGGCGGAAAACTGACGAGAAACGATCTGAAAATCATGCTGGCGGGCGAGGGAGCCGATGCGACGATCAACGGCCTGGCGATTCTGAGCAGAGATCAGCATTGCGACAACCACACATTGCTCGACCACGCCGCCGCCCATTGTCCGAGCCATGAACTGTACAAGCATGTTCTGAGCGGCAAGTCCACTTGCGTGTTCCGCGGAAAAATTCTGGTTCGACCCGGGGCACAGAAGACGGATTCGAAGCAGTCCAGCAAATCGCTGCTGCTGAGCGACGACGCCCAGATGAACAGCCAGCCGGCCCTGGAAATTTATGCCGATGACGTGAAATGCACGCACGGCAGCACGACAGGCCCGGTGGATGAGGAGATGGTGTTTTATCTTCGTTCGCGCGGCGTGGGCCTGGAGGCGGCGCGGCATCTGCTGACGTACGCGTTCGCGGCCGATGTCACCCGGCGGATCAAGGTCGAGCCGGTGCGCCGCCGACTGGAGGATTTTCTGGCCGCCCAGCACGGCCTGCCGCGGGATTTGCGCATCACGGATTTGGGCGAGCACGATGAAAAGGCGCGATGAGAAATCTTCCGGAGCCAGCGCCGCGATTTTGGACGAAGGAACCGAATCCCTCGCCGAGTTCGACGTGGAGCGCGTCCGCGCTCAATTTCCCATCCTGAAGATAAAAGTTCATGGCAAGCCGCTGGTTTATCTCGACAACGGCGCGACTACGCAGAAGCCGCGGGTCGTGATCGATGCCATCCGCCGATATTACGAATCCGAGAACGCGAACATCCATCGCGGCGTACACACCCTGAGCCAGGAAGCGACCGCGGCTTACGAGCTGGCGCGGAAGAAAGTCGCCCGCTTCATCAATGCGGCCGAGGATCGCGAGATTATCTTCACGCGCGGAACCACCGAGAGCATCAATCTGGTCGCGTCGAGCTACGGCGGTAAATTTCTGAAAGCCGGGGATGAAATCATTCTCTCCGCGATGGAACACCATTCCAACATTGTTCCATGGCAACTTTTGGCCGAGCGGACCGGCGCGAAAATCCGCGTGATTCCGATGAACGATCGCGGCGAGCTGGCAATGGACGAATTCGACCGCATGCTGAATGACCGCACGAAAATCGTTTCGATCGTGCATTTGTCCAATTCGCTGGGGACGATCAATCCGGTTCGGCAGATCATTGAAAAAGCCCATGCGCGCGGAGCGGTCGTCATGGTCGACGGGGCGCAGTGGGTGGGGCACGCTCCGCTGGACGTTCGGAAACTCGACGCGGATTTCTATGCCTTTTCCGGGCATAAGCTCTATGGCCCGACCGGGGTCGGCGTGCTGTATGGGAAAGCCGCGCTGCTGGAAGCGATGCCCCCGTATCAGGGTGGTGGGGACATGATCAGTTCGGTGACGTTCGAGAAGACGACGTACGCCGCTTTGCCGCACAAGTTCGAGGCGGGCACCCCGAACATCGCGGGGGGAATCGGTTTAGGCGCGGCGATCGACTTCGTCAATTCGATCGGCCTGGAAAACATCGCCAGACATGAGGGTGAGCTTCTTGAACACGGCACGCGGCTGCTGTCGCAAATCCCCGGTGTTCGGATCATGGGAACGGCCCGCGAAAAAGCGGGCGTGATTTCCTTCATCGTGGACAACCCGCCGATGGCGGCGCTGGATGTGGGAATGCGGCTCGATGCGGACGGGATCGCGGTGAGAACGGGCCATCATTGCTGCCAGCCGGTGATGGATCGGCTCAAGATCGCGGCCACTGCCCGGGCATCGCTTGCCATGTACAACACGAAAGAGGAAATCGAGACGCTGGCGGCGTCGTTGCGGCGCATTGTCGCCGCTGAATCCACCCGGCTGCCGGCGGATCCGGCTCCGGCCGTCCCCGAGTATCCGACGCCCCAGGCGGCGGCGAATGAGCTGATCGAGACGTTCGATTTCCTGGAAGACTGGGAACAGCGCTACGAACTGCTGAATGATCTGGGCGAAAAGCTTCCCCCGATGCCGGAGGAAATGAAGAACGAATCCAATCTCGTGAAGGGATGCCAGAGCATTGTTTACCTGGTCGCCCGCAAGCGGCCCAACACGCCGGATACCATTGATTTTTTGGCTTCCAGCGATGCGATCATCGTGCGCGGCCTCGTGGCGTTGCTTTTGCGGGTATTTTCCGGACAGTCGGCAAAAGCGATTCTAGCGTTCGATGACAAGGCGTTTATCCAGCGTCTCGGGCTGGACAAGAACACCACCATGTTCCGGCGCACGGGCCTGGAAGGAATGATCCGGCGGATTCGCGCCGAAACGACGCGGCTGGCGGATCAATAGTTAATTGCGGTCAAAGCCAATGGAATCCGATTCGCCCATGCCGAACCCGTCCGAAAAGCAGCCCCTTCCGGTTTTGCCGCATTCGGGGAAAGTGGATCAGCTCAAAAAGGACCCGGAGACAGTTCGTCATCCCACTCCCTTGGATTTCGGACATGCGATGCACAAGACGGCCGGCGATCTTTCGCCGGGGCAGCGGGCTTTGGAAGCGACGATCGTGGAGGTGATGCGAACGGTTTACGATCCTGAGATTCCGGTGAATATTTACGAGCTGGGCCTTATTTATGAAATTGGAATCGATGCGGAGAATCGGGTGAAGGTGAAGATGACGCTGACGGCGCCGGGCTGCCCGGTGGCGGGGTCGTTGCCGGTGGAGGTCGAGCGGAAGATCGAGTCGATCCCGCAGGTGAAGGATGCGGAGGTGGAGGTGGTGTGGGACCCTCCATGGGACAAATCGCGGATGAGCGAGTCGGCCATGCTGGATTTGGGATTGGCATAAAGGGGTGGAGTTGTTCCGCCGTGACAATTGGGTGCGGCGTCGATACATTTCGGCGACTGTAAGGAGCCGGAATGCTTCCGCGGATTTTCTGGATCATCCTGATTATGGCTGCGCTGTCGGCGGGACGCGCGGCGCGTGCCGACGATGAGGCCGCGCCGGCGACGAACCTTCTGTCGCAGGCGGCCCAGACAGATGTGATCCTGGCATCGGTTCTGGGCGATGAGGAGGATCCGTTCGCTTCCAAGCCCGCGGAAATCCCGCAGGAGTGGGGAAATCAGCAGCTCAACAACGGCGGCACGCATTTCACCCTCGATTTCGCCTACGCCAACCGCTACGTCTACCGCGGCGTGGATCACGATGCCGTCGCGAGCCACGGCAATTCCCTGAACCTGCTGTTCGACGGCCGGCTGGAATTTGATTTGGGGAAGTACCCGCATCCGTTTGTCGAGCTTTTCACGAACATTTACGATGCCGATCCGGTCTCCCGGTTTCAGGAAATCAGGCCGATCGTGGGAGCGGACTGGGATGTGAAGCCGTTTGATCTGCAGTTGTCCGAGATCAGCTACATTTATCCCGAGCGTGAAACGTACAACTATCCGGAGGTGGATTTTAAGATCACTCTGGATGATTATCTGCTGCTCGACGCCGACAAGCCGATCCTGTCGCCTTATGTGCTGGGGGCGTTTGAGTATCAGAAGAACGAGGGATGGTACATCGAAACCGGCGTGAAACATGATTTCATATTCGAGGACCTCGGGCTGACGGTCACGCCCGAGTTCAACGTGGGATGGATCAGCGGCCTGAAACAGCAGTTTGTCTTCATCAACAACCTTCACGACACGGGCTGGCAGCATCTGGAACTGGGCGTGACGATCAGCTATTCCCTGAATCAACTGCTGAATGTCACCAAGAAATTCGGGGAATTTGATGTCAAGGGATATGGTTTTTACGACGATCGCCTTTCCTCGAATATCACATCATCCAACGCGTTCTGGGGCGGCCTGGGATTGGGATTCAAGTATTGAATCAATCGACAGGGAAGTTGGACGGCACGCGGATCGTAACGATAAAAATCCTCTTGCTCTTTAATCCGCCACTTCAACAGTTGCGTTTCACCCATCCGGCATTCGCGGAAATTCCAACAGAATAGAAAAAAAATCGAAATTGGTCCCAACCGCAATCAATCCGGATCATTGGTTTCGGCAATGCTCTCCCATAGAATCGAAGCATGAACCCGTCCCGGATTTTGCTTGAAAGCGGAGCCCATCGTCTGGTTCGGGGCCGCTATGGGTATGTGCTTTACAATAAAAATGACATTGTTGTGGGCCGCTTCTTGGAAGCTTACGGCGAGTATTTCGAGAGCGAAGTGGCGATGTTCCGCCAGATATGCAGGCCCGGCGACATCGTGGTTGACGCCGGCGCCAATATCGGGGCACATACGCTGGCACTTTCGGAGATGGTCGGGACGTGGGGAGCGGTATTCGCCTTCGAGGCCCAACGGCTCGTGCACCAGGTGCTCTGCGCAAACGCGGCGCTCAATTCCCTGACTCAGGCGGTTTGCGTCCACGCCGCATTGGGCGCGGCCGACGGAACGCTGCAGCTCGTTGACCTGGATGAAACCGTCCCGCAAAACATCGGTGGCGTCGCGGTCGAGGCGATTTCCCATCCCGGCGGAGGCAGGACTTCGCAGTTTGCACTCGATGGTTTTCTTTCCGTTTCCCGCCTGCGGTTCATGAAGATTGACGTCGAAGGAATGGAGCTTGAAGTTCTTCAGGGCGCCGAACGCCTGCTGGCGGAATTCGCGCCGGTGCTTTACGTTGAGAACGATCGTCCAGCCAAGTCATCCGCCCTGATTCAGTTTCTTACATCCCACGGATACCGGGCCTATTGGCATCTCGCTCCGGACTTTAATCCGGAGAATTTTTTCGGAAATCCGCAGCGGATCTTCGCGCACGGTTTCGTCGACAGGTCGGGGCCGTACCTCGACAGCATCGGTTTCAGCATGAATCTCGTCTGCGTCCCGGCGAAATACAACATTCCCGTGAACCAATTACGCGAGGTGACCGACCCCGAAGAACATCCCATGAAACGCGAGTACAACAAGCTGTTCGTTCAAGAGCCCAATCTTTCCGAGAGATAGCGCATCAGAATCGGCTCGATCGCCCGCCGCAGCGCCGGGTTTGCAAACCCCGCCCAGGAGATTCCGGTGGTGACATCCAGCGGTCCGTCGAGGGGATTGCCCAGGCCGTCGGTCAGGATCACCCCCGCTTCCTCCGCGATGAGCCACGTCGCGCAGTCGTACGGATGACAGCACAATCCCTCCGGCTGGTTTTGAATCCTGTAAAACAGCGGGCGAAGATCAGCGTTAAAGCGGTCGTGGCCGACGATCAGCTCATAAAACTGTCCGCCGGTGGAGATGTATTGATCTTCAAACACGGTGGCCTTGGTGACATCGGCCGGACCAATGAGATTTTTGGCCAGGTGCTCCATGAGGTCTCCGGCCAGGACTTTTGTTCCCGGGAAAAAATTAGTGATCGTCGCGAAGCCGTGATTGATGGTCTCCGCGCGGGACGGCGCGATGGCCAGCGGCTGGGAATCCTCGTTGCGCAGATCGACGCGAATTCCTTTTGCGCCGTGGCCCTTGAAAGCCCAGAGACAATCGGCGAATCCGGATTTGCTGGTGGGAAGCTCGGTCATGACGGCGATTTCGATATCGCGCAATCGCGTCGCCGCGCCCTTGTTCGGAGCGACACCGGCCAGCGCCCAGGCCGGACGTTTATCGTACATAATGCCACGCGTGCCGTCGATGGGATCGAAGATCACCCGGATCGGAGCGTCCGATTCTTTCGCTGATGAGGGAAAGACCCGGCTTTCGACTTCGTTGCCATCGTCGTCGACAAGCCCCTCTGCGATGACGACGAGGGGCGTCTGTTTTCCCCATTCGTGGCAGAACGATTCGAGAATCGGATCGACCTCGGCGTCGATTTTGTAGATGGTGTCCGCCGCGCTGGAGCGGCCGATTTCGTTCAGGCCGGATTGTTTGCGCGACCTGAGGATCATGTCGCGCACGTTCCGCTGGAAGCCGATGAGGCGATCGAGAATCGACTGTGGATTGGCGAGCATCATCAACACTATACCCGAAACGCCGCGCCCATTTTTCGGCCCAGCAGACGATTGGCCGCCAGAAGCGTGATGGTCAGCAAGAGCATGGCCCAGACACCCAGCGCGCTGGCGATGTAAACCCCGTCGCCCAATCGCTGGGACAATTCTAGGATCGCGCGGGTGATCGGATAATACGCTTCCTTCTGGGCGAGGATGATTGAATCGCTGACTTCCAGGAGCGCGAAGGCAAACGCCAGCAGCGCTCCGGCGATCAGATTGGCCATGATCAGCGGGATGGTGATGCGGCGAAGAACCGTTGCGCGGCCCGCGCCGAGGTTTGCCGCGGCCAACTCCAGATCGACCGGCGTTTGCTGCAACCCCGCGACGGTGGCGCGCACGATGTACGGCAATCTCCGCGTCGCATACGCGATCACCAGGAATACGACCGGCATCTCCTGAACATTCAGCCAGAGCGGAAGCCGCTCGCCAAATCGTTGCTTCAGCCCGACGCTGATCGCCAGATACCCGAAAGCCAGAACCAACCCCGGCACCGCCAGCGGCAGCATGACGAGGGCGTCGATGATTCCGCGATCCGGGAGCTCGCTACGGACGGCGATGATTCCCACCCCAAGCGCGACCACCAAAGCCAGAATCGTGGCCATGGATGCGTATATCGCCGAATTGGTCACGGATGGAACGGCCAGATCATCGGTCAGCGCCGCCTGGTAATGCGCGAAAGTGAAATGTTGCGGCAGGATCGAGCGGTACCATTGGCCGGGAACAGTCAGGCTGGTCAGGATCACGGAGAGATGCGGAAGCAGCGCCAATGCCAAAATAAGAACGAACGGCAAACAGGCCGCCGCAGCTCGCCAGCCGCCCAATCGCGTGGGCATCACCGCCACCGATGCTTTGCCGGCGGCGGTGTCATAAGAACGTCCGAGCAACACTTTTCCAATCAGATACAGGGCCACCGCCACGCCCAGCGTGACGACGACCAACGCAAACGGCAGCGGGTTGTCGGCGACATCGGTTATCTGCTCGAAAATCTGCACCGGCGTAATGGTGTTGAATCCGAACATCAGCGGCGTGCCGAGTTCGGTAAAACTCCAGATTATCGTCAGCGTGCATCCCGCGAAGATGCCGGGCCGGATCAGTGGAAGCGTAATACGGCGGAATACCGCGAACCGGCTGGCCCCGAGGTTCGCGGCCGCCTGTTCCATGGATGGATCGATGTTTGCCAGCGACGCCTGGAGATTCAGCAGCAGGACGGGATATAGATGCAGCGTTTCAATCAGAATAATCCCGACGGCGCGGTATTGGCCGAGCCAGTCAAAACCGGCTCTATGTCCGATCCCGAGCAGGACGGTGAGCGGTCCGAGTCTGCCCAGAAGCAGACGAACGCCGATCGCCCCGACGAACGGCGGCAGCACCAGTGGAGCCAGCATCAATCCGCTCAGAATTCCCCGGCCGGGAAATTCGAATCGGACGCTGAGAAATGCCAGCGGCAGCGCGATGCACAAACAAAGAAACGTCACGACACCCGCGATGGCGATCGCGTTGAACATTCCGCGAACCAACTGGGGATCGGCGAAGATCAATCTCACATATTCGAAAGTAAAATGTCCATCCCGCGTTTCAAATCCGCGGGCCAGAATGCGGGCGATCGGCCAAAGAAAGAACAACGCGAAGAAAGCGTACAGGCCCAGGGAAATGAGCCGGTGGCCGGCGCGGGGAGTGAGTCGCATTTGCATCATCCTCCCGCCGCTTCCTCGGCCACGCGGTGATAGTGATCGGCAAACCGCTGCGCCCAGTTCAACCGTTGCCGGGCTTTCCACACATCCGGATCCTCCGAAGGGTCCGCGGCGATCCGCGCGGTTTCGGCGATTTCGCGGGTGACATCGGATCGGGTCACGGGAATGTCGGAAAGCTCGGCCAGCAGGCGGGCGCGACGATTTTCATCGGCGACGGCGAAGATTTGTTTGCAGGCATCGCGCAGGTCGTCGCGGTCGTCGATCCATGCCGCCGCCCAGATTTGCGGTAAGTCGGCGAATGTCCCCATCCATTCTCCGCGCTGATTGAATCCGCCGGCGCTGTCAAAATAATTGATATCGTCCGCCCAACCGGCGCGATTCAGATAAACGCTTTGCCGAATCGGCGGCCGCCGCAGGGCTACCGCCCGCGGCCCGCCAGGCTCACCAGTTTTGAGAATCCAGAGGCGTTGGCCCTCGGAACCGAGAAGAAATTCGATGAAATGGTTGGCCAGCTCCAATTGTTTTCCATGTGTGCCGTAGAGAATGGCGATGGGATCGGGCGTGATCGCGGTTGCGGCTCTGGGCGCGATGAACGTGACGCGGTCGGATCCGACGGTTTCTTCGGTGACACGTCCATAAAAGTCGATCGCCATCCCCGCGGCGGCGTCGCCGCCGGCGACGTCGTTGGGAGGCTGGACGGAGGAATCGCTGAAGTATCGCGCATTGGCGGCGATCAGGACCAGCCGCCGCATTCCTTCTTTCCAACCGGCATCAATCGCCGCCTGGTATTGCGGCGTGGATTTCAACTGAGTCGGCCGTTTTCCCGCGTTTTGCGGCTGATGGAAAAAATCGCTTTCAAAATCAGCCATGGCGCGCTGGATTACCATCATGTACGCAGCGCCCGCCGAAGTGCTGTGCGTGGGATCCGCCAGCGACAGGCTGGAGAAGAGACGCGGATCGGCCAGATCATCCCATGTTCTCGGCGGCGCGAGATTGAGCGCTCTGTACAGGTCCGGGTTGTAAACAATCCCGAAGCTGCTGAGGCAAACGCCGACCCATCGCGGCGGCAAAAGCCGGCCGGATTTGTCCCTTTCCCGATCATATAAATTCACCCCTGCCAGAGCCGGCTGCGGAAAGACTTCGGCCAACAGCTTCGCGCTCAGGTCCAGCGGATGCAGGATTCCCAGGGGTTTTAACTTGGAATTGAATTCATAATCGCCGCCGCCCCAGACCATGTCGATGCCGGCGTCCACCTGATCCTCGGGAGGCAGTGCCCCGCCGTGGCGCTGGCGGATCGCGCGATAGATGGTGTCAAGTTGCCTGCGGATATCGGCCGTGCCGCCCGGTGTGAGGAATTCCAGTTGGACGGGCCGGCCATACTTTTGCCGGTGCCAATCGGCGAACGCCCAGCGGAATTCATCGCGGATTTCCTGGCCCTGCGGAGTGATGATGATCAGCTTGTCTTCAGAACCCGCGGCTTCTGTTTCCCGGGTCCGCAGCGCGTGCGCAAGCAACGGACCCACCAGCACCGCGAGAAACAAGAGGATAAAACCGTATCTTCCCATTGGAATTTCATTCCAGCAGAACGATGCAGTCCTCCGGATCAATCTCCAGAGAAATTGCTCCGGCCGCTCCAAGAATCGGCGGAGAACTGCTCGCTTTCAACGAATGGCCGCCGATCTTGACGATATGCTCGGACAAATCGCCGAGAAATGTGTTCTCGGAGATTTCCGCAGGCAGATGGTTGGCGCGAGGGGACCGCGCTGCGGAGGGAGCGGCGATGCGGATTTTTTCGGGGCGGATGCTGACGATAACGTCGCGCGTCGTGATCCCCGCATTGCCGGCGGTTTGCAGGACGCCGATTGCGGTTTGAACGCGCCGGCCGCCCGATGTTTCTTCAACGACGGTGCCCGGAAGGAGATTGGTTTGACCGATGAAATCCGCGACGAAACTGCTGCACGGCTTGTCATACAACTCGGCCGGCGATCCGATTTGAGCGATTCGACCCTCTTTCAGCAGAACAATGCGGTCGGCGATGGATAGCGCCTCTTTCTGATCGTGGGTGACGTAGATGGTGGTATATCCGCCGGCTTTGCAGATTCGGCGGATTTCGCCGCGCATTTCCAGGCGAAGCTTGGAATCCAGATTGGACAGCGGCTCGTCCAGAAGCAGGCATTTCGGCTGCACCGCCAGAGCGCGGGCCAGGGCCGCCCGCTGTTGCTGACCGCCGGAAAGGGTATTCGGTTTTCTGTCGGCGTGGCCGTCGAGTTGCACGAGGCGGAGCATTTCCATGGTCCGCTCCGCGCTACCTCTTCCGCCGCGCACGTCCAGTCCAAAGGCCACATTTTGCCGCACCGTCATGTGCGGCCATAGAGCGTAGTTCTGAAAACACATCACCGCATTGCGCTGGTCGGTGTGAAGATTGGTCACATCAAGATCATCGAAGAGAATTCGCCCGCGGCTGGGCTCCAGCAATCCGGCGATGATCCTCAGCAATGTGGTTTTGCCGCATCCGCTCGGACCGAGCAGGAAAAGCAGCTCACTAGCTTGAATCCGCAGGTTAATGTCATCCAACGCGATTATTGGTGGGAAACTCCTGCTGATATGCTCTAATTCAATCGAGGTCATCAGTGCTGTCGGATTGTAATCGGAGAATTTGTGGATAAGGTAAATATTCGCGTGTTTTGAAAGATTCAGGGACGCTCGCATCGACGCCGAGGATGTTGGAGTCTGATCAACCCATGAAATTAGTGATCGTTATTCTCGGAGTTTTATTGCCGATTTCCACTCTCTCGGGCCAGACGACCGCGCCATCGCCGGCAATCGATCCTCCCGCCCCAGTCGCGATGTCGCCGGCATATATATCCATCGGAAAAGAACTGCGGTTGCGGCTGGCGCTGATTCGGCGGACGCTGGCTGATCTGCCCCTCGACCCGGCAACCCTCGAGCGCGCCAGCCGGATCGTTGATTCGGCGGACGCCGATTTGAAGGAGCTTCTCACCGAGATTCAATCCGGCCGGATGCCGGGCTATCACCGGTTGATGTCCGTTCCCGACAACCTTCGCGCCGCCCGCGTGAATCTTCTGACAGCCCTCGGTCCCGATCAAAGCGATTTGCTCCAGGAAAAGCTCCGCTCTCTGCGCGGCGAAGCGCGGAATCAAATCAATTGGTTGCGTCAGCAGCTTGCGGATCTCAATCTCTCCGATGCGCCGCGGCAATCATGCGACCGCATTCTCACCGAAACCGCGGCTGCCGCCGAAAAACTGCCGGATATGGATGTTCAGGGAGATCAATATGCCAAAGCTCGCGCCGACATGAACGGGCTTTTCGCCCGCGCACACGATGCACTCTCGGAGGTTCTTAGCGCCGGGGAAAAGCTCCGGCTCGGCCCGCAATTCGCGGAGCTTGCCGCGCGACCCCCGGCCACCCAGCCCGCGCCCGGAAGTTGAATTGAAATAGTCCAGCCAATCACGTTACGAACGCTCATCGCATCTCTTCCAAATTCCTGACGATCTGACTGCCATCCTGCAATTGAGAAAAATCCGGCGGCGTCACCGGCGGCGGAAGCACGGATTTCCGCGCGTCGCCATGAAATCGAATCGCAAGGCGAAGGAAATATCCGCCGAGTGCCAGCAGCGCGAACGAGCAAAACAGATAAAGGATGGCGAGAAACACCCCACGGAGATTGGCCGGAACCGGCCAGCGGCGATACGCGTCGAAGATAAACTCCGCCGCTCCGACGACGCAGCCGCCCAACGCGATCACGCAATACGACCGCGTGCGAATTGCCGACCGGCGCAACGCGGCCATTTGCCGAATCCGGGCGGGATTAAGATGGTCATCGGACATTAATGGCAATCCGAAAACTATGGCTTCGGATTTTACCCGCTCAACCCGTCACTCCCAGCACTTTCGCCATTGTCTGGCCGATCGTGGCCGGGCTGTCGGCGACGGTGATATTCGCGGCCTTGAGGGCGGCGATCTTGGATTCGGCCGTCCCTTCGCCGCCGCTGATGATCGCGCCGGCATGGCCCATCCGGCGTCCGGGCGGGGCGGTCCGGCCGGCGATGAACGCAACCACCGGTTTTTTTACGTTTTTTTGAACGAACGATGCCGCCGCCTCTTCGTCCGCTCCGCCGATCTCGCCAATCAGGATGATCCCATCCGTCTCGTCATCCCTGGCGAAGAGATCAAGCAACTCAATGAAATTGAGACCCTTGACCGGATCGCCGCCGATGCCGACGCAGGTCGTCTGACCGATCCCCCGCGTGCTGCATTGCCAGACCGCTTCGTAGGTGAGCGTCCCGCTGCGGCTGATGATGCCGACTTTCTTTCCGCTCCTGGCATCGCCGGGCGCGGTGTGGATATATCCCGGCATGATGCCGATCTTGCACTCGCCCACCGTGATGATGCCGGGACAATTCGGACCGATCAAAACCGATTTCGGCTTGTCCTTGAGATACGCCCTCACCGCGATCATATCGAGGACCGGAATCCCCTCGGTGATCGCGACGATCGTTCCGATGCCCGCGTCCGCCGCTTCCATGATCGCATCCGCCGCGAACGGCGGCGGAACGAAAATCATCGTCGCATCCGCGCCCGCGGCATCCACGGCCTGGTGAACCGTGTCGAACACGGGCAGACCATTGGCATCCTTCGTCCCCCCCTTGCCGGGAGTGACTCCGCCGACCATTTTCGTTCCGTAATCCAGGCATCCCCTCGTATGGAAAGCGCCGGCCGATCCAGTGATCCCCTGACAAATGACGCGTGTCTTGGCGTTAACGAGAATACTCATGCGAATTCATTCCTGCCAAACCGGCGGAAGAGCGTATAGCGTGGGGTGTTGGATTGCAAAAAAACGCGAGGCGTCCCATGACGTGCGCCTTGTCACTACATGTTGGCATGACCGGCCGCACGGCCCACGAAATTTGCATCAAAGCCAACCGTCCCCGATATTGGCGTTACATTTTGGCGGATTCAGCAATATTGATATGGTAAATCGGCGCGCATGTCTGGTGATCTTGGCGAGTGTTTTCACCGCGTCGTTGTGCGCGTGCAGCTCGACAAATCGGTCCAATGATCTCTCGGCCATCGGCGCCGACACGGTTGTCGTCCCGCGCGTGGCGATCGATCTCAACCCGGATTGGAAATTCATACGCCGGGATGTGGCGGGCGCCCGGCAACCGGGCTTTGATGATTCAACGTGGCAGCCCGTAACGCTGCCGCATACCTGGAACAATCTGGACGGTGAAGACGGCGGCAACGATTACTATCGCGGGCCCGGCTGGTACCGGCGGCATCTTTTGATTCCGAAGGAGGATCGCGGCAAATCACTATTTTTGCGGTTCGGCGCGGCATCCAGCGACGCGATGGTTTACGTCAACGGAAAGCTTGCCGGGCCCGAACATAAGGGAATGTTTTCCGCTTTCTGTTACGACGTGACCTCTCTCATCATTCCCGCCGGCGATAATGTGATCGCGGTGCGCGTCAGCAACGCCCCCGATGACAGCATTCCGCCCCTGTCGGCGGATTTCACGTTTTTCGGCGGACTTTATCGCGGCGTCCAGCTTCTGGCGCTCAATCCACTATCAATCAGTCCAATTGATGACGCCTCGCCCGGGGTGTATGTCAAACAGGTGAACGTCACTCCGGATCGCGCCGACCTTCAGGTGACCAGCAAACTTCGCAGCGGCGGAAGCGTTCGGTCTTCGGTCGGCGTGACCTGTGATCTGCTCGATGCCGGCGGCGCTCTGGTTCAATCGGTGACTACCAGCCAATCCCTGGATGCCGGCGACACCGCCGATGCGGTGCAAGCGTTGAGCATCGACCATCCGCATCTTTGGAACGGACGCGCCGATCCATATTTGTATCATGTCCGGGTCACGGTCGATAAGGGGGGGCACATCGTCGATCGCGTGATCCAGCCGCTGGGGATTCGATTTTTCAGCGTCGATCCGGAACGAGGATTTTTCCTCAACAGTCAATCGTATCCGCTGCATGGCGTGAATCGCCACCAGGACCGCATCGATATGGGGTGGGCCATCAACTCAAAGGAGCAACAGGAGGATTTCAACTTGATCATGGAGATGGGATGCAACGCCATTCGGCTTTCGCACTATCAGCACGCGCAGGAGTTTTACGACCTCTGTGATCGCGGCGGGCTCGTGGTCTGGGCGGAGGCTTGTCTGGTCAATTCCATCTCGGTCTCACCGGATTTTGACAACACCGCCAAGCAGCAGCTTCGCGAACTCATCAAGCAAAGCTACAACCATCCCTCCATCTGTTTCTGGTCTCTGTTTAACGAGTTGTGGGGTGCGAGGGAAAAGGGCCAGACCGCTCAGCAAGGGAAGGCAATGGTGGATCATGAACTTCTTTTGGTCAACGAACTAAATGATGAGGCACATCAGCTTGATGCGACGCGTCTCACGACTGCTGCCAGTTCCATTCCCCAAGTGGCGCATCCGTTCAATCGGATTACCGATGTGATCGGATTCAACCTGTATTACGGCTGGTATGCCGAAAACATCCGGGCGTGGCCGAGGCGCCTCAGCGCCCTGCACGCCCAGGCTCCGGGCCGCGCCTTCTGCGTCAGCGAATACGGCGCTGGGGCGAGCGCGTTTCAGCATGAGATCGATCCGAAACAACCGGATACCAAGGGGCTGTGGCATCCCGAGGAATGGCAGACCGTCGTTCACGAGGCGGCTTACAAGGCAATGAAGGACCGCCCCTACATCTGGGGAACATTCCTTTGGGCCATGTTCGATTTTGCCTCGGACGGCCGGCACGAGGGGGATCACCTCGGCAGAAACGACAAGGGCCTTGTGACCTACGACCGCAAAATCAAAAAGGACGCGTTCTTTTTCTACAAGGCCAATTGGTCGAATGATCCGGTGATTTATATCACCGACCGTCGCTACA
>Ga0302326_10010759_pt1 | contig 19776 bp, 20 predicted proteins | sample Palsa_T0_3_FD_202264 | JGI IMG/M metagenome (GOLD analysis project Ga0302326, IMG submission 202264) | Peat permafrost microbial communities from Stordalen Mire near Abisko, Sweden - Palsa_T0_3 | ecosystem: Environmental > Terrestrial > Soil > Palsa > Peat permafrost | place: Sweden: Abisko...
GGGCTCACCATCGGCGGCGACGACTACATGACCAAGCCGTTCGGGCTGGAGGAGCTGGCGGCCAGGATCCGCACGGTCCTGCGCCGCACCCGCCCGAGCACGGTGACGGAGCCGGTGCTCGCGTTCGCTGACATCGAGCTTGACCAGGACAGCTACGAGGTCCGGCGGTGCGGTCATCTGGTCGAGCTGTCACCGACGGAGTTCCGGCTGCTGCGCTACCTGATTCTCAACCCGGGGCGGGTGCTGACCAGGGCGCAGCTTCTCGACCACGTCTGGGATTACGATTTCGGCGGGTCCAGCACCGTCGTGTCGACCTATGTCGCCTACCTGCGGCGCAAGCTGGCCAGGTACGGGCCCGAGGTGATCCACACTCAGCGCGGCATCGGCTACAGCCTCCGGCTGCCCCGCCCCGGAGATCCGGCAGGCGGCGATGACCCCTAGAGCAATCCGCCGGCTCGCGGCCGCGCTCCGCCGCCGGCCGGTGATGATGTTCCGCTGGGCGGCGGCCGCGCCCGGGCGGCTCCGCCGGGCCCAGCTGCGCACCCGGGTGGTTCTCGGCGTCCTGGCGATCACCCTGGCCGCGCTCGCGGCCTTTGACATCGCGGCGGTCACCGCGCTGCGCGGGTACCTGGTTGGGCAGACCGACGCCCAGCTGGCGAGCGTCTCGCGGCTGTATCAGCCACTGCGAGTGGCGCCAGGTTTCCGGATCGGCCCGGCACAGGTCAACAAGCGGGCCCCCGCGAGTGGATTCACCCGGAGAGCCGGCAAGGGAGTGCAGCAAAGGATCGTGATCGCCGGGCCGCACCTGCTGCTGCCGGTGATCCTGAGCCAGTACTACGTGGTGTTCATGCCCAGCCACCACGAGTCGCGCGTGTCCGTGGGAGGCAACCCCGATCTCCGGGCGCAGCTCCCGGTCAGCCTGCCCGCCAGGGCAGGCAGTCATCGGGCGGAGACGGTGACCGGCGCCGGCAACGTCCCGCTCCGCCTGTGGGCGGTGCGCGCCGACAACGGCACCCTCGTCGTGACCACCAGCCTCAGCGGCGTCGACAAGACCATGGGCCGGCTCGAGCTCATCATCACCATCGGCTCGCTGGCCGCTGCCCTGCTCGTCGGCCTCGGCATCGCCTGGGTCGTGCGCCGCGGCCTGCGGCCCATCGAGCAGATGGCCGGCCAGGCCGACCGCATCACCGCTGGTGACCTCACCGACCGGGTCAGCCCGCAGGACGCAGCGACCGAGGTCGGCCGCCTCGGGATGGCACTCAACGGGATGCTCGCGCGGATCGAGGCTTCCGTCGAGGAACGCGAGGCAAGCCAGGAGCTCACCCGGCGCTTCTTCGCCGACGCCAGTCACGAGCTACGCAATCCGCTGGCCTCACTGCGTGCCAACGCCGAGCTCTACCAGCAGGGCGCCCTCCCCGACCGCCCGCAGGTCGACGAGGCGATGCGCCGCATCTCGCTAGAAGCCCAGCGGATGAGCAGCCTGGTCGACGACATGCTCCGGCTGGCCCGGCTCGACCAGCAGCCCGGCCAGCACCACGATCCGGTCGATCTCACCGCCCTTGTCAGCGGATGCGCCGAGCGGGCCCAGATCACCGGCCCCGGCCGGACGTGGCACGCGCGCGTCGCCGACGGGCTCGTGACCATGGGCGACGAAGAGCTCCTGCGCCGGGCCATCGACAACCTTCTCGCCAATGTGTGTGCCCACACCCCCGGTGACACCGTCGCCACCATCACTGCCGCCAGGAGCAACGGCACCGTCATCGTGGATGTCAGCGACAACGGCCCCGGCGTGCCCGCCGACCAGGTCTGCCGCGTCTTCGACCGCTTCTACCGCGCCGCTGCCCAGCCGCTCCGGCCAGGGTCCGGCCTCGGGCTTGCCATCGTCACGGCCATCGCCGCCGCCCACAACGGCACGGCCCAGGCCGCGCTCAACGATCCGCACGGGCTGCGCGTCACCCTCACGCTGCCCGCCTGCGGCCAGGTCGTCCCCGCCGAGGCCGTGCCCCGGCGGGCATGAAGAGAGTTATCCTGCTGCCATGGCTGACTCGGCGGTGCGGGCATTCCCGGAGCGTGTCCGGGAAGCCAGGCGACGGTGGAGCGACCTGAGCCCGCGCACCCGAAGGATGCTGATCGTCACTGCGGGCGCCGAGGGCTGCCTCAAGGTGGCGGCGCTCATTGACATCAAGCGCCGGCCGGCCAGCCAGATCCGGGGCCCGAAGTGGGTATGGGCCGCCGTCGTGACAGTGGTCAACTCCCTCGGGGGCGTGCCGCTGGCTTATTTCGCCTTCGGGCGGCGGCGGGAGCATGAGGCCCGGCCTGGCTGACAAGCCGGGCAGCCGAAGCCAGGCAGCCGAAGCCAGGCAGCCGAAGTCGGACAAGCCGGGCAGCCGTGAGTGCCGTTCCCCGATCGGAACGGCGAGGATCAGGACGGCGAGGACCGGGCTGACGGCGTCCCGAGCCGGCCGGACCTGGCCATAGCTGCCGCAAAGTAGGCGACCGCCAGCGCGCCGGCCGCCAGCTCAAGGAAATACGCCAGGGACGGCCCGTTTTCCAGATCCATGACGCGGGTGAGCGGCTCGAGAAGCAACCCGCCCGCTGCGACAGCGGCGCTTACCCGCCATCGCTGCGTCCGCCACCGCTGGCCGAGCAACCCGCACGCCGGCCCGGCAATGACGGCCGCCAGCAGCAGCCGGGCATCACCGTGAGCCAACGCCACGAAGCTGCGGGGAAAGCGGCTGAGCGGTACGCCCTCGACAGGGCTCACCGTCATCGTCCAGTAGCCTGCCAGGGCGGCCAGGGTCACCGCGAGCCCGGCGGCTGCCCCGGCGCGTCCCCGGATCTGGGTGCAGCCGAAGCAGAACGGAAGCAGCAGCCAGGGCGCGGACATCAGGCTGACCGCTGTCGCGATCGGAAGGTACAGGCTTCCCGCGTACTGGTCGCCGGCCCCGAGTAGCGCGCCGGCGGCGACGACCAGCATGATCATCCTGAGCTGGAGGCGGCCTGCGGACCGCGCTGGCGGCCGGTCAGGGCAAGGCTCTGCCGCTTCCTGGTGCATAGCCAGTCATTATGACACCAGCCCACGGGTCCCGCTACGGTCATGCCCGGCTGCCCTGCCCTCCCGCGGCGGGGAACCCTGCGGCTGAGCCCTCGCCTCGCCGCGGCGATGGGAGGCTACCCGGCGCATCCGCACCATGAGCGCCGCCGACGGCATGACCTTTCCCGAGATATACGTCGACAGGCGAGATCCGGAAGTTCCTATCTGTTCAGCAAAATCCTGCTGAGACATGCCGGAATGCCTGACCAGCCGACTGACCTCCGCGGCCACCTCCGCGTGCTCCGCGTCAGCGGCCAGCGTTCCGCCGACCACTTCCAGCGGCTCGCGCCTGATGAGCTGGCGCATACCGGACTCGATATCGCCCAGTTCTCCGAGAATGATCTTTCCAGGGGTAACCCGGTTAGTGACCCACCCGTCGGTCGCCTCGATCGCCGTCAGGACCGAGTCGAAGCGCTCGGCCAGATCCCCCAGCACGTGATCGTGGTACTAACGTGCGCCAAGGCGGTCCCTCCCGGAACCGCCTTGGCCCGCGCTGCGGAGCGGCACGCCAGATCCGCTGCGGTGGCTTACCGCCGGGAGCTGCCCACCAGGTCGAGCTGCCGGCCCGCCCGGCCCGCCCCGGCCGTTTCCAGCCGGGCCGCTGCCAAGGCGGCGCTCTCGACGGGCACCGGGATAGCTACGGCGGCCGGGCGGCCGATGACGCGCCGGGACGGGCCGGAAGCGTGCGTCCTGGCGTCCGGGCGCTTGATCACCAGCCAGAGCGGGATCAGTGACATTGCCAGGAAGATCACCGTGGCGAGCGGGATGTTCAGCCAGAACCAGTTCATTGTCAGCCTCCGTGTGGTCGCTTCGTGCTTCTCCCTGAAGCGTGCACGGCGAACTTCTGTGGTTCCTCTGAGCGCCCTAGCCAGCTGCCATGAGGGCCAGCCGCCATCGGCGGCCGGGCCAGGCGACTAGCCGGCCGCTTGGCCCGAGCCAGCCGCCTGGCCGGAGGCAGCCGCCCGGCGGAGCCAGGACTGCGGCTGCCCGGATTCCGCCGACATCGCCTGCCAGGTCCACCCGGCAGCCCTGCGCTGCGCGACGTAGCCGGCCACGCTGTCGAAGCCCAGGCCCGCCGCGACCGACGCGGCGCGCTGGCCAGCCGAGTGCCGCTTGGCGGCGTGCGTCACCCTGGACAGTTCGTGGCGTCGCAGCGCGGTCTCGACGGCGTGGTGGGACAGGCCTACCTCGGTGGCGATGGCACTGACGGTCCGATGCTGCACGACATGCCGTTCCTGAAGGTAGGCAGTCACGTCCGCGAAGCCCAGCCTGCTCAGCGCCGGCAGCCACCTGGCGTCCCACCTGGCGGGGCGGCCGAGCCGGACGGCCGCGGCCGCGGCCGGGTCGACGCGGCCGAGATGACGTGACAGCCAGTCCTTGTGCAGGCCCGCCTCTCGGCTGATCGCGGTCAGGCTGGCGCCCGCGGCGGCGCGCGCGGCGACCAGGGAGCCGATGTCCCCGAAGCCCTGCCGCTGGGCCGCCGCGGCGGCGATCCGGGCGAGCTGCCGGTCGGCGCGGTCCCGGTTCGCCTGGGTGACGGCGGCGGGGGAGACAGCCGCCAGCGCCGCCGCGGCTTTCCTGCGGCGCTGCTCCGGGATGCCGCGGCCCCTGGCGGCCGTGGCGGCGTCCCGGGTCAGATGCCCGGCGCGGGCCCGCTCCCTGCCCGCCGCGCTGCCCTCGCGGATCGCGGGCTCGAAGACCAGCCGCGCCGTCAGCGCGGCGGCCCGCAGCTTCCGGGTCTCCGGTCCCTCCAGGGACTGGCCGCGCTCCAGGCCGAAGGCCTCGCAGTAGGCCTCCTTGGTCCAGCCGTGCGCCCTCAGGTGCGCCGTGACCGAGCGGAGCCACCGGCCGCACAGATGGCAGGCGATCCGCGACTCATCGGCCAGCACCTCGCCGATCGGCGCGTAGAACGGGATGCCGCCGGGCAGCACGCCGACGACGGGCCGGACCGGGCGGGCTGACCGCCGGGACAGGCGCGGCCGCGGCCCGGCGGCGGGGCTGATCATCTCGACGGACATGACCGGCCTTCCCGAGGACCAAGCTAGTCACAATGAGACTACCCTGGCGGCCGCCGCCCGTCACGGGAACTGGCCCGCACGGCAAACGCCGGAGGGGCCGCGCGCCGTGCGCGGCCCCTCCGGGCGAGATGATCCGTTAACCCCGGCGCTGCCAGCCACGCGGTCATCTCGGTCCGCGCGGCCGGTCTCGTCACGTCACCCGGAACCGATCGTCAGCGTCCCCTCCGCCGTTCCGCTGCCGTTGGCGTTGCTGGCCACGATAACCACCCGGTACGTTCCGGCCGGCACGCGCTGGCCGGCTGTGTCGTAGCCGTAGTACCGGATCAGGACCCGGCCGGCCGCGTGGGTCGGCTCGCTCAGGGTGCGCACCACCATGCCGTTGGCATTGATGACCAGGGCGGTGACGTCCGACGCCTCAGAGAGCCTGAACTTGATCGCGATGTGGCTGCTGCCGCTCGACTTGAGTCCCGCCATCGCCAGCCTGGCGATCCCCGGGCGCGCCGAGGACTGCGGGGGAATCGGAGGCCCGCTGTGCGACGGGCCCGGCTTTCCGCCACCCGTGGGGGACGGCACCGGGATCGAGGTTCCTGGCCCGGACAGCGCGATGACGTTCCGCCATGCCGTGATGGAGGCCGCGTCGGTGAGCTTCATCGACGGGTAGGGCGGCGAGGAGTCGAACAGGGTGCCGAACTGCGCGCCGCTCTGGATCAGGTAGTTGCCGACATCGGTCAGCCAGGCGGCCCGGCCGGCCACCGCTGAGGTGCCGAACTCGGAGAACCCGAACGGCAGCCCGGCGGCCTTGGAGACGGCCACCGCCTGGCCCATGAACTCCGCGGGCGGCGTCAGGCTGGAGAAGTTGGCCGGGTAGGCGTCCCAGCCCAGCGTGCTGATGATGTTGCCGGAGGGAAGGTAGTCCTGCCAGTCGCGGTGCGAGGCCGAATCGAGGTCCCAGGCCATCAGGATCAGGGTCGATCGCAGGTCCGGGTTATCCGCGGCGTCCGCGAGCGCGACGATATGCGCCCAGGCTGCCCGGTAGGCAGCCGCAGTGAACTGGCCGTTGGCGATGTTGTCCTCGGGCTCGTGCCAGTAGGAGTAGTAGATGACGTGCCCGGTGGGGGCGGTGTCAAAGAAGTGCGAGAGCGCGCCGTCGTCGGCACCGGACAAGATCGCGGACGGCAGCGCATTGAAGCTCACGATCACCGCTGAGTGGTTGACCGCGGGCAGCCCGTTCGTCCACGCGTTAGCGCTGGGCAGGCCGGGGTAGTAGACGCGGATGATCGGCATGTGCCCGAACTCCGCTGTGTCCTGGCCGAGGAGGGACGTGTTAGCCACGGAAGCGCCGATGAGCGTGTCGTTGGTGTTGTCCGAGGCGAACAGGAGCCACTGCTTCCCGCCGACGAAGGTGAGCGTGGCGGCGAGCAGCGCCGTGACGCCCGCGATCACGATCAGCCAGGCACCTCGTGACGCCGCGGGGCCTCTTCGTGACTTGGCCCTGGCACGAGCGGGCGGGGACTGGCCCGCGTCATGCCGGCCGTGGGGCGGAAGCTCCACGTCTAGCTCCTCTCCTAGGCCGCCTACCGGGTTAGCTGACGGGTTCGGGCCGGAGAAGCCCTACGGCGGGCCGGGCCGCTCGCGCGGTCACGGCCTTCCGATTCACCCCGGGGATGCGTGGGTCCCCGGCTCTCTGGCCGTACCAGAGACTCGGCGGGTTTGCTGCCTTCGATGGGGCGGCAGCAACGGGGGTTAACAGCGATGGACGTTAACGGAACTGAGGCAAGATAGTAACCAGAACGGCAGAATTTTTGACGTCTGGTTGGCACCGCTTTGCGCCTTCCAGAGCGCTGATTCGCCTGATCATATAGATATAAGTGCAGGTCGGACGGCAGTTTTCCGGTTCGGGCGGTGCCATGCTGGCCCGCGACTGAGTAGGTAAAATTTTTGCTGCCGGGGTAAACGTGCCGGGCGCGTCGTGCGTCAGCCCGCCGCGAGGTGGAGCCAGCGGCCCGGCATACCCGATCATGGGGGCATGCCGGATACCCAGTCGACCTACCTGCACGGCCACCACGACAGCGTCCTGCGGTCTCATCGATGGCGGACTGCCCGGAACTCGGCCGGCTACCTGCTCCCCGAGCTGGCGCCAGGGGCGCAGGTGCTCGACGTCGGCTGCGGTCCTGGCACGATCACCGTCGGGCTCGCGGCCATCGTGCCGGAGGGCCGGGTGGTCGGCATTGACGCCGCGGCGGGAATCCTGGCCGACGCCCGCGCGGAGGCGGAGCGCCGGGCGCAGCGCAACGTCAGCTTCGAGGTCGGCGACGTCTACCAGCTGGGCTTCGCCGACCAGGCATTCGACGTGGTGCACGCGCACCAGGTGCTCCAGCACCTGGCCGACCCGGTGGCCGCCCTGGCCGAGATGCGGCGGGTCTGCAGGCCAGGCGGCCTGATCGCGGCCCGGGACGGCGACTACGGCGGATTCCTCTGGTTCCCCGACGATCCGGAGCTGACCGAATGGCGATCCCGCTACCAGCGCCTGGCGCGGGCGCTCGGCGGCGAGCCCGACGCCGGCCGGCGCATGATGACCTGGGCCCGGCGCGCTGGCTTCACCGACGTCCGCGCATCTGCCAGCGTATGGCTTTTCGCCACACCAGAGGAACGCAGCTGGTGGGCCGGATCATGGTCGGATCGGCTGATGCAGTCGGACTTCGCCGACCACGCCGTCACCCGCGGCCTGGCAACGCGAGAGGACCTCACCCGCCTGGCCGGTGCCTGGCGCCGGTGGGGGTCGAGCGAGGATGGCTGGTTCCTCATCCCGCACGGTGAGATCCTCTGCCGTGCCTGACCCCGGCGAAAGCCCCGGTCGCCGGCCAGCCTGGCCCCGGCCCTGCCTGGCCCCCCGGCCGGCCCTGCCTGGCCCCCCGGCTAGGCCCCCGGGCCGCCTCAGGCGCTGCCGAAGGCGAACAGCGGCCCGTCGGGCAGCCCGCCCGCCGCGGCGCGGCGCAGGCGGCTGACCCCGACGCCCACCAGCGTGCTGGTCGGCAGCGCGTCGAACGCCACCTCGTCGAAGCCGCTCGCGCCGAACCAGGCGCGCACGTCCGGCGTCAGGTCCGGTGCCCGGCGATGGCGGGTCCAGATGACGGTCGCCCCGGGGGCGCAGAGAGCCGGCGCCGCCTCGACGGTGCGCCGGATGTCGGCGGCGCTGACGTTGCCGAATATCCCGCAGAGCAGCAGGATGCCGGCCGGCAGGGCGTCTGCGAATGACTCAGCCCGGCTCGCGTCCGCCTGGCGCACCTCCACCCCCGGCAGCCCTGCCTCGGCCGCGTCGCGCCGGGCCCGCTCGGCGTTCCTGGCATCGGACTCGACCAGTACGGCGGACACGTCAGGCCGACGAGGATGCGCGGCCAGGGCGCCGATGACGTCGCGGCCCTGCCCGGCGCACAGGCTGACCAGCCTGACCGGGCCGGCAGGTGCCTGGTCGACCGCTCGCCGCAGGTGCTCCCGGACCCGCTGCAGGCGCGCGGCCAGCGGCGACGACGGATCGTCGTACCCCTCGTGCCAGGCCGCCCAGTCCCGCATGCCCCCATCCTGCCGCTTCCTCCGGCAGCGGCCAGGCCGGGGCCAGCCCGGGGCGCCGCCGGCGGTAAACCGGTGCGACGCGGGCGGTAATCCATTGCCTCCTAGCGCGGCGTAAGCCAATCTGACCGGAGATGACCGCACCAGCCGCCGAAGGGACCCGCGTCGCCTGGGAGGACCTCCCGGCGGATGTCCGCGCCGCGGTCAGCGGGATCTGCGGTGCCCCGGTCGTCCGGGCACGCACCCAGCGAGGCGGCTTCAGCCTGGGAGTAGCTGCCAGGGTCCGGTGCGCGGACGGCACGCGGTGGTTCGTCAAGGCAGTCTCCGCCGAGGCGAACCCGCTCAGCCCCCTCCTGCACCGGCGGGAGCCACGGAACCTTGCCGCGCTCGATCCGGTCATCGTCGCCAGGCGGCTGCCCATCCCGCGGCTGCGCGGAACGGCGGACCTCGGCCCGTGGGTCGCGCTCGTCATCGACGACGTCGCCGGACGCTAGCCGGGACGGCCGTGGAGACTACCTGGGCGGCGCACGCGGCAGGGGACACCCTCCTGCATGCCGACATCCGCGCGGACAACCTCCTGTTGACGGAGGGCCGCGTGGCCGTCGTGGACTGGCCGCACGCCTGCCGCGGCGCCGCGTTCGTCGACCCGCTGTTGTTCGCCCCCAGCGTGGCGATGCAGGGCGGTCCGGAACTGGCCGGCATTCTCGGCATGTCACGGGCCGGCCGGCTCGCGAACCAGCAGAGCCTGGCCGCGGTTCTCTGTGCCGTGGCCGGTTACTTCACCCGCCAGGCTCTCGCGCCGCCGCTGCCCGGCCTGCTGACGCTGCGGGCGTTCCAGGCGGCGCAGGGCGAAGTCGCCCGCCGCTGGCTGGCCGGCCTCTTCTGACTGTGAGGCCGCCGGCACCGGTTCCGCGGCCTGGCTATCCCGGCGCCGGCAGGCGGTGGCCGCCGTGGCCATGCTGCTCGTGGCGCTCATGCTCGTCCGGGTCGCCGTTCATCATGCGCAGCATCGGGCCGCCACCGGAGCGGAAGAACCGGGCGAGCAGCGCGGCGGCGAGCAGCAGGAAGACGATGTCGAGCACGGTGGTGTAGTTCCACGAGACGCCGACGTCAGCGACCCGGGCGGCCCGGCTGGCCGGGATAAGCCCGAGCCCGCTGAAGAGGAACTCGACGATGTAGCCGGCCATGACCATGGTCGAGTAGAAGACGCCGAGCAGCGCCAGCGCCATCCTCGTGCCGTAGTACTTCCGGTAGATAATCAGGATCGGGATGATGATCAGGTCGGCGAAGATGAAGGCGACCACGCCGCCGAAGCTGATCCCGCCGTTCCACAGGACCGCGGCAAGGGGCACGTTACCGATCGAGCAGACGAAGCTCAGCATCGCGATGACCGGGCCGATGACCGGGCCCCACAGCCGGGCCGCCAGCGGGTGGCCGGCCAGGAACAGGTGCCGCCAGAACGCCGCGGGCACCCAGGCGCCCGCCGCCCCCGCGAGCAGCAGCCCGATGATCACGTCGCGGATGACGGCGGCCCACTCCATCACGAAGACGTGGCTGACCGCGGTGTAGCCGTCGCGGCTGACCAGCCGCCGCCAGAGGCCGGCATCGGACGCGATGCTCATGTCCATCGCGGCGTGGCCCTCCATGGACCCGGGCACGCCGCGCCCGGCCTGCCGCCGCGCCGCCTCTATCAGCCGGGTCCGGATGAACAGCCGGAAGGCCACCGCCAGCAGCACGATCATGATCGGGCCGCCGACGAACTCGGCCAGGGTGAACTGCCAGGAGATCAGCAGCGCCAGGATGATGCCGAGCTCGATCACCAGGTTGGTGCTGGCGATCTCGAACACCATCGCCGCGGTGAAGCTGGCGCCCTTGCGGAACAGCGAGCGGGCCAGGGCCACCGCGGCGTAGGAGCACGAGGATGAGGCTGCGCCGAGCCCAGTGGCGAGCGCCAGCGTCCTGGGCCGGTCGTCGCCCAGCACCCGGATGATGGTCTCCCGGCGGACGACGGCCTGCACGATCGCCGACAGGGTGAAGCCGAGTATCAGTGACCAGAGGATCTGCCAGGTCATCGAGCCGGCCACGCCCAGGGCATGGCCGAGCGGGTCAAGAACGCGCATCGCCGGCCCCGGCCCCGGCCGCGTCTCCGCTCCCGGCCGCGTCTCCGGTCCCGGGTTCGCCTCCGGTCCCGGGTTCGCCTCCGGTCCCGGGCGCGGCGATGGCCAGGAGCTGCCGCAGGCAATGCTCCAGCAGCGGATGCGGGAAGCCGTCACTCAGCCGGTAGCAGACCATCCGGCCGTCCTTGCGGAAGCTGACCAGGCCGGCCAGCCGCAGCATCTTGAGCGCGTAGGAGACCTGGTCCTCGGTCGCGTCGAGCACCAGGGCCAGATCGCCCACGCACAGCTCCCCGGCCGACACCAGAGCGAACAGGATCCGCGACCGCACCGGGTCGGCCAGCATGCCGAGCAGCCCGGCCAGCCGCCCGGCCTCACTCACCGGCAGCACGCCGGCCCGGCCCGCGGCGACGCCTGCCGGGCTCACCGGATGCTCGCGGCTAACAGCTGGCATTGCTCCTCCTCCGCATATCCGCATGATTACACGGATTCACGGGTTTCTCCAGCGCTGATGAGCCGTCTCGAGGCTGGCACCGGCCTACCGCGCGGCAAGTGGTGGCGCGCGGGCCGGTACTGGCTATGGTGTGGTCACGCGATGGCTTGATCAGGGGCGGCTGTGGATGGTGGCGGGCTGGGCGGCTTCCCGCCGAACGCTGTCGTCCACGGGGACTGCCGCTCGCTCATCCCGGCGCTGCCCGACGAGTGCATCGACATCGTGATCAGCAGCCCGCCGTACTGGGGCCAGCGGCTGTCGGCGGGCAACGGCGTCGAGGCAGACCCGCGCCGGTACGTGGCCGGGCTGGCCGGCGCGTTCATCGCGCTACTGCCCAAGATGAAGCTCGACGGCGTGCTGTGGATCAATCTCGGCGATGCCTACAACACGCCGGTCAACTGGCGCTCGGCCGACCATGCCTATAGCACCCTGGGAGCTGCCAGGGCCGGCCTCGATCCGGGTAACTCCGCGTACGCCAAGCCGCGGCATCAGCGGCGGCCTTTCGTCGACAAGAGCGAGACGTGGCTTCGCTACGGCAACCTGCTCGCGCTGCCCTATCGCCTGGTGGTCGCGCTGTCCGACGCGGGCTGGCTGTTCCGCGGCGAGGTGATCTGGCGGAAGAAGAACCCCATGCCCGAGGGGCGGTGCCGGCGGCCGCACCGGCAGCACGAGGCCATCTACCTCTTCGCCCGCAGCGAGCAGCATTCCTTCCGGGCCAGCCCGCCGGTCGGGTCGGTCTGGGAGTTCGCCAGCGAGCGGGTCGACGGGGCCAGGCACTACTCGCGCTTCCCGGAGGAGCTTCCCCGGCGGTGCATCGGCGCCTACGGGCAGCCTGGCCCCGATGTCGTGGTGCTCGACCCGTTCAGCGGCTCGGGCACCACCGGCGTTGCGGCGCTGCGGGCCGGCTGCCGGTACCTGGGCTTCGAGATCGACGCGGCTCAGGTCGCCGCCTCCAACCAGCGTCTCCGCGACGCTGCCCGGCCCGGTCAGCGGTCCTGATCGCGCCAGGCGAGGATCTCCCGGGCGGCCCTCGCGCCGGATGCCAGCGCGCCCTGCACCGAGCCGGTCGCCCGGTGATCCCCGCAGACATACCGGCCGGGCCCGATCCGGCAGGCGCGGCTAAGCGGGTGCGGCGGAAGCATGGCGGGCAGCGCGCCATCGACCTGGACTGCCCGGAGCAGCTCCCAGCCGCCGGTGTCGGTCTCGTACAGCTCGGCGAGACGGGCACGGACGGCAGCATCCTGGCCGGCCGCGGTGCCGCCGAGGACGGTGGCGCAGACCAGCGCCCGGCCGTCGCCCGAGTAGCCCGGCATGACCTCGGTCAGCACGGCGGTGTGCAGGATCGTCCGCTCGGCGTCGACCAGCAGGGTCGGCTCGGCCAGCGGCGGCGCCGGCGCGGCGTAATAGCGGGTCGTCGCCGTCCTGGTGGCGGGCACGATGAGGCCGGGCAGCAGCCCGGCGGCCGCGGCCGGCCCGGTCGCGACGACCACTACCGGCGCCGCGAGCTCGGTCCCGTCCGCCAGCGCCACGCCGTCGCCGGTCAGGCTGCTGACGGGCGTCTCCAGCCGGATGGTTCCCGGCGGCAGCCCGGCCGCGAGCTGGGCCGGCACTGCCTGCACGCCGTGGCGCGGCAGGCACAGGGTGCCGCGCAGCATGCTCCGCCAGACGAGATGGAAGAACCGGCTTGAGGTTGCCAGCTCGTCCTCAAGGAACACCCCGGCCAGGAACGGCCGGAAGAGCCGCTCGATCAGCTCGCCGGAGATCCCGGCCCGGGCCAGCGCGTCCAGCGTGGCCTCGTCCCTGCCGCGGCGGATCAGCCGGGCAGGCAGCAGCATGTCGCGCGCGCTGAGGATGCCGAGCGCGGCCAGGTCGCGCGAGCTGGCGAGGCGCCCCGGCAGCAGGTCGGCGGCCCGGCCGGGCCGCCGGGTGGGGTCGGTGAAGCGCAGCCGTCCCTGCCCGGTGTGCAGCAGCATGCCGGGGGTGAACGGGCGCAGCCGGAGCGCCCGGAGGTCGATCCGCCGCTGCATCTGCGGGTAGGACGTGTTGACGACCTGGAACCCGCGGTCCAGCAGGAAGCCGTCTTGCCGGTCGGTCCGCATCCGGCCGCCGGGGGCGTCAGCCGCCTCGACGACCGCAACCGCCAGGCCGGCCGCGGCAAGGTCAGCGGCGCAGGCCAGCCCTGCCAGCCCCGCGCCGATGACGATGGCCTGCGGCCGGCCGCTTGCTGGCGCCCGGCGTTCGCCGTTCCCCGGAGTCATAGTGCTGATCATGTCCCCATCGGCCGGCCGGCCAATCGCCGGCTATGGCCGGCGGTAGCCGATGAATATCTCCCTGGGCGCCGCGTCGCCGGCCGTGTCCTCGATGATGCTGCTTGCCTCGAAGCCGGCCTCGGCCAGCAGCCGCAGCCAGCTGTACCGGCCGAACATGCCGAGCCGGTGAGTCTCATGCACGACCCGCACGGACTGGGCGGCGTCCCGGAGCAGGAACGCGTAGGCGGTCTGCACCCAGCTGTCGGCGGGATCCGGATCCCAGGTCCAGCCCAGGTAGCGGGCGCCGCGGCCATCCGCGCTGTCGCTACCGCCGCTGTCCGTACCCGGCTGGAAGCTTTCGGTGATCCGGTCGGGCACGAACACGGCGATGCCGCCGCGGCGGCAATGGGCGAACGCGGTATCCATCGCGCGGCGCAGGTCCGCCTCGGTGAGCAGGTAGTCCACTGCATCATGCACGAACACGGCGTCAAAGACCCGGCCGAGCCGCAGCGTGCGCATGTCGCCCTGGTGATGCTCGCATTCCGGGTTCAGCAGCCGCGATATGGCGAGCATCTCCGCTGAGAGATCCACCAGCGTCATGGTGAACGACGCCTTGAGGTGCAGGGCGTTGCTCCCGCCGCCGCTGCCAAGCTCCAGGACATCGCGCACCGGCGCCGGCGCTGACCGGAGCAGCCCGGCGAAGTACCCGGCCTCCCCCGCGTAGTCCTCCGGCGGCGAGATCAGCGGCCACCAGGCAGCGAGATCGCCATACAGACGGTACTGACTCGGCATGCCCGTCAGCTTGCCACGGTCGGAGCCGGGCCGCATGCCCGGAGAATACGGGCTGGATCAGCAGACGCTTGCCAGATTACGGCAGGGGGCATGATAGGTGTCGTCACCATTTCATAATGGCTAACATGCACTTTCGTCAGGTGGCCCCGGCTGCCTCGGCCTATGCTCGGCGCATTAGATTCCGCACGGGGAAATTTGCGGCACTCAATTTGCGCGGCCAATACGACGTTAAGCCTATCGCCACTGTCGCGGCGTGGCTCGCGGGCGCACGGGGTGCTGTGAGCGTTCGGGGGAAGAAATCATGCGGGGCGAACGGCGGCCCGGGCACGCGGGCCCGCTGGCGATGTGGGAGCGGATCGCCATCCTGGTGATTCTCGCGATCATGGCGGCCCTGGTCATCCTGCTAACGATTTCCTCCGGGCCGGTGCGCCAGCACCATACCGGGCCGGCCCGGCACCCGGCTGGCGTGCATTAGGTGCGCGCCGCGCGGGCGCAGGGAGCCAGGCTCGGGCCGCTCGGCGCGGCCCTATGCGCGGGCCGCTGCGCCGGCTGCCGCGGGCCGCTGTCCCCGGATCACGGACCCGCCGGATCGCTGTCGAGGTGCCCGCGCAGTATGTCGGCGGCGGTATCGACGGCATCCACGAGGCCGTCGGTGGCCGCGAACAACCCATCAGCCGCGGCGGCATCCCCGGCCATGGTGGCAGCCTGAAGCCGGCGCAGCGGCGGTAGCTGGCCGGGCGGCCGCATCCCGCGCAAGGATGCGGCAAGGATTCCGGCGGACTCGGCGAGGCCCGCGGCCAGCTCGTCGAGCGCGGCCTGCGGCTGACCGGCCGGCTGGCCTGACCCGTTATCCGCCGCAGGGACATAACTGGCCGGCGCTCCTTGCGGCTGGCGGACACGGCGCTGCTGGGCCACGACCGCGTCCAGGGTGAGCGCGCCCTGCGCCATGCGGTGGACCGCGGAGGTCAGCAGGCGGGCTAGCTCGCCCGTCATCGGCGGCCGGTCTGGCTCGTCGGCGAGGCGGTCAGCCGATGCCTCCGCGTCGCTGCGGGCACGGCGGGCGGCGAGCTGCAGGGCGGGCAGCTCGCCGGCAACGGTGCTTCCCGGCCGGGAGTATGCGCGCAGCAGCGCGCTAGCGTAGCGCCCTTGCGCCTCGAAGAGGCCGGCGAACTTCTCGCTCGCCGACGAGCCCTCCCAGCTCGGCCACAACAGGTAGGCCAGCAATGCGAGCGCAGCTCCGACGGCCGTCCCGGCCAAGCGGTAAAGGGCGGTCTGATCGGCCGGCAGTCCCAGCATGGCGAGCAGCACGACCACAAAGTCGGTCAGGAATACAGCATAAAGAAGATAATTAACTGTAAAAACAGCATAAGACGCGACAAGTGATATGCCGATCACGGCGAGCATGACGGAGATTCCCGTCCTGGCCAGCAGCGCGGTGGCGACGCCGAGCCCGGCGCCGACAGCCGTTCCGGCCGCACGCTGCACGCCCCGGTAGAGAGTCGAGCTGTAATCCGGCTTCAGGACAAGGAAGACCGTCAGCACGGCCCAGTAACCGTGCGGCAGGCCGGTGGCTCGGACCAGCACCTCCGCTGCTCCGGCTACCGCCGCGAGCCGCAGCGCGTGCCGGCCGGCCTCCGTGGAGCTGCCCGTGCTCGCCCGCAGCGCGAGCACGGCTGCCCGCGCGGCCGCCGGGCGCGTGGCCATTCCCGGGCCGCGGCTGGCCGGCTGCGCGCCGACCGGCGCTGCCCCCGCGTCGTTCAGGCTTTCGGCGATCCGGATCGCGCCGCGGAGCTGGCCGAGCAGCGCCTCGCCAGCCCACTGCCACCGGATTCCCGGCGCGAGCCGCAGGCTCGCGATGTGCTGCCGTGCATCCGATGTTCGCGCCTCCTGCTCGCCACGGCGCGGGCTGAGCGCGCCCGCGATGTCCCGCAGCGCCACGGCGGCGGCCGACAGCAATTCTCCCGGGCCCGGATCCGTCGCTCCAGGGGCATCCGTGCTCGCGGCGGCAGACTCGCCGGTGACAAGGCCGGTGGCGAGACCCGTGGCGGCAGGGCTGGAGAGAGGGTCGGTGGCGGGACCGGTGGCGGCAGGGCTGGAGAGAGGGCCGGCGGCGGGGCCGGTGGCGGCGGGGCCGGAGAGAGGGCCGGTGGCGGCGGGGCCGGTGGCGGCGGGGCCGGAGAGAGGGCCGGTGGCAGCCAGGCCGGCGGCGGGGGTCGTCCCGGTAGGGGCCGTGCTCGCCTGGGCCGTGCCGGCCAGGGCTGTTGCGGCCGGGCCGGCCAGGGACCCGAGGGCGGCCAGGGTCGCCCGGATGCGGTCCGCCACCGCGAGCAGGTTCAGCAGGTGAAGCCTGGCGTCAGTGCGCAGCAGCGGATTCGGATCCCGGAGCACGGCTGTCCCCGGCAGCGCGACGGGAGGGGGCGGCCCTTGCGCGCCCGCGGCGAGCCCAGCCGCGTACCCGCTGAGGGCCAGGTAGGAGTCGGCGACGGCGGCGCGCTCCGCGCTGCCCCGGCTCAGCGCCCAGGTAGAGGCAACCAGGGCGCCCTGCCATAGGCCGCCCGCCAGGACCAGGCCCGCGCGTACCGCCGCTGCTCCGGGTCCGAGCGGCAGCGCGCTGCCGATGAGCAGCGCGACCGGCCATTGCAGGGCGACGACCGTGGCGGTAGGCCCGAGCGCGGCGAAGAGCCCGACGAGATAGGCCCACAGCATGACCTCGGGCACCAGCAGCCAGGGCACGCTGTCGGCGGTCGCCGCGCCGGCAAAGGTCGATATGGCCATGCCGAGAGCGGCCGCGGTCACCGCGTTGACCCGCGTCCTTGATACGCCGCGGAACGACACGAAGCCGGCCGGCAGCGCGCCGAGGGCCGCGTACGTGCCATCGGCTGCATGCCCGGCGGCGACGCCGATGGCGAGTGGCGCGATGACCCCCAGCGCGGCGCGGACTGCCCGGCCGGGTGCTGCGTCGTGCCAGTTGAACTGGCCGAAGTCAAGCCATCCGCCGTGGCGGATCCCGCCCGCAGCGTAGGACCTGCTGGCCTGCAGCTCGGTCAGGAAACGCCGTGCTCCGCGCGGGGCTGGGGGCCCGGCGGCTGGGGGCCCGCCGGTCGGCGGCTCGGCGGCGGGCGGGCTCACCGGCTCCCGCCGCGGCCAGGCTCGGCGCGGCGGATCACCCGGCCAGCACCGGCCGGTAGACCGGATCCCACATCAGCGCCCGTACGGCCGTCCGCACGTCCCCGTCGATGCGGGCAGTGGCCACGCCGTCCGCGCAGGCGGCGTGGACGACCGCGGTCGCCACCGCCAGCGACGTCTCCCGCAGTTCTTCCACCTGAGGCAGCAGCGGCGCGCCGCGCGCCGAGGTGTCCACGAGCTCGGACACCGCGCGAGCGGCCGCGGCGAGCATGTTGCCGGTCACCCGGGTGGCCCTGGCGGCAATCACGCCGATTCCCAGGCCGGGAAAGATCAGCGCGTTGTTCGCCTGGCCGATCACATAGGTGATCTTGTCGTAGGTGACGGGATCGAACGGGCTGCCCGCCGCGACGAACGCGCGGCCCTCGGTCCACCGGATGATGTCGGCGGGCGCTGCCTCGCACAGCTCGGTCGGGTTGGACATCGGCAGGATCATGGGCCGCTCGACGTGCGCTGCCATCTCCCTGACGATCTCCTCGGTGAAGGCGCCTGGCCTGGTGGAGGTGCCGATCAGGATCGTCGGGTGCACCCGGCGGACGGCTTCCGAAAGGCCGATGCCGCCGAGCTCCGCGTCCCGCTGCCAGCCGGCCACCTCAGCGGGGTGCCGCGCGTAGCGCCGCTGCGCATCGCTCAGGTCCGGCATGTCGCTGGTGATCAGGCCGGCCCGGTCGAGCGGCCAGAATCGCGCGCTGGCCTGATCAGCGGTCATGCCCTCGCCGATCATCGCCGCGAGCAGCTGGTCGGCGATGCCGGTGCCCGCGGTCCCGGCACCGAAGATCATCACCCGCTGGCCGGAAAGGCTGGTGCCCGTCGCCCGCACGGCTGCGAGCACGGCGGCGAGGTTGACCGCCCCGGTGCCCTGAATGTCATCGTTGAAGGTGAGCCGCCGGTCACGGTAGCGATCCAGCAGCCGCCGGGCATTGCCGACGCCGATGTCTTCCCAGTGCAGCAGCGCCCGCGGGAAGAGGCGGCCGACAGCCGCCACGAACGCGTCAACGAACGTGTCGTACTCCCCGGCCGCGACCCGGCGGTGCCGGTTGCCCACGTATAGCGGGTCATCGAGCAGGCTCTGCCGGTTGGTGCCCACGTCGAGCATGACCGGCAGGGCGCGGTTCGGGTCGATGCCACCCGCCGCGGTGTAAACGGCGAGCTTCCCGACGGCGATGTGAATGCCGCCCACGCCCCAGTCCCCGATGCCCAGGATCGCGCCGGCGTCGGTGGCGACGATGAGATCGACCTCGTCCGGGCCGAGCCCGGGGGCCAGCAGCGATGTCTCGATGACCTCGGGATGATCGACGGACAGGTAGACGCCGCGCGGGCGCCGGTACTCGTGGCTATATCGCTCGATTGCCTGGCCGACCGTCGGGGTGTAGACGATCGGGAGCATCTCGCGCAGGTGCCCGCTAAGCAGGTGGTAGAAGAGCACCTCGTTGCGGTCGTGCACCTCCGTGAGCAGCACGTTCCTGGCGAGATCCGTCGGCTGGCGGTCGTACTGGGCAAGGATCCGTGATGTCTGCTCGTGCAGGGTCACCTGGGCGGGCGGGATGAGGCCGGTAATCCCCAGCTCGCGGCGCTCGGAGTCACTGAAAGCGGTGCCCTTGTTGATCCGCGGGTCGGCCAGCACCTGGCGCCCTCGCAGGGTGGTCCGCCAGGCGCCGGACTCATCCCGCCACACCGTCTTCATGGAGGCTCCCTTGGCTCGTGGGTGGCGCTCCCATGATTCTGCATGTGGGGTGATTCCGCAGGCCCAGCCGGCGCGCCGCGCCGCGGGCGGGCCACCCGGGCCCGCCCGCGGCCCGCCCGCGCGGTCAGCAGCAGTCCCGGCTAACTCGCCGTCGACGAAGCGCTGCCGCTGCCGTGGCCGTGGCCGGACATGTTCCGGCAGGGCTGCCCCGATGCCTTCTTCGGCATCGCGCTGGACCCGGCAGCGGGCTTCTTCAGCAGCCCTGCCGTGGTAGCGCCGGATGAAGCGCTGGCTCGCGTGGCCTGCTGCACCGTCGCCGCGCGGTGCGCGACCGCAGGTGATGCGCTCGTGGACGCGCTGGCCATGGTAAGGCCCAGGCCCAGGCTGGCGCCCAGGGTGCCGGCCGCGATCGCGATACCTGCCAGCGGTCGGGAAATCCTCATGTGGTCTCCTGTTCGTCGTGCTCCTGAGGTCCGGAACCTGGCCGGCTCCGGGGCGGGGCTCCAGGCGACCCGCCAGATCCAGTAGCGCAGCCAGATCTCTGCCGGCGCTCGCGGCCAGCTATGAAGACGCGCTGAACCT
>Ga0302326_10010760_pt1 | contig 19775 bp, 16 predicted proteins | sample Palsa_T0_3_FD_202264 | JGI IMG/M metagenome (GOLD analysis project Ga0302326, IMG submission 202264) | Peat permafrost microbial communities from Stordalen Mire near Abisko, Sweden - Palsa_T0_3 | ecosystem: Environmental > Terrestrial > Soil > Palsa > Peat permafrost | place: Sweden: Abisko...
TCGCGTCGCGCTGGGCGGGCGCGCCCGGCAGCCGACTCTGGTGCGGCGGCGAGGCGCTCACGCCCGCGCTGGCCGGGCAGTTGCTCCCGCTGTGCGGCCCTGTGGAACCTATACGGCCCGACCGAGGTGACGGTCTGGGCGTCGGCCTGGCGGGTCGAGGCATCGCCGACGATCAGCCTCGGCTCGCCGCTGCCAGGAACGCGGCTAGCGCTCATCGACCAGGCCGGCGTCCCGATCGAGGAGGCCGAACGACCCGGGGAGACCATCGTCTACCGCCAGGGACTCGCCACGTCGTACCTGAACCAGCCGGAGCTGACCGAGGAGCGGTTCACCGTCCTCGCGACCCCTGACGGCCCGCGCTGGTGCTACCGGACCGGCGACCGGGCGGTCTACGCCCGCGACGGGAAGCTCGTCTTCCTCGGCCGCGACGATAACCAGGTCAAGCTGCGCGGCCACCGCATCGAGCTGGGGGCACTCGAGTCGGTGATGGAGGAGCACCCGCAGGTAAGCGAGGCAATCGCTGCGCTCGAGCACGCCGAGGACCCGGTGCTCGCCTACATATCAGCCTTCGCCGTCCCGGTCGGCGAGGTCACGTCCGGCGAGATCAGGAAGTGGCTGTCGGTGCGGCTGCCAAGCAGCACCCTGCCGAGAAAGCTGACGCTGGTCCCCGCGCTGCCGCGAACAGAGGGCGGCAAAGTCGACCGCGACGCCCTGGCCAAGAAGAACTGATCAGGATACTCCGGGCAAGCCGGCGATCTCACTGCGCACGCGCTCGGTGAATTTCGACAGCACCGGCTCCTCGAACAGGAGATCCGGCGGCAGATCGGTGTGTAGCTTCTCGTTAAGATCGTCAATGACAATGAGGGCGAGCATGGAAGCCCGGCCAGATCCACAAAACTGTCATCGGGGGACAATTCATCAAGATCCAGATCGCGCCGCCATATCCCGGATACGATCATGAAAAGCTCGTCCATCTTAATCCGCATCGTTCATTTTCGCTGTGCCAGCGCGGGCGCGCCTAGAGCAGCATAGCCATTCAGCGCTACGAAATCCGCTGGCGCGGCATCAGGCCGTATGCGGCGGGAGCAGTCCCAGGATGCGCGCCAACTCCTGCCTGCGCCACGTGTCAGCGGCCGCCACGAGGTCGTGACCGCTTGCCGTCAGTTCAAGGGTGACCACGCCGCGATGGTGCGGATCGGTGCCGCGGGCCACGTGCCCGGCGGCCACCATCCGGTCGGCCAGCCGGGTGACGGTCGACGGGTCAAGGCCGAGCGCCCGCGCTGCCCGACCGGACGGGGCCGCCCCAAGGTCGGCCAGCACCGCCAGCAACCGGAACTGCGGTGGCTCGGGGTCCTCGGCAAGTGGGAAACCGCAACCCCTCCCCTGGGCGCGGAGCACGTCACTATCGCGGTCAGCGGCGCGCGCGGCGGGCACACGGTCGACTTCCGCACCCTGGCCGCCAGCGGCATCAAGCTCACCGGCCGGGCCGTTTCCTACGACAACGGAACCATGCGCTTCGCGCCGGACCTCGGCGAGAACATCGCGCACGGCGACGCCAAGACCTCGCCGGGGCCGGAGTTACCTCGGTCGTCTGGGCGACCGGTTTCACCGCCGACTACGGCTGGCTGAGCGTCGACGCGCTACCTATCGCTGCTCGAGGAGGCCGACGCCTATATCGAGCGCAACGGCCTCGATCTCCCGGAGGAGCCGGACGCTCACCTTCTGGGCCCCGACCCGGACTGCGTGACCAGCCCGGTCCGCTCGGTGCGACTGGCTGAGCTGGCCGAAGAGCCGATGGTCCTACTGGACCTGCCGCACAGCCGCGACTACTTCCAGCGGATTTTCAGCAGCGCCGGAGTCACTCCGACCGTGCGCTACCGCTCGGCCGTGACGACGCCCGCCCTTGCTGTCGTGCTGCTAACCGCGGCCAACACCCGCCCGACGCGCCGTGCGCAAGCGATCGCCCAGCTCTGCCGCGAGCGCCTCCGTATCTTGACGGAATAGAGGACCGCGGGGGAAGTCGACCCGTGCCCGGGTACACCGTCATCCCGCAGGATCAGGCTCATTCGGGGGTTTGGTCCTCCCAGTAGAAACCGGCGACCGTCTTCTCCACGAGGCGAAGATACCGGTGCACCGAGTTCTGGCTATCCGGCTGTACCCGGTGCCGCTCGATCACGCCACCGTCTACCCCGTCCCACACCGCCCACCAGATGGCCGGCGGGACGTACTCGGGGTCGAACTCGACGCGCAGGTCGATGTTATCCACCCGGCGCATAACCGCCCGGCGATACTGGCGCTCCTCCACGGTCATCTCGCCCCGGTAGTGGAATGTGGTGGCGTATTCCAGGGAAAGCGTCTCCCCTTCGGCCAGTGTTCTCGCGAGCGGAATGCGGAGCACGTAGGGGCCGTTCCTGACCTTGGTGCCGGGAGCTACGGGCGCCTCGCAGCCGTGGCCGACCCGCAGGGTGAGCGCCGACGTGTCGTAGATATACGGGATGTTGTCCAACCCGTCGCGAAGCGCCTCGATCACCTGGATGGTCCGGACCCCGCCAATCCGTCCGTCCGCTCCGACGAAGGCGTGGTCGTGCAGCGAGACCGTCTGATGGGCGGGAGGGCCGAGCAACGCGCTCACCTCTTCCGCCATGTCCGGACGGATCGCGCGGGTGCCCGTGAGCATGCGCACTCGGGGGGATCCCTCCCACAGCCGCCACAGTTGATCCTGCTCGGCGTCGGGAAGCGCGAAGGCGTCGATGAACAGCTCAAGGGTCGCCCTGCTGAGCACCCGGCCGGACAGCGCGCGTGCGGCCGTGTCCTTCAGTTGGCGGGGCAGCAGGTCGCCGTCGCCACGGCGCCTCGGATGGTGCCACAGATACCGGGCGAGCACCTCCGCCACGGCGAGCTGGTTGACCTGGCCTGGCCGGGTGCGCTCGGCGTACTGCTCCCAGGTGCGCCGCCGTCGACCGGGCCGCAGGAGGAGTTCATGCAGGTACTCCGCGGCGGCCTGCCGGGCAGGGTCATCGGGGGTGGAGCGCGAGGGATCGAGGCTGTGGTTAGCCATAGGCGCCTCTCGGCGGTTCAAGGCGGGCAGTGCGACATAAGTGCGACATTCAGTCGCTATCGTATGGGCCGCTGGTCCCATCGAGGGGGTGGGATCACCAGATGGAGATTAGCTCGACCATTACGGGCGCCGCGCTGCCTGTCGGCCCAGGCCGCCGTCGGCGTCCGCGTAGCAGTCACTCAGCCGGACGCAGGCTGCCCTGGCGGGAGTGGGCAAGGGTTCCCTGGATACTTCTCGAGGCCGGGCGGCTGGCCCGTGAAGACCGCCCCACATCGCCTGAATGACCCCTTGTGGGCGGGCTTTCCTGACCGATATGGTGGCCGCGACGCGGCGGTACCGTCACGCGGTGCCCCCGGTCCGCGGTTGGCTGCTCGTCGCTCGGCTTCCCCCCCAGCTGAGCGGCGGCGAACTACGGTACCGTCGCGCTCACGCCTGTTCATGTCAGCCCGCGAGGACAACTTTGGCCACGGCCTCGACCTGGCTGACACTCAGCGAGTTGGCCTGGTCGACCACGCTATAGGCCCCCGATGAGCGGTACACGTACACGGCCGAGCCGGGCGTCGTGGTCGAGTCGGCCTGGCTGCCGAGGCCCTGTACCGGGGCCAGCGTCCCGGTCGCGACCGAGGTGAGGGAGCTGAGGGTGGTGCCGGCCGGGTACAACCCGATCTCCAGGGCCTGGCTGGTGCCGCTGTAGGCGCAACTGGTCTGGGGAAAGCCCGAGCTCGGCGGCGTCGTCTCCAGCTTGGCGTAGGTGACGCCAGCGGCGGAACTGACCGCCGCGGCACTCGGACAGGTCGCCGCGTCGGCCGCCGCTGACGCCGCCGCGGCCGACGCCGTTGACGAAGCTGGCTGATTGGATGCCGCTGGGCTAGACGAGCTGCTGCTACTGCAGCCGGCCAGGACGAAGATCCCGGTCGCCACGACGGCTGCGGAGGAGGCCGATTTAGATGAAGCCCGGTGCGTCAATCGAGTCACGGTGGCCGCCCCTCCAAGGATCCTTCCAGGACCCTCGAGGTCCTGGCAGTCAGGCGAGTCGCCCTCCTTGGGGCAGAGTATGAGCGGAGCTCACGCCGCGGCATCAATGAAAACCTGTAGGCCGGGGTGCCCGTCGGCACCACCCGACGCGGTCCCGGCCTGCCCGTTATAACAGCCGACCCAACGGATTGGGATCATGGCGCGGTGAGGCAGGGGTCTCGGGTGGCCATATGACGGTTAGCACGCGGTCGGGCCAGTCGTCGGGGATGCCGCTGATGGTTAGGTAGCGGCCGTAGAAGGAGCCGATGAGCATGCTGGTGAGCGCGTCGAGATCAGCGGACTCCGGGAGGTCGCCAGCCGCCAGCGCCTGCCGGAGCAGGGCCCGTCGCGGCTCGACGAGCCGGGTCTTGAAGAGACGCAGCAGTTCGGGGTGGCGTTCCTCTTCGGCGAGCAGTGAGCCGAGGATGGCCAGCGCGGGGATGGCCCGCAGGTTGCCGAGGAGGTTCTCCAGGATCGCCAGGGCATGGGCGCGGGGGGTCGGGCCACTGGCGGGCGGCTCCTCGACCCTGAGCGAGCCGATCACCGCGGCGGCCAGCTCAGCCTTGCTCCGGTACCGGCGCCGGAGGCTGGGCACGGTGGTGCCGGCGGCCGCCGCCACGGACTCCAGCGACATGCGGGCGTAGCCGAGCTCGCCGAGTTGGCGGCCTGCGGCGGACAGGATCGCCGGGTCCAGGGCCTGGTTCCTCGGCCGTCCGGCCTTTGTCTGCTGATCGTTCATTATATTCTGATGGTACATCGTAATGTAATAGGCGTAGAGATAAGGACCGCCATGACTGAACCGGATTCTGCGCAGGTGGTGCTCGTCGTGGAGCTGAGCACAAGACCCGGCGCCCAGCGGGAGATGCGCGAGGCTCTCGACCGGCTGGTTGACGCGACGCACCAGGAAGACCGCGGGGTGGTGCGCTTTGAGGTGGGACTTGATCCGGACGACGATACGCGGGTGCTCGGGTATGAGATCTGGGCGTCCCAGGATGCGCTCGATGAGCATGCGGCCAAGGCGCACACACGGGAGTTCAGGGCTCGAGTCCGCGAGCTGGTCGTTGATCCCGCTGCGCCGATGCGGGTTGCCCGCTGGCGACCGATGCGCGAGGAGCGGCCGGCTCTGTACGTGTCCGGCACGACCGATTTCGATCCGCCGGCGGCTCCGCCGCCGGGTTTTACCAGTGAATGGCGGCTGGTGAATGACGCGCGAATGCACTACGTGGTCGGTGGTTCCGGGACGCCGGTCGTTCTGCTGCACGGGTTCCCGAACACCTGGTATGCGTGGCGCGATGTGATGCCGAGGCTGGCCGAGCATCACACCGTCGTCGCCGTGGACCTGCGCGGACTCGGGGATTCTGATCCGGGCACGCAGCCCAACGATGTTCCCACTGGTGCCGACGATCTCCACCGGCTTGTCGCCGAGCTTGGCCTTGGCCCGGTGCTGCTCGCCGGACAGGACTGGGGCGGGTCGACGGCGTTTGCGTTCGCGGCGGCCCACCCAGACAAGGTGCGCCGCCTGGCCGTGCTGGAGGCGATGCCGGCCGGCCCGTGGACCGAGACGGTGCCAGCCAGCGGCGGTACCTGGTTCGCCGGCTTTCATCAGATACCGGACCTTCCTGAGCGCATGGTCGCCGGACGGGAGCGCGTCTATCTTGACTGGTTCTTCCGCGCGTTCTCCGCGACTCCCGGGGTGCCGACGCCGGCGGCGGTTGACGAGTACGTCCGCTGCTACTCCCGCCCGGGCGCCATGGCCTCGGCCTTCGCCCGCTACCGGGGTACCAGCCGCCAGATCGAACACAACACAAGGCACCTATCCCGGCCACTCGACCTGCCGGTCATGGGGGTCGGCGGTGAGCGGGTCTTCGGGGCCGCAGTCGCCGACAACCTCCGCCACGGTGCGTCTAACGTGCGCCAGGAGGTCATCGCGGATTGCGGACACTACGTCTCAGAGGAACGGCCAGCAGAGCTCGCCGGCTTGCTGCTCAGCTTCTTCGACGGGAGGTGAACGGCGGGCGCCAGCGCTTACCTTGGGTCATGACGCAGGCCCGAGGCAAGCGTCGCGGGCACGGGGAGACCGCGTGCTTCGAGCCGCTCGCGAAAATCGGGATTGACGCCTCGAAACGACCCCTTGGCGATGAGCGCCTCCAGGTCCAGAGACTTGGCGATCGGCTGTTTCGTCGGCACCACGCCAACGACTCCGGCGGAGTAAAGGGCATTGATCTCGTCCGGCCCGTATCGGCCCGGCCCGGCCAGCACGTCGTGATTGTGCTCGCCGTAGTGCGGTGCGCGCAGCCGGATCCCGGGCACAACCCCGTCGGCCTGACTGTCGCGGAAAATGTAGGGGCGCCCGATCAGCAGCCGGATTCCTACGTCCGGCCCCAATCCGGACGTGATTGAAGCGGGCTACGGCTACGTGGACTGCTTCGGCGGGCCAGACTCCTCGCTGCCTGACGTCACCGTAGACCTGGGCGACAGCGTGCGAATTGACATCAAGCCTCCCGCTATCAAAGCCTGGCCGACTTGCTCGAGCAACCACGCAACGCTCACGGCTATCGAGCGTCTGCTCACCGGCCACCACATCAACAGCGCCGAGATCGTCGCCGTGGATCACTACGGAGCCCTGCAGCCCGGGAGCGGCTCGCTCCGCTTCCGCGAAGTAACCGATCCTCTGCAAGCTAAGTTCTGCCTCGAGTACAACATCGCGGCGGCTTTCGTCGATGGCCACGTCACCCTGGACAGCTTCGGCGGCGAACGATTCGCGCGCGGTGATCTGCAGGATTTCATGACCCGCATACAACGGCACTTCGACCCGGCCGCCGAACGATTGGTGGTCACCCTGACCGACGGCACTTGCCGCTCCGGATTGTCACTAGACGCCGCTGCGATCGCCACCGAAATTGAGACTCTGGCCAGTCGCCTAATGTCCGAGAGCTGCTCAGCCTACTTACCGCAACCTGATCGAGGACGTCGACCGCGGCGTCAAGCTGATCCTCGGCACTCTACCCGGTGCTCGGCCTTTCCCAGTTAACCTTCGATGGGTTATCCGTCGTGTGACGGCCATGACTAGCAAGGGCTGGCTTTGAGGCGCAGTTTCGTCTGGGGTTTTGCGGGCAGCAGAGACCGCGTGGGACACTCGACCTGGGCCAGGCTTCTGGAATGGCCGTTCGGCATGGTGGGTCTGCTGCTCTATCTGTTTGCCTTGACGGGCGTCCCGAACGTCGAGAATCTGCCGCGCAGAGCGCGGTTTGCGGCAGTGCGCAGGCGCTCTCCTTGGCTAATGGGAATTGCCTCGCTCTTCTTCGCAGTTGGCTTCGTTTGCTCCATCCTCTATTTCGTGTGACAGCTTTCTCTGCGGTTTCAGGGCTGGGTAACGCCCGGCGAGCTACCTTCGTACCCTCCGTCGCTGGCGGCTCCACACCGCGCTGACAGCGGCGCAGCCGGAGCCGCATTGCTACGCAGCCGGTCCGGGAAGGCGCGGATGACGGCGGCGGTGCGGCTGGAGACGCCCAGCCGTTCGTAGATGTTCTCCAGGTGGGTGCGCACGGTTCCCTCGGAGATGCCCAGCCGCCGGGCGATCTGGGTGTTGGTGCACCCGGCTGCCAGCAGGCGCATCAGGTCATTCTGCCGGGGGGTGAGCCGGGGGGCTGGATGGAGGCCTGCTGCCGCCCACCCTGCTGGCCGACTGACCGGTCAGATCCGCTGCGATGCCATCTCGGTCGAGCACTACGACACCGGTCGGTCCCTTTCCCGACCGGCTGGTCACGGCGGTCCTGGCTGACGATGGCCGCCAGGGCGCGCAGGTCCTGTTGCCGGCCCTCACTGGAGTACTCACCGGTGGCCGCCCCTTCACTCTTGCTCTCAGGCTACGCCGGGCGGATCCGGCCCGGATATCCGCAGAACATCGGATGGCGGACGCCCTGGGGCCTGCCCTGACTGGCCGTTGGCAGCTCGCCCTGCGGGCCAAAGGAGAGCCTGAGGTACTCGTCCCGATCGGCCAAAACGCGCTGTGCAGACCCCGGCCCCGCCATCGGCACAACGAGTGATGCTCGGCCATATCGCCAGTCGGACAGGGCAAGGGGACTGACCAGAAATCCGGCCAGTCCCCTTGCTGGGGTTTTACCGCGGTTCAGCCGCGTGAGATGAGGATGACTAGTTGGCGCGGACCCAGGTCGCGCTGAAGTTTTCCTCGCTGCTCAGCGACGAGACCGTGTCCCTGGTCTTGCCGCTGCTGTCGGTCATGTAGATCTGCACCGGGGATAGGTCGCCGATCGGGGATCCGTCGACCACCGAGTCGGACATGTGCACGGTGCCGAAGTCGGCCAGTGGGAGGATGCCGCCGCTGTTGGTGCAGCATGGCGCCTCGATGATGACCTCGGCCGAGGAACGGGCTGCGCCGGAGACATCCTGCGTCGTGCTGGTGCTCCAGCCGCGGGTGGTGTCGGCCAGCGTGAGCTTGAATTCGTTGCTGCCCTCGTAGGTCACCGACGCGGTGATCGTGTCACCGGGCTTGACCGTGCTGCCGAAGCTGTAGGAGGGGTTGGGGTAGGTCTCGTACCAGCCGTAGTACTGGGGCTTTCCGTTCACGCAGTCGGTGTCAGTGCCGTCCTGCTCAACGCTGTCGCTGCTGTATCCGTCGAGGCCGACCCAGAAGCTGGAGTACTGGTCAGTCCTCGATGAGCAGGTGCCGGTGGGCTGGACCCAGCTGGCTGACACGCTGGTGTAGGTGCCGCTGTCGGCGGCGTAGCCGGACCAGTTGGTGCTCGAGGTCTCGTTGCGCAGGCCGCTGTGCGCACCGAGCGCCGCGGTCCCGGGCTTGATGACATGCAGGGCAGTGCCGCCGTTGTGGATGGCCAGCGCCCCGCTCGAGTGGGTTGAGGCGGAGGCAGCGGTCGAGGCCAGGGCGGGCGCGATGGCTATCGCCAGGGCGGCCAGCGGGATCAACCAGCGTCGTCGTGACATGCAGGGCTCCTCGGGTCGTTGCATGTGCGCAGATGCGCGGTACCCGAACATTAACCTGACAAGATCTTTTGTAAAAGATGTATTTTTGTCCAAACTTTTCGGCGCCTACCTGCACCAGGCGAAACCCACCGAGTGCAATGCGCCGGGGTATGCCTCCCAGGCCGGCGAGCAGGCATTCCAGGGTCCAGACGGCCTCGGCCGGGAAAGGGAATAAGAGAATGTGAGCCGGGACCAATGAGCAGGGAACTAGAACAGGTCTTCGCAGCAAGCCCCTGACTGGATAATCTCGCCGTCGAGCATGGATCCTCGACCAGGCGACGACTGATGGTTGGACCAAGAAAACTGGGAGTCGGTGCGCGGATTCGAACCGCTGACCGTCCGCTGACAAGGTCTTTTCAGGTTCGGTGGCCAACTGCCGCGATCCTGTTGAGGGCCGCCTTGTTCGTCATCTGGGCACCACGTGATGTCGCTGATTACCGCCTCGTTCTGGCACATGGCTGGCACGAGGGCGCTTGCCGGAGACCGAACGCGAGGGCCCGTGCAGTTTCAGACCGAAGACGACCGACACGAGACCCGCGATCAGGAGAGTTAGGCTGACCGCCCTGCTGCCAGTCAAGTTCTCGACGCCGAAGAACGTGGCGAAAATGCCCACCGTAGCGAGGGTCCCACCCACATGTCGCCGTACGCTCCCGTACCGCCGACGAGACTCGCCAGCGCGGCCGGGAGCGTGATTGACGCGCTGCATGATGCCACTTTACGCTTCTCCCCCATAGAGCCACCGGGACGGACGGGCGATCGACAGCCTTGTGCGTGACATGCGCGTCGGACAGGTCCTGTCAACTCGGAGCGCAGCCGATCGACAGCGGTGCTAAGCGGTCGTGACCGGTTCTGGGAGACACCGGTCATCCTCGCTGGTGGTCCGGGACCGCAGCACTTCTCCCGGATCAGGGGCTGGGTGACTCGAGTTTCTGAGCCGTGAACAATCCTGGAGCAGACCTCCGGCACGCGGTCGGCAATCGCTCAGCTCAAGGTCATCGCTGGCGAGCGGACCGCGCTGGGCGGAAGGTGCAGTTTAAGCTAGCAGGGTGGCACGCCCTGTCTATCAGGCGGGACCGGTGACCTGCCCCGGCGCGTCGCCGGGGCAGGTCACCGGAGGGCTTCCGCCCCCGGTAACCGAGCCGAGCGCCGATATGCCGATAACTATTCGGCACGTCCAAGCCACACATTATGGTCAGACGAGACATGTCCACCGACGTCCACCTTCGGTCCCCTGCCCCAACTCGGCGACGGTCCTAGCGGTCGCTGTTTTCATGTCATTTCCGTGTTCGATTGAACACATTCCGTAGCGACGAGACCTTATGGATTGGTATATGCAAGCCAGCGAGCGGCGGTCCGTGAGCCGCGATGCCGCAGATGTGGGCACAGCGCCGTTGTCCGGGGAAGGCAAAGCATCGGAGACACCTCCCGATCAACCCGGCAGCAGCGGAGGCGTGCGTCCGCGGGCGCGTCGCGCCTGGGAGGCGCTGGCGTGGGCGGCCGGGGCGGCAGGGCTCCTCCTGGTGCTATTGCGCGTCTCGATGACGGTGTCGCCGCCCGCGGACGCGGCGAGCATCGCGCTCCAGGCCAAGGACATGCTCCATGGGAACGTTCTGCTGCACGGTTGGCTGACCGGCGATGTCACCTTCTACACGTTCGAACTGCCGCTGTTCGCTCTCGTCGAGGCCTTTCTCGGGGCGGGCATCGCCGCCGTGCATGCGGCCATGGCGGTCGTCGATCTCATCGTCGCCGCGTGCGCCACCGCCGTCGCGGTGACCGGCAGCCGGGGCATCGCCCGGGCAGGCCGGGCGGCGGTCGTCATCGCTGTGAGCTTCGCACCGGCAATCGTGCCCGAGGACAGGTACCTCTCGATCGGGTTGCCCGATCACACCGGCACCACCGTCTTCCTGCTGCTCGGCTGCCTGCTGGTAGAACGTGCCCTCGGCTGGCGCTGGATGGCGCCGTTGCTGTGCTTGCTTCTGTGCGCGGGCCAAGTCGGCGACGTGACCGTGCGCTACGTTTACGTCCCGGCCATCGCCCTCGTCTACGCCTTGGCGGTCGCGCGGACCCGCAGGCTCCGGAGCGCGGACACGGCAATCGTCGCGGCCGCAGTCGGGTCGGTCCCGCTCTCGCTCGCGGTTCGCGCGGTCCTGCTTCACCTCGGCGCCTATCAGATGGTGGCCCCTAGCACCGCGATCGCGCCGGTCAGCTCCTGGGCGCACAACGCGGCGCAAACCTGGCAGGGACTGCGCTTCGTCTTCGGCGCGCAGTCACCAGGCGGCGTGTCGGTCGGCGAGGCCCTCTTCGGGTGGGCCTGCCTGCTCGCCGCGGCGGTCGGTTTCGGCTGGACGCTGTGGCGCTGGCGCACCGCGCAGCGGGTCGATCAGGTGCTCGTCGTCGCGATCGCGGTCAACCTCGGCGTGTACGCGATATCGACGATAGCCTTGCGCCCTACACCGCAGGAGCTCACGGGCGTCCCGGTGCTGGGCGCGGTGCTGGTGGCGCGAACCCTGATGCCGGCGTCGATCCCCCTACGCGGGGTGGCAGCGCTCGCCGCGCCCGTGTTCGCGGCGGCCCTGGTGCCGCTCTGCCTCGTCGCGACTCAGCCCCCGGCGGTTCCGTACCGGCAGTCGCTCAGCACCTGGCTCCAGGCGCAGGGGCTTCGCCACGGTCTCGCGATGTACGTGGACGCGCCCCAGGTCAACCTCATGACCAACGGCGAGGTTCAGCTTCGCACGGTGATCGCGGCAGACGGCAAGATAAATCCCTTCGAATGGGAAACGAAGAATTCCTGGTTCAACCCGGCCGATAATTACGCGAACTTCGTGGCCTGCGTGCGTAGCATTCCCGTGTTCAGCCGCACGGCCGAGGGCGTCTTTGGCAGGCCGGCCAGCATCCGTTACGTGGACGGTTGGGAGATCCTGATCTATCACAGGAACCTGATTGGGGAGGTGAGCCCTGTCGTCCTCCCAGCGACGCAGTGACAGCGTGCCAGTGCCGGCCCAGGGCCTGCGGGAGAGGTCTGCCCTGACGGGGGCTGCTGCGGTCGTGCTTCGCTCGGACGCAGGCTTGGCTGCAGGTGGAAAGTACGTGTCCGCGCTGGTCAGTGCCTGCTAGCGACGTGGAGCCGGTGAGCGGATTCGAACCGCCGACGTCCGATTACAAAGCGCAACCGAGCGGTATCAGGACGTCGCCGGTTGTGGCCTGATGTGGCGTCTAAGTTAGCTGGGGTAACCGTCTGCCGAGATCGCCTCACGTCGTTGGACGACTGCCCGTGTTGGCTCCCTTTTGGCTCCCCGCCAGCAACACAGCTTCGTTGTCGCCCCCGGCGCTCCTCGCCTGCCCGCACCGGGTCGGCCGTCCTGCCACTGTGGGGACCGCTGTCAACACGCCCTAGGCGATGCCGAGCTGGGTAGTCGAGTTTCCGAGCGATGAACAATCCTAGAGCGGGCCTCCGGCACGCAGTCGGCAATCGCTCAGGCGAAAGCCATAGCCTGGGGCCATGGAAGCCGTAACGGCGCCGGCAAGGCTGCTGGTCGTGGAGGACGAGCCGACAATCCTGGAGCTACTGTCGGGATCGCTGCGCCTGGCCGGGTTCGAAGTGTCGACTGCGACGAGCGGCGCCGAGGCGGTCCGGGCCGCTGCATCGTCGCGCCCGGATCTTGTCCTGCTCGACGTGATGATGCCGGACGGCGACGGGTTCGAGGCGCTCCGGCGGATCCGAGACGGCGGTTCCGAGGTTCCGGTTATCTTCCTGACCGCCCGGGACGAGGTGTCGGACCGGGTCAAGGGCTTCGACGTGGGCGGGGACGACTACGTCACCAAGCCCTTCAGCCTCGAGGAGTTGCTCGGCCGCATCCGGGCGGTACTGAAGCGCACTCGGCCTTCCGCTCCCGCTTCGAGGCTGCGCGTCGCCGACCTCGAGTTGGACGAGGACGCGCACGAGGTCAAGCGAGATGGCGCCACCGTAGCGCTGACACCCACGGAGTACCGGCTGCTGCAGTTCCTGATGGTGAACGCCGGCCGGGTAGTCAGCAAGGGCCAGATCCTGGACCATGTCTGGGGGCACGACGACCCGGACCGCGACGGCAACGTGGTCGAGCCTGCCGTCAGCTACCTGCGGCGCAAGGTCGACCAGGGCCAGCCGAGGCTTATCCACACCGTCCGCGGTTTCGGTTACGTGCTCCGAATCCCGCCGCCGTGAGAACGGGCCGGTTGCGGATGGCCCTGCGGGGCGTATCGCTGCGGGCCCGGGTGATGGCGACCGCCACGCTCCTGGTTCTTCTGACCTCCCTAGTGACCGCGTTTCTGGGTACGACACTGCTGCGCAGCTACCTGCTTTCCCGAGCGGACAGTCAACTTCAGGACTTCGCGACGGTCGCGACCAACATCGTGCAGCGGCAGCAGCTCCAGCCCGGTGACAGCAGTAGTCATCAGTCGCTACCCTCCCAGTTCCTAGTCGAGGTGGTCGCCAAAGACGGGCAGGTCAGCATGGCGGGCGGCCCGCTGGGCAGCGCGGACGGACCGCGACTGTCGGCCGCGCAGCTCAGCGACGTCGGAACGCCGTTCACGACCGCCTCCGCGGGTGCGTCGGGAGATTCCTGGCGCGTTCTGGTGGAGCACCTCTCCAGCGGAGGCCATCTGGTCATCGCGAGCAGTCTCGCCGACCTCGACAGCACGGTCAGCCGCCTGGAGATTGCCGACGCGCTGGCCGCGGCCGTCGCCGTCGTGCTGCTCGCCGGCCTCGGCCTGCCGTTGGTGCGGGCCAGCCTGGCGCCGCTGCGGGAGATCGAGTCGACCGCGGCGGCGATCGCCGACGGAGACCTGTCCCGGCGCATCGACCATGTGGCGGGGCATACCGAGGTCGGGCGGCTGGCCGAGGCGCTGGACATGATGCTTGCCAGCATCGAGGCCGCCTACCGGGCGCGAGCGGACGGCGAGGCCCGCGCCCTGGAGTCGCAGGACCGGATGCGGCGCTTCACCGCCGATGCCAGTCATGAATTGCGCACGCCGCTGACCTCGATCCGCGGGCTCGCCGAATACGGCCTGCAGCAGGGCCGCGAGGCCGACCGGGACGAACTGCTGCGGCTGATCGGGCTGATCGCCGGTGAGAGCGGCCGGATGGGCCGGCTGGTGGACGACCTCCTGCTGCTGGCGAGGTTCGACGCCGGGCGCGCCCTCGAGCGCCGGCCTGTCGACTTGGCCAGCATCGCGGCCCAGGCCGTCCAGCAGGCCCGCATCGTGGCCGCGGAACGGCCGATCACGCTCAAGGCGGCCGAACCGGTGATCGTGGACGCCGACGCCGAGCGGCTGCGCCAGATCATCGACAACCTGGTCGGCAACGCCATCCAGCACACCCCGGCCGGAACGCCGGTGACGGTGACGGTGTCGAGCGAGCCCGGGAGCGGGCGGCTCACCGTCGCCGACCAGGGGCCGGGCATGACCCGAGAACAGGCGTCGCACGTGTTCGAGCGGTTCTACCGGACCGACGACGCCCGGACCCGCGCCCGCGGCGGCGCCGGGCTCGGCCTGCCCATCGCGGCTTCGCTGGCTGCCGCCCACGGCGGGGACCTCACCGTCGACACCCAACCCGGCCGCGGAACCGCGTTCCACCTGCGCCTCCCGCAGCCGGAGACCTTCCAGGTCACCACAAACTAATCGCAAGGCCGCCTCCCCTGACTGCTTTGCCCGTCGGGAATGGCGTTATGCTCCTGCGGGTCTTACGGACAACCCTTGGGGCATCATTGTGAAACATTTGCTCAAAGCTTGCGGGTAAATCCGTCCTGGGCAATATCTAGGCGCGCTTCACGCCTTCCCTGACCGAATCTCCAGCGTGGACTGGCATAACTGAGATTAACAGCCTAGGAGACGAAGGAGTTAAAACAAATGTTTTCAAGCAAGAGGTCTCGGGTCGTCGCCGCCGGGATAGCGGCCGTCGTGATCGCGGGCGGTTCCTACGGAATCGTCGACGCCACTTCCGGCGGCGCCACTACCGCTGCCAGCAGTTCCAGTACCAGTACCACCAGCCACGGCTCCGCCGGCGGTTTCGGGGGCGGAGGCTTTGCCGGCGGTTCTGGAACCGGGGGGAGCGGGTCCAACGCCCGGTCCGGGCCGGCTGCGGGCGGCTCGGCCGGCACAGCCAGCAGCGTGACCTCGTCCGGCTTCACGCTAACGACGACAACCGGCCAGAAGGTGACCATCAAGGAAGCGTCCTCCACCACCTACGAGCAGGGGACCAACCCGGCCTCGATCAGCGCCGTCACCAGCGGCGCATCGGTTCTCGTGCTTGGGACAACCGACAGCTCGACCATCACGGCCAGCCAGGTCATCGTGGATCCGCCCAGCAGCAGCGCATCGTCTCCCGGCGGGCAGACGATTGGCTACTCCAAGGGGACTCAGGGCTCGACCGAGAAGGTCGGCACGATCCCGTCCGACTACAGCCAGGGGTCCGGAACCCTCGCCAGCGGCACGACCGCGAACAAGGCCACCGAAGCCGCGCTGGCCGTCTACCCAGGCGGCGTCGTCGACCGAGTCGTCGAACTGAGCAACGGCGATTACGAGGTCCACAACATCGGCGTCAACTGGCCCCACCACATCTTCGTCAACGCCGACTTCCAGGTAATCGGCGCCGACGACTAGATGGCGGTGTGGGTGGCGATCACGCAACCCCGCCGGCAGATTAAGAGGACTAAGACTGCAGCGACACAAGCGCATCCCGGAGGCCGGCCCGCCGCCGGCTGCGCGATACGGAGTTCCCGCGGTGTCAGCTCACCGGGGCTTACAAAGAACTCGTTGACAACGCTGAGCGATCGATCGACGGCGGCATCGTCAATTCTTCCGTTCCCACGACTTCGGAGTGCTTTCCCTGACACGCAGCCGCCGTAAGCGGAAGCGCGATAAGCGCTGTGCGCACCGAGCTGACGGCGCGCCGGGTTCGTCTAGAGGGGTCTAGAGCACTACTTTGCCCTCTTTTCGGTCAAGACCGGCATCGATTCGTTATCTGACCGGATTGCCGCCGGTTGAAGGATGCGGAATTGTGAAGCGAGTGACAGGTCTGCGTGGCCCGCTGGCTGTACGGCGGATGACCGCGCACTGGGTAGTACTCGCCGCGGCGGCACTCACCACGCTGCTGGCCGCCACAGTCGGCGCGGCGTTCGCCGCCTTCGCCGGCCAGGCGATCCCGCAGGCCGTGCGGCATGATCTCGTCGTCGCGCCGGGAACGACACTCGCCGCGGCGGGATCGTTCGGAAGCGCCAATCCGGCGCAGACCTCGGCGGCGTTGAGGTCATCCATCGCCACGGGGCTAGGCGGGGTGTCGTTCACCTTCTGGCAAGGCATCTGGTCCGACCCGCTCGGCTTCGTGGCCGGGTCGTTGCCTGCCAAGCCCGCCAGCATCACCTCGGACAACATCCCACAACTGCAGGCCGCTTCGTTTGACGGCGTGACGGATCACGCCGTATTGGTGACCGGGAAATGGCCGGGGCAGGTCCCCGCATCGGCTGCTGACCCGATCCCAGCCGCCCTGCCGGCAACCACTGCCGCGCTGCTCAAGCTCCGTCCCGGTGACGTGCTCCGGGTACAGGACCAGGACACGGGCGCGCCCGTGACGTTCATTCTCACCGGTCTCTATGCGGAACGGCAGTCACCTGCCAGCGTCGCCTCGTACTGGCAGCTGGACTCGATTCCCGCCACCGGATCCGTCAACGGAACGGGTGCAGCCAGCGGGTACACCACCTACGGGCCCCTTATCGTGTCGCCCAGCGCGTTCCCTGGCCGACTTGCCGAGGGAACCGGGACCTGGGTCGCCCAGCCCGACATGGTCGGCTTCAACGCTACCCACCTGTTCGGTATCTCCGTCGCGTTCACCTCGAGTCTGCTCAGCACCCTCACCCTGACCACCAACCTGCCAACCGTGCTGGCCGATATCGGCGACAACTCCGCGGTCGCCAGGTCGCTGCTCGGAATCAGCGCAGTCGAACTCCTGATGCTCACGGTGACAGCGCTGCTCGCGGTCGCCCGGCTGCTCGCCGCCCAGCGCGAGGGCGAGACCGATCTGCTGACCGCGCGCGGCGCGACCAAGTGGCAGCTGACCAGGCTGACCGCGGCCGAGGTGATCCCGCTGTCGCTGGTCACCGCGCTGATTGGCGGGGCCGCCGGGATATGGCTGGCCCGGTTGCTCGGCAGTACGCTCTACGGCCATGGCACCGGCGTCGGCAGCGTACCGAACGGCGGTATCAGCCTGGCCGCCCCGGGCACCTGGCTCGACGCGCTGTCCGCCGCGCTGGGGATCGCCGTGCTGTCGATTGGCGCGCTCCTCTACCCGGTGCTGCGGCCCCGCCGGACCGCAGTACGGGTACAGCAGGGCAGGCGGGCTGTGCTCTCCCGGGCGACGGAGGCCGGCGCCGACTCGGCGCTGGTAGTGCTGGCGGTGCTGGCCTGCTGGCAGCTGCGGCGGTACTCGGCCGTCTCGACGTCAGCAGGCAGGCCGCCGGTTGTCGATCCGGTGCTCGTGCTTGCCCCCGCGCTCGCTCTGGTGGCCGGCACAGTGCTCACGCTACGGCTGCTGCCCGCTGCGGCTCGCGCCGTCGACCGAGTGTCGACGGCCGGCCGCGGGCTCACCTCGGCGCTGGCCGGCTGGCAGTTCAGCCGTCAGCCGCTGCGTCAGGGCGGGGCCGCGATGCTGCTGGTGATGGCCGTCGGCACCGGCACGTTGGCGCTCGTTCAGCACCAGAGCTGGACCAGGTCCGCCGACGATCAGGCGGCGTACGTCACCGGCGGGGACGTCCAGCTAAACCTGGCTAGCCCGATGCAGGCCGGGGCGACCACTTCGATAACCTGGGCGGCCGGCGTGCGGACGGCGATGGCCGTCTCGGGTGTGCAGGAGGCGACGCCGGCCCCGGTGGTGGCCATCGACGCCGCCCAGGCGCCTAAGGTCGCCCTGCTCAGGGACGATCAGTCCAGCTTGCCGCCAGCGGCCCTGCTCCGGTCGATCACACCTTCGTCGCCGTCCGGCGGCCAGCTCATCAGCGGCAGGCCGCTGTCAGTTAGGCTCACCGTCACGCTCAGCCGCGCCCCCCTCGGCCCGATGTATGCGCTGTTCACGGTTACTGACGCGACCGGCGCCGCCTTTCAGCTCTCACCGGGGCTGTTCTCCGCCGACGGCCGCCCGCACGTGCTCAGCGCCTCACTCGGCGGGACCGACGCCGCCTACCCGCTCCGGCTCGCCCAGGTCATCCTCTTCTACACGCTGCCAGCGAGACAGCTGAAGACCCCCGTCACGCTGACCGTCGCCGGGGCGACGCCCACTACGTGGACCGCAGTCGCGAGCTCACCCGAGCTCGTCTCGGAACTCTCCACCAACAATATGTACGGCCAATCAGCCGGCCCGCGGGTGACCGGCTGGCAGCGCGCGACCCGCGGCGCGACGCTAACGTTCACCCCCGGATACGGACAATGGTCGCAAGCTCCGGGCGCGTCACCGGTCCAGACCGAACCGGTAGCCGGGCAGGTCTCGCTCTCCGCCCCGAACACACGTCCGGCCGTCGTCCCGGCCATCGCGACCAGGGCATTCGACAGAGCCAACAACACCGGCGTTGGCAGCATCGTGCAAACGACCATCAACCGCACAATTGTGCCAGCGAAAATCGTGGCCGTGGCGAGCGCATTCCCCACCATCACGGGCGCCGGGCTGGTGATGGACCTATCCACCCTCGAGGCGTTCCTGGTCAGCCACGGCGCCGCGCCAGTGCCCGTCACGCAGTGGTGGCTGGCCACGGCCGACGGCCAGGTCCCCGCGTCCCTCACGCGCGTGTTGCCGTCCGGCGCGACCACTAAGAGCAGCGCCGCGCTCGCCGCCGCGACCGTCGCGGACCCGCTCTCCGCCGCACCGCAGGAGGCGCTGCTCGCGATAACCGTGGCGGCCGCGCTGCTCGCGGTCTTTGGCTTCTGGGTCTCGATCGCGGCGAACGTCAGACAGCGACGCGCCGAAAACGCCGTGCTGGCAGCGCTAGGCGTCAGTCAGCGGTCCGCGGCCGCACAGCTGTTCCTCGAAAAGCTGCTGCTGTCCGTCCCCGCGGCCGCGCTCGGCGTGCTCCTCGGCGCGGTGGTCGCCCGGTTGCTGGTGCCCGCAGTCACGCTCAGCCCCACGGCGCAGACACCGGTCCCGCCGCCGCTCACGATGTTCGACCTGCCGCAGACGATCCCGCTCGCGGTCGCGGTCGCGGTACTTCCCGCATTGGCCGCCGCGCTCGTCGTCTTCCGGCGCCCCGACCCGGCCACTGAACTCCGCGCGGCGGAGGCAGCGTGAACCGGCGATACCGGCCCTAAAAGTCGAGCCACACGTCTTTGTGCATGATGGCTTTGCAATTACCATGTGGACCTACTTTGCACCTGTTCGCCGAATGCTTCCGTCGGCCGACTACGCGCAGGTGCTCGAGTGTCTTCATGCCGGCCTGCGGCAGATCGACGTCCCGACGCCGCACTTCATGGATCGCGTGGCCGCGACTCAACAAGACGTTGCGAGCCGTGACGTCACTCCCGATCTCGCCGAGACCGATCGGGCGCTTCTCGCCAACACGCTGCGAGATCTGAGCGAAACGATTGTCAACCGGCGCGCGGCCGAGCAGATCCTGCACGGCGAGCCGCACCCGGGGAACGTGATCAAGACGAAGAACGGGCCGCTTTTCATGGACTTCGAGGATTCTGT
>Ga0302326_10010761_pt1 | contig 19774 bp, 18 predicted proteins | sample Palsa_T0_3_FD_202264 | JGI IMG/M metagenome (GOLD analysis project Ga0302326, IMG submission 202264) | Peat permafrost microbial communities from Stordalen Mire near Abisko, Sweden - Palsa_T0_3 | ecosystem: Environmental > Terrestrial > Soil > Palsa > Peat permafrost | place: Sweden: Abisko...
AGAGACTGTGGTCATTACCCGGCATGGGCGGGCGATTGCTCGAATCAGCCCTGAGGCGGAAAACGCCGGCGAGAACCTCGTACAAGCAATCGTTGAGATGAGAGCACTGCGCAAGAAAATTGGACGACTGACCCTGGATGAAGTTTTGTCAGCCCGTGATGAGGGCCGCGAGTAATGCCATTTGTTGTGGATGCTTCTGTTTCAGCTGTCTGGGCGCTGACGGACGAATCGAATCCTGTGGCGGACCTGATTCTCGAAAACTGGACAAACGAACCGCTGAAAAAAGAGACCGCTTTGGTGCCCTCGGTATGGTGGTACGAACTGCGGAACGTACTGGTGATCAATGAGCGTCGCAGGCGGCTAACGGCTCTTGAGTCGAAGGCGTTTCTGAGAATCCTGGCCTCTTTTCCCATTCAAGTCGATGAGCATCGGGACGAAGAAGCAATCCTGGGCTTTGCCAGGAAGTATCAACTCTCGTTCTACGATGCGGCTTATCTGGAGTTGGCGCAGCGGCATGGTGTTCCGTTGGCGACGCTGGACAAGTCCTTGAGGGCTGCAGCGGAGGCTGCCGGGATTCCGCTTTTCGCTTAGGTTCTTCCATTCGGGCGTGGGGATGCCCATTTTGAGCGCACGGAGCCAGCGGCGCGTCCATCCAAGCAGGGAAACTGTCACAGGCGGACTACGGAAGCTGATACCCTTTCGAGAGGTTCCGAAACGCGGTCCGGGTAGGAGAGCATGGCTGAGTTTGTCATCAAGCTGGCAGATGAACGGGGACGGGTGCAGGAGCAGACGCACGCGGCTGCCTCCGCCGAAGAATTGAAGCAGCGGTTTGTCCATGCCGGATACCATGTCTTTTCTGTTCGTTCGCGGGGCGGGTTTGGCGCGCGCAAGAAGAAGACCAAGCTGGAGCCGTTTCTGATCTTTAACCAGCAGCTTCTGACGCTTGTGCGCGCCGGTTTGCCGATTCACGGCTCGCTGGAGATGCTGGCGAAGAACCAGCGCAATCCGCACTTTGCGGCGCAGTTACTGAACGTGACGGAGCGGGTGAAGTCGGGCGAGTCGCTTTCAGCGGCCTTTGAGGCACAGGGCGGGTTTCCGACGATGTACACGACCACGCTGCTGGCCGGCGAGCGCTCGGGCAATCTGCAAGAGGTCCTGGAGCGGTTTGTCAGTTTTCAGCGCATTTCCCTGACCTTTCGCAAGAAGCTGACGGCTTCGTTGATTTATCCCTGCGTGCTGATCGTGATCGTAATTGCGCTGTTTATCTTTCTGATCACGTTTGTGGTGCCGAGCTTTGCCACGCTGTATGACCAGATGGGTTCGCATCTGCCTGCCATTACGGTGGCGCTCCTGAACTTTGGCATAGGGGCACAGCATAAAGGGCCATATGCGGCGGTGGTGCTGGCGGCAGTCATCTATGGGCTGAACAGATATGCGAAGACGCCCAGAGGACGAGACCTCGTAGATGGTTTTCGTATTGGACTCCCCGTCTTTGGGAAGATCTGGATCAAGTATCAGGTGGCTCTGTTCGGGCGCACGCTATCGACGCTGTTGACGGGCGGTTTGCCGTTGGTGCCGTCGCTGGAGACGGCGGCGCGGTCGATCTCATCGCATCGGATTGCGAAGGCGGTCTTTTCGTCGGTGACGAAGGTGCGCGAGGGTAAGAGTCTGGCGGATTCGCTGCAAACGACCAAGGTATTTCCCGGCGTGGCGATTGAGATGATTTCAGTGGGCGAGCAGACGGGCGCGTTGCCGCAGATGCTGAACTCCGTCTCCGAGTTTTTCGAAGAGGATGTGGAAACGGCGCTGACGGCGGCCATGGCGCTGATTGAGCCGGTGATTCTGCTGGTAATGGGCGTTTTTGTGGTGATTATTCTAATTGCGCTGTATCTGCCGATCTTCTCCTTAGGGCAGGTGCAGCAGTTTTCGCACTAGCGAGCGGTTAGTGGTTGGTTTTGCGAGGCGATGTTATGGCAGATGCGGTAATCACGGCGCCACAGAACGGAAGTTCTTCCGCTGGGCAGCCTGGCGGAATGGATGAGCGCGCGCTTGCGGAGCAGTTGGCGCGGCGGTATCGGGCGGAGTTTGCGGATCTGAAGAACTTCAAGATCCAGCATGATCTGCTGCGGACTGTGCCGGTGGAACTGATGTTCCGCTTCAACTTTGTGCCGCTGGAACTGCGCGACAATGTTCTGACCATTGCGGTCAGCGACCCATCCAAGCTGATGGTTCTGGATGAGATTGCCGGGCTGTTGGGCCATCGGATTGAGCCGCGGGTGGCGACGCTCTCGCAGATTACCGATCTGCTGAAGAAGACCGAGCAGTCGCAGCGCGTACTGGATGAAGCCAGCGAAGGAATGACCTTCGATGTGCTCTCGGGCGACGAAAGCACGGACGAGAATATCTCGATCGAGAAGCTGGCGAGCGATGAGGATCTGAGCCCGATCATTCGCCTGGTGGACACGACGATCTTTACCGCGCTGGAGCGGCGCGCTTCGGACGTCCACATCGAGACTTATGACGATTGCCTGGTGGTCAAGTACCGCATTGACGGCGTGCTGCAACCGGCAATGGCTCCAATTGCGCGCGAACACCATCAGACGATCCTTTCGCGTATCAAGATCATGAGTGAACTGGACATTGCCGAGCGGCGCGTGCCGCAGGACGGCCGGTTCCGTGTTCGATACAAGGGCCGCCTGATCGACTTCCGCGTCTCGATCATGCCGACAGTACACGGCGAGAACGCCGTATTGCGCGTGCTCGACAAGGAGTCGATGAGCGAGAAGTTCCGCAACCTGACGCTTGAGGTAGTGGGCTTTGCGGAGGAGGATCTGACGCGCTTCCGGCGGTACATTCGCGAACCGTACGGGATGGTTCTAGTGACGGGGCCCACCGGCTCAGGCAAGACGACGACGCTCTACGCCGCGCTCAACGAGATCAAGAGCGATGAAGACAAGATCATCACCATCGAGGACCCGGTCGAGTACCAGATTCGCGGCATCACGCAGATTCCGGTAAATGAGAAGAAGGGTCTCACCTTTGCTCGTGGACTGCGTTCAATTCTGCGGCACGATCCGGACAAGATTCTGGTCGGCGAGATCCGCGACGCGGAGACAGCGCAAATTGCCATCAACTCAGCGCTGACCGGCCATCTGGTGTTCACCACCGTCCACGCGAACAACGTGGTGGACGTGCTGGGGCGCTTTCTCAACATGGGCGTCGAGGCGTACAACTTTGTTTCGGCCTTGAATTGTATTCTGGCGCAGCGGCTGGTGAGAACCATTTGCGAGCATTGCGTATTCACGACGAAGCATACGGAGGAAATGCTGGTGCTGAGCGGACTCGATCCGGCGGAATGGCGGGACTTCGAGTTTCGCGAGGGCGGCGGATGCATTGAGTGCGGCGGAACCGGATATCGCGGCCGAACAGCGATTCACGAGCTATTGGACTTGACCGACCCGATCCGGGAGCTGATTCTGGATAAACGCCCCACTTCGGAAGTGCGCAAGCTGGCCCAGAAGGAAGGCATGAGCTTCCTGCGTGAGTCGGCTTTAGACCGGGTGCGGCGCGGCTTTACGACTCTCAAGGAAATCAACAAGGTTACGTTCATCGAGGCATCCAGATAGTGGCTGGTTTTCGACTGCAGACTTCGATTGGCATTGCGCCCGGCGGGCGGCCGGCGGCGGCGTGCGAGATTTCGCCGACGGGGGTAATGGCCGCCGCGACGGCCGCGCCTGGGGCAGCTCCGGCGTTTGGTTCCGAGACGCTGGCTCCGGACACAGTGATGCCGGGATTGCTGGAGGGAAATCTCCCTGACCAGCCCGCAGTTTCCGCAGCGATTCGGGCTGCTTTAGGGCGGGTGCAGCCACGAACGAAGTCGATAACAGTCGTGGTGCCGGATTCGGCAGTGCGCGTCTTCGTGCTGGATTTTGACACGCTGCCGGCGCGCCTGGAAGAGGCGTTGCCTGTGCTGCGTTTCCGGCTGCGCAAATCGGTGCCATTCGACGTGGAGCACGCGGGCATCAGCTACCAGGTGCTGAGCGAGGGTTCATCGCGCCTGGAGACGCAGTGGAAGGTGCTGGCCGCGGTCACGCCCGGGCCTGTACTTGCCGAATACGAATCTGTGGTCCGGGCGGCAGGATATGAGCCCGGCGCAGTGCTGCCGACGAGTCTGGCCACGTTGGCCGCAATCGATAGCCAGGAAGCGGTGCTGGTGGTAAATCTGAGCGAACGCGCCATGACCACGACGATTGTGGCGGGCAATGACATTCTGCTCTACCGCACGGTGGAGTTGCCGCCCGAACCGGAGGCGCACCAGGGCGAGGTACAGCGGGCAATTGCCGTCGCCGCTGCCTTCTTTGAGGACCGGCTACAGGTCCGCCCGCACCGGATTCTGTACGCTGGAGTCTTGCCGGTGCATGAATTTGCAGAGCTGGTGGATGATCCGGCAATGGCAGTGGGCGAGGTAGCTCCGCGGCCCGCGATTGGAATGGCTTCGGCGATGGGACAACAGTCGGTTGCAGGAGTGACCGGAGCGCTGGCAGGGACGAACTAGAACGATGAAGATCACGCTCAATCTCGCAACTCGGCCTTACGCCGACCAGGGTCCGGCGATCAAGCGGCTCCGCATCGGGATGGCGGCACTGGCGCTCATCCTGATTGGACTGGGCTTTGGCCTGATGCACTTTCATCAAGCAGCGCTACGCATGGCGGCGCAGGAAGATGCCGTGAACCGATCGATCGAGAGGGTGCAGCAGGAGCAGCTGGGGTATCAGGCGCAGATGCAGCAGCCGGCGAATGCCCGGGTGCTGAAGCAGGCCGAGTTCCTGAATGGACTTTTCGATGAGAAGTCTTTCTCATGGACCGCGGCGATGGAAGATCTGGAGCGGGTGCTGCCCGCCGGAGTTCAAGTGACGGCGATTGAGCCGGCGCGAGGCAAAGATGGACGGATAACCCTGCGTTTGAAGGTTTCCGGTCAGCGCGAGCGGTCGGTTGAGATGGTCCGGAACATGGAGCACTCGCGGCGGTTTGTTTCGCCGCGTATCGCGGGCGAGAATGCGGAGACTAGTTCGCAGGGTGAGTTACAGCCGGTGCGCGAGAACGGCAGGGTGAGCTTCGACGTTCTGGCCGAGTACAATCCAGCGACGCTCGAAGAGCGAAAGGCGGAAATTGCGGCGCAGAAGCGTCCGCACCTCAACACAAACCCGGAATCGGCTGCGCCGTTGCCCGCGCAGCGTGCAACGCGTTCGCCTTACGCCTTCCAGCCCTCCCAAACGCTGCCCGGACATACAATTAGTCCCGAAATCCAGCCGGGAGTGCGCCCCCGCCGCTTTCCAGATGCCCGAATGAACCCTTCCGGGACACCGAATGCGCCCCAGCCGCCGCCGCAAGGAGATCCGCAATGAGCCTGATCGGCACAATCACACAGGTGCGGGAGCGGTTGTTTTCGCCGCTGGGTTTGCACGTGGCGGGGTTTGGCATTTTGGCGGTCGCCACAATCGTGCTCGGCATCCGCGTTGGACTGGACTGGCGCGCAACGAGCAGCAGCCACCAGGACGAGATGGCGAGCAGGCAAACGGAGTTGCGTACGCTACAGTTTCAGACTGCGCCCCTGCGCGGCCTCGACAAAAAGGTGGCTGAGTCGAGCAAGCAGATTGACGCGTTCTACGCCAAGCGGATTCCGCCGAACTGGTCCGCGGTGCTGGAGCGGCTCGGCGATCTGAAGACAAAAGGGTCTGTTCAATTGACCAGGGTGCAGTACACGGTGGCTCCCGGATCGGGGGATCTGACCGAGATACGAATGGATGCGGGATTGAGCGGAGATTACCCGGCGATCATGCGTTTCATCAATGGATTGGAGCGAAGCCCGACATTTTTTGTAATTCGCACCATGGCATTGACCGGGCAGCAGAGCGGTACGGTGAATCTGCGCCTGGAGTTTTCGACCTGGCTGAGGCCGGAGGACGTGGTAAACGTGCCGCCCGATGAAACTCCAGACACTCCAGACACTCCAGACTCTCCAGACTCTGACACGCCCGCCGCTGCCCCCGGGCGGCATGGAGCCCCGGCAGCCGGCGACTCGCGTACCAATCACGGGAACGGCGCTGGCGCCCCGGTCGGGAAAGGACTGTAACGATGGCGATCAAGGCCGGCACGGAAAACAAACGCAATGTGGTGATAGCCGTCATCCTTTTTTGCATTCTGGCGTATCTGGGTATCAGCCAGCTGTTGAGCGGACCGCCGACGCCGGTTCCGGTCTCTGCCCCGGCGCGAACTGCAACTCTGCGGCAAGCTCCCGCGATTCGGACAACAACCGGGACCGTCTCCGCGCCAGCGGCACACAAGCTGGCGGGTTCTGGACTTGATCCTGCGCTGCACCTTGAGAGACTGGCGCTAAGCGAATCAATTGAGTACGCTGGCAGCGGACGGAATATCTTTTCCGCGGACTCGGCGCCGGTGCATATCGAAGAGGCGCTTGGCCCGGCGCGGCCCAAAGGTCCGATCGTGCCGGCCGCGTATACTCCACCTCCGGTTCCGCAGCCGCCCGCGATCGACCTGCATTATTTCGGCTACTCGGCCAGCAAAGACGGTAAGCGCGAGGCGTTCCTGATGCACGGCGAGGATATCTTTGAAGCGGCAGCGGGCGAGATCGTGAATCACCGCTACAAGGTTGTCGCGGTGGATCTCCGCTCAGTGCAGGTAACGGACTTGAGCTACAACAATACCCAGACGCTGCCGCTGGTTGCGAATTGAAGGCCCGTATGAGAAACGACGATCGGATGCCCAATAGGATTCGCCCCGGGAACTCCGCAGGAATGACACTGCCTCGCGGACAAGGTGCGGGCGAAGAAGGCTACATATTGATTGCCGTTTTGTTCCTGGTGGCAATGGTGCTGATTGCGCTTGCGGCCGCCGCGCCGAAGATGGCGGCGGATATCCAGCGGGACCGGGAAGTTGAGCTGATCCACCGCGGAAAACAGTACGTGCGGGCTATCAAGCTGTATTACAAGGCGTTCGGAGCGTATCCGCCAAATCTGGATGCCCTCGAGAAGACGAATGACATTCGCTATCTGCGCAAGCGGTACAAGGACCCGATGACGGGCAAAGATGAGTGGCACCTGATCCATTTTGGCGAAAACAAGACTCCGTCGTATGGATTCTTCGGCCAGCCCATCGGCGGTACGGGCGGCTCGACGCTGGCCGGAGTTGGACCGGGCGGCGTGGGCCAGAATATGGGCAGTCCGGCTTCGAGCGCCTTCGGGGGCAGCTCGGCTGGTGGCGGACTGTTCGGAAACAGCTCCATTGGCAGCAGTTCTGGTAGCCCAACCTCTCCTGGAACAACCGGAACGGACCCGAATGCCGGAAATACTTCCGGAGGCACGGCCGGGACGTCGACTGGGACCTCGACTGGACCGGAGAGCGGTACGGGGACAGACCCGAATGCTGCTTCCGGAAGCACTGGAAGCAGCTCGTCCAGCACATTTGGCGGCAGCGGTCAGACTTTTGGCGGTGGTGGCGTTATTGGCGTCGAGAGCACCAGCCCCAAACTCGCCATTCTGGAATGGAAAAAGAAGAAGCACTTCAACGAGTGGGAGTTCTGGTATGACCCGAACGCCGACCGCATCATGATAAGCAGCAGTGCGGGAGCGATCGGCCAGCCAGCAGGTGGTACACCGGGCAGCAACGGCTCATCCAGCACCGGTTCAGCGTTTGGCAGCGGGAGTTCCTTTGGATCATCGGGTAGTACAGTAACCTCTTCGCCCGCTCCCACCACGCCTCCAACGACGCAACCGCAGCAATAAGTCCCATCGATTCCCGATTAGCCGAAAACAGCAAAACGGCCCGTCTCCAAAGAGACGGGCCGTTTTACGAAGCGACACGGCTGAACTGCTTGCTTAAACGCTAAAGGAAGAGCCGCAGCCGCAGGTGCTCTTCACGTTCGGATTCTCGAACTTGAAGCCGGCGGCTTCAAAGGTTTCGACGTAGTCCACAACGCAGTTGTTTAGGTACATCAGCGAAGTGGCGTCAATGAAGACCTTGAGGCCGTCGTAGGTAAAGACCTTATCCATCATGCCGCTCTGGTTCTCGAAAGCCATGGAGTACTGGAAGCCGGAGCATCCGCCGCCGACAACTCCCACGCGCAGGCCGGCAGGGATGGGATCCTGAGTGGCCATGATTTCGCGAACTTTGGCGATGGCCGCTGGGGTCATGTTCAGCGGGGTTGCCTTGGTTTCGGTGACCGGAATGTTGGCGGAGTCGGTAGTGATTGCGGCGGTTGCGGTTGCCATGTGCGGTTTCTCCTGGATACTGATACTTTGACGCTCAATCTTGTTGCAGAAGCCTGCTTCCCAGATTTGCTTCGAAAATTGCCTCGAACCCTGTCCTTACTCTACTGCGTCAACGCATCTTGAAACAAGAGCGTTTTGGTCCGATATTCCTGATTGGATGCGAACGGTTCGAGAATGGTCGCAAAACAGACCGGAAAACTGGATGCGCCTGTCTCAACGATTCCGCCCGCCTTCGGTGACGTCCATCACTTCCTGATCTTTGAAATGGGGCCAAAATGGTGCTAAAGTGTTTCGCCAAGCGGCCCCTCTACCCGCGAGACCGCGATTCCAACCAGGACTCGCTGGCATGCCGGACCGAAATAGCCGAGGAGGTAGCGTATGACACCGAATGTGGTTCCCGTTATGTGGATCGTTTGGGCGATCTTTGCGCTGGTAACGGCTCTTTTGTATGCGTATCGTTCCAGTCTGACCCGCGATGAAGAAGGACAAATCTTCCTGGATGATGCCTTTGCTCATGAAAAGGCCGTTCAAACACAAATTGTGTCAAAAGTAACCAGGCTGCAGCCCGCGTTGCGGGCTAGTTTGATCCTGACCGTGCTTATGACGATTGTGGTGCTTGCGTACTATGCCTGGGACGCTGGCAAGGGTCTGTTGGGGTAAGTCCTGGCCGAATGAAAGTTCCATCTGGAGACTCCTATGTCTCGAATTCGAGACATGGGAGTCCCAGATTTCCTATGGCTACTCGACTTCCTGATGGGCACGGTAGCCGTTGCGATAGATCAGTTCATATTTGAGCGGTTTGTGCTTTTCATCCTGAATCTGCAGGGGATGGCCCTCGTCGTCTACCAGTTGGACCACCAGTTTGCGGAAGGTTCCGTCCTGCGCTGAGTTGAGCGGGTGATAGATCAGCTCGTACTTGGAGCGGATGGCCTGGTTGATGGCGTTGAAGTCGTCGGGCATCTCGGCAACGAAACGTGGCGCGAAAAACATGCCGCCCGTCATCCTGGCAAAGGTCTGCATCTGGTTGTCGGCCTGCAGGTAATCCATCTCCGCGCCACCGAAGCCGCCGCGACCGCGGCCCTCGGACATGATGCGAGCGACAGCTCCCGTCGAGACGGTGAAGATCGTGGTATCCGGCGTTTTCCTGATCTTATCCATGATCTTGTCGAGAGTGATCTTGGAGAAGGTGTCGCGGCCCGACGCGATGACGATGATGTACTTCTGTCCTTCGATCCGGCTCACGCGGTCCAGGCCCTCATAGAGCGCGTCGAAGAGATTGCGCTCCGAAAAGCCCGGAATGCGCAGGTTGTTGATGGCTTCGAGGATCTGGCGCTTGTCCTGGGTGAAGTCGGTTACGATTTGCGTGCGCATGTCAAAGGTCATCATGGCGACGTAGTCCTGGGGACGGAGCTGCTGCGCAAATGAAAATGCCGCATTCCGCATGTCATAGATGAATTGATAGTTGGTCGACGCAAATTCGCAGATGAGGAGCGCGGTAATGGGCGCTTCCGTGCGCTTGAAGCCGATGACCTTCTGCTCCTTTCCATCCTCGAAGACGCGGAAGTTCGTCGCTTTAAGGTTGGGCACAAACTGGTGAGTCTTTTCGAGAAGCACGCCCACGTCCACCGTGACTTCCGGCACGTCCACGTGCAACGAGACGGACGGCATGTTTGCGGGGTTCTTGATTTTGGGAGCAACAGGAGCGGGCGGCGGAGTATCGGCGTCCTCGGCCGGAGCCTTTTTCTTTGGCACCACAATCGGGCCGTTGTCCCCGCCGGGGCCGCCGGCATCGGGAGTGGACGTGTCAGGCTGCTGCGTTGGCGGCGGAGTTGGCGGCGTCGATTGAGCGAGAAGTCCAGGCGAAAGGCCCAAAGAGGCGAGCAGGACCAGAAACGCGGTCACGGGAAGACGGAGGCCGCTGGAAATGGTTTGGGAGAGACGAGGAGACCGGCGATTCATCCTGAACATCACAACCTCACGGATAAGAAAGGATAGGGGCTCAGAACAGCATACGGTGAACGAGTGGCAATGAGTGCAACGGAATTCAATCCGGAGCTGGCGAAACCCACCCGTGTTTGGTTTTCAAAGAAAAGACTGTGCTTCGCGTACTCAGCAACTGCGTCTAATCTGGTAGACGTGTGTAATCACTTTAGGAAAACCTCCTCGATTGAATTTTTCGTTGCCGTTTTCAGTGTGGCTTCCATAATCGCCGCGGGAAGCTGCTCCGGAACTGCGCGGGCTCAGACCGCTGCGGTTGCTAAAACGGCTTCGGCTGCCGCGCCGCCGCCCTCGAGCGCGGGCGTCTTTCCCTTGAGCCAGGTGCATCGGGGATTGCGGGGTACGGCGTGGACGGTCTTCGAAGGCACCGTGCCTGAGCCGATGGACGTGGAGATTCTGGGGGTTCTGCACGGGGCGCGCGGACCGCACCGGGATCTGATCCTGGCCCGACTGCATGGAGCCAAGCCCGAGTATACGGGGGTGGTCGCGGGCATGAGCGGCAGCCCTGTATATATTGATGGCAAACTGGCCGGAGCGCTCTCGTATCGGATCGGGCAATTCAGCAAGGAGCCGATTGCCGGGATCACTCCGATCGAGCAGATGCTGGAAGTGCGGGATCTGCCGTTGCGGAGCCTGACGAATGAAACTCCGCTGCAAATCGCCGAGAGTGGTAAACGGCCGGAGACGGGCGGCATGGATTCCGGCGGACTGACCTTTTCTGCCATGGAAACGCCCTTGCTGATGAGCGGTTTTCAGCCGGAGGCGATCAAGGTCTGGAAGGACCAGGTGGCCGGAACGGGATTGGATGTGATTTCCGCTGGCGGCGGTATGGCCGGCGGAGGGCTGGCGGAGGACGCCGCCGGAGGGGATTTTGGGCCGATTGTGCCTGGCTCCGCAGTGAGTTTACAGCTCGTTCGCGGAGATCTGGAGATTGCCGCCACATGCACGGTAACGTACGTCGATCCCAAGCAGCTCCTTGCGTGCGGACACCCCGTGCTGCAGGCGGGTCCGGTTTCGTTGCCGATGACCTCGACTGAGGTAGTTGCGACATTGGCCTCGCCACTCAACGCCTTCAAGATCGTGAATACCGGCAACGTGATCGGCGCGTTTACCGAGGATCGGGACGCGGCAATCGGCGGCGTCCTCGGCGCAAAGGCGCGGATGATTCCGGTTTCGATCTCGATCGGCAACGGCAAGGATGCCCTGGAGCGGAACATAGAGGTGTTGGATCTGCCATCGCTCACGGCGCAGGCGGTCCTGGTTTCCGTGTATCAGATTCTCCTCGAATCGAATCAGAGCTCCGCAGAGACCAGCTACCACGTGACGGGCGCAATCACCGTGCGTGGCATGGCGCCGGTTCCCGTGAACGCGTGGGGCACGCCGGGCGAGTCGATGGCTTCGCAGCTCTCGGCAGCCTTTGGCGTGGCCGACAGCTTCAACCGCTTGTACGCGAATGCCACCCGGCAGCAGCCGATGGATGGCGTGCGACTCCATATTGAGGTGGTTCCTCGCGATCTGCGAACAGACCTGGAGAGTGTGCGGCTGATTTCTTCGAGCATCGTTCATGCCGGGGACACGGTCGAGGTGGAAGCGACGTTGCGGCCATGGGAACAACCAGCCCGCAATGTGCGGATTCCAATTACGCTCCCCGCGCGGTTGGAACCGGGCAATATTCGCGTGATGGTGGGCAGCGCGACCGCTCTGGACAGGACGCTGGACGCGGCCCGTCCAGCGGGGGTAGCCTCCGGCGAAGCCGCCGTATCGGCGCGTCTCCGCGGATTGCATGCGGCGGATCAGTTGTATGTGAGCCTGCTGCTGCCGGAAGCGCAGGCCTCAATGGACGGCGACACGCTGGACAGTCTGCCGCTTTCGATGGCAAATACCCTGGAATCGCAGCGCAGCGGAGTTGAGGTTGGGCTGCACGGGGAGTCGATCGTAGTAGCTGCGACAGCGCCCGCCGGAGGAGTCCTGAGCGGACAGCAGTTACTTACCCTGCGCGTGGAGGCCGGAGGCGGGTTAAACTAAGGTCACGTATTCGTGGTCGATCGTTTCCTGATCCGGGGTTTCGCCGCAGGATGTGGGGAGACCCCGGTTCGACGGGCTGGTAACTGCAGGGCGAATTCGGCCAGCTCCCACCGCTTTCTTCGAGGTTTCCGAAACTCTTATGGCGCTTATTCAAGGACTTGCAGCTCACGCAGCAGGCGCAGAACTCTTACCGTTTCGTTATGAACCGGGCGCGCTGCGCCCCCAGGATGTGGAAATCCGGATTTCTCATTGCGGAGTCTGCCACAGCGATCTGCATCTTATCGCCAATGACTGGGGCATCAGCCAGTTTCCGTTCATTCCGGGGCATGAGATCGTTGGCACCGTCGTGGCGGCGGGTCCGGATGTGAATTCGCTTGAGGTCGGGCAGCGTGTAGGAGTGGGCTGGCAGTCGAACTCCTGTGGATTGTGCGAGTGGTGCAGCCGGGGAATGGAAAATCTGTGTGCATCGTCGGAAGCGACATGCGTTCACCGGCATGGCGGCTACGCGCAGGCGGTTCGCGTGAATGCGCGCTTCGCCATTCCGATTCCGGACGCGATTTCAAGCGAGGGCGCGGCTCCCCTGCTTTGCGGAGGCATTACGGTCTACAACCCGCTTCGGGCACACGGCGTCAATCCGTCGTCGCGCGTGGGGATCGTAGGGATTGGCGGTCTAGGGCATATAGCGCTGCAGTTTGCGCGGGTCTTTGGAGCGGAGGTGACGGCGTTTTCCACCTCGGCGGCCAAGGAAGAAGAGGCGCGCGCCCTGGGAGCGCAAGGCTTTGTCCATACGCGCGAGTCGCGAGCCATGCGCGATGTGGCGGGAACCTTTGACTTCATCCTGTCGACGGTCAACGGGGATCAGGACTGGAATGCCTATATTCAGGCGCTAAGGCCGACGGGAACACTGTGCTTCGTAGGTGTTCCCCCGTCTCCGGTTTCCGTGAACGCCTTTCCTCTGGTCGCCGGAATACGCACGATCACCGGCAGCCCCATCGGCAGCCCGCACCTGCTGCGGGAGATGCTCGATGTGGCGGCGCGGCATGGGGTGAAGGCACAGACTGAGGTCTCCCCGATGGCCAAGGTGAACGAGGCGATCGACAAAGTGAAGAAAAACAAGGTGCGGTATCGGGCCGTGCTGGCGAACTAGGGCTGGTCGCCTGCATCCGGTGCAGAATATTTCCGCTGTTCCTCGCAAAACAAGTTATGATCGTCCGGAAAGGCAAACGCCAAGCAAGGCCCGGAGCTGAAGTCCTGGACAAAGATCTTCGACCCAGCCGCTGAGCCCTTTGGACACTGTTTTTCTGGATGAATCCGGATCGATTGCGTGCAGACAGGGTTTTACTCGCCGGTCCCGGATCAGGAGAGGTACGCATCCAGCTTTCGGCTCCCTGGTTCCGGGCGAGGCCGACACACCAGTGGAGGGGAATACTCCTCTCCCTTCCCCGATAGCAGAACCATCGGGACAGACGACTCGAACGACAGTCAACGGACTGGGGCCAATTCGAAAGATGAGCCGGAGATATTTCGGCACTTGACCTTGTGCGAGATTTCGAGACTGGACTAAGGGACCAGCTTCTTCAGAGCGAAGATCCAGAACATCTGATTAGTTTGTTATGCGGGCCTCATAGATGAGGTTCGCGACCCATTTCCCCCATACGTCAACGCTGTTAGCAGATTGGCATTATGCCATGGAGCGTGGAAGATGCTGGGGATACCTGTGCGTTATTTTCTTAAACATCCCGTAGACACGGTAACGGACATTGCGGCCGATCCTCTTCAACTTTGGATGACGGTCCAGGATGAGTATGCGGCTGTACGAGAGGGAAGCAGACCCAAGTGCCAATACGAGTCGGACAACCATTGGGAACAGCGGCTGCATGAGGCGTTGGGCGTTCCATGGCCGTGCAAGCAGGCTTCCGAGTTCTGGGCTTTGTGGCCCGAGATCAACCGTGAACTGGAAGCGAAGGGCATTCGGCCCGGGCCGGAGAGCTTTCAATGGTGGAACGACGGCGATGCTGGATTGGTGAGAGCGATATGGTGCCTGATTCGCCACACGAAGCCGAAGAAGGTTGTCGAGACCGGCGTGGCTCACGGCGTGACCTCGCGCTGCATTCTCGAAGCGCTGGCGAGAAACGGGGACGGTTATCTCTGGAGCATTGACCTTCGGCCCGTGGACAGGTTCTGGCGCAAGCAGGTCGGCGCGGCAGTTGGCAATTCTCAGGTCGGTCGATGGTCTTACATCCAGGGCTCCAGCAGACGGCGCCTTCCCGGACTGCTGGAGCGCCTCGGCGAGATTGATCTTTTCGTCCACGACAGCCTGCACAGCGAACGCAACGTGCGCTTCGAGCTGGATCGAGCCTGGCCGGCGATGGGCGCAAACGGCGCCGTCGTCGTGGATGATGTCGATGCGAATTGGGGCTTTCGGTCTTTTACGCAGGCGTTTTCTCCCGAACTGTCCCTTGTTTGCGAGGCTGAACCACTTCACCCCGATATAAGGCGCTTCAATAAAAAGGGGTTGTTCGGAATCAGCCTAAAGCAGACCGTTGCAAACGGCTCGATTCGGAATGGGGCTGAAAACATGGCACACACGGTGGCCAGAGCACCTGTGGCGGCTCTGCGCCCGCTCCTTGATCCCAACCTGCCGCCGACGTAAAGTATGCCGGGCTGGAGGGATTTTCTAAGGAGATGCACCGCGAGCGCCGGATTGAGGAACGTTCTAGTAAACTCAGCCTCAGAATGAATTTCTTCCGCAGAAGCCGTCAATCCCTTCGGTTGCCAATCACTTCCTCCCTCGCGCCAAGGCTCTCCGTCATTTTGGGGCTTTGCGCAATTCTTTTGCTGCAGAGTGCGCCTGTTCATGCGCAGGGCACGCGGCTTTGGACGCAGTCCCGCTTTGACGAGTTCGAAAAGGGGACGCCGCAGGGGGTGCAGATTACGAGCGACGGCAAGCTCCGCAACGGGCCGTCAGCGAGGGCGCTGTTGACTACCCCTTCGAGTTTTGTGTGGTCGGTGGCTACGGACAAGTCAGGAACAGTGTTTCTGGGAACTGGTTCCCCGGCTACGGTGCTGCGCGTTGATGCGAACGCTACAAATTCATCCAAATTTGTGAGGTTGTTCGAGAGCAAGGCGCTGGCGGTGCAGGTGGTGCGCATCGGACCGGATGGAGCGCTGTATGCCGCTACGATCCCCGACGGGAAGGTCTATCGGATCAAGCCCGACGCCTCCGTCGTCTCGAATGAAACGACGGCGGAGGTTGTCTTCGATCTGAGCAAGCCGGGGGCGGACGGGGTCAACTCGAAGGCTGCCGACGCTGCGGATGGGAAGAAGACCGAGGGCAAGGCGAAGTACATCTGGGATATGACTTTCGACCAGGCCGGGCGACTATATGTTGCGACCGGCGGTCCTGGCGCGGTCTATCGCGTAAATGTGAGTCAGTCGCGGCCAACTGCCGAGCTGTTTTTTAAAAGCGATGAACAGCACATTCGTTCGCTGGCGTGGGACAAATCGGGCAATTTGATCGCCGGGACAGATGGGTCGGGACTGGTCTACCGCATCAGCGGCGAAGGCAAAGGGTATGTGCTCTTCAGCGCGCCGCGCCGGGAGGTTACGGCGGTTGCCGTGGGCGCGGATGGCACGATCTATGCGGCCGATGTAGGAGACAAGAATCATAATCCGCTGCCTCCGTTGCCAATACAGAGCGGGAATATCGGGATCTCCATCAGCTTTGTGCAGCCAGCGTCCATGCAGGCGGCAAACGCCAGCACCGCTCTGCCGGAAGGATCTGAAGTCTATGCTCTGACGCCGAATCAGGCTCCGCGCAGACTGTGGGCAGGCAAGGATGAAATTATCTATCAGCTTGCCGCGACAGCGGACGGGCTGACGGCACTAACCGGTAACCGCGGCCGCATCTTCACTATTCACGAGGATGGGAGCTACGGCGATGTTGCTCATCTGGAGGCACAACAGGCCGTTGCTCTGACCTCGGCTCCAGGTGGATGGCTGGTTGGTACGGCGAATACCGGCAAGCTCTACCGGCTGACGAACGGGACCGCGGACGGTTCCTCGCACAGCGAAAAAGCCGAGCATTTCTACGCCAGCGACGTGCTCGACGCAGGCGCAATGTCGCGCTGGGGACGGATGGAAACTGATCCTGAGTCGCATGGCTACGAGATCTGGACTCGCTCCGGAAACGTAGAGCAGCCGGCCCGGAACGAAAAAGACTGGGGATGGAGCGACTGGCAGCAGACGGCCGACGGAAAGATCGCTTCGCCGGCCGGACGTTACCTGCAATGGAAAGCGGTATTGAGCAGCGGCGGAGTGGTCAGCGGTGTGGGCGTGAATTACCTGCCGGTGAACTCGGCTCCCGTCGTGGACGAGGTGCTCGTCGTGCCCGGCGCGCGGGTGAATCCGCAGGCGCAACAGACCGGGCAGGGGACGGTGACCATATCGTTTCCTAATCCGAATGCCGGAACGGTTTTTGACGGCAACTCCGCAAATGCTTCGGCGCCGATTCAGGCACAGAAAGATCGGACTGCCATTACTGTCCGCTGGAATGCGCATGACGATGACGGAGATGACCTGATTTACGACCTGTATCTGCGCGGCGACGGGGAGCATATCTGGAGACCGCTCAAGAAGGGACTGACGGACAAGGTCTACAGCTTCGATGGCGCTTCCTTCCCGGATGGCGGGTACCAGATTCGAGTGGTCGCGAGCGATGCTCCTTCCCATGCGCCGGGCGATGTGCTCACAGGCGAGACGATCAGCGAGCGGTTTGAGCTGGATACGACGCCTCCAGTGATTTCCGGCCTGAAGGCCAGCCCGGCGGTTCCGGGCGACTGTAAGCAAGCTCCCTGCCCGCGAACGCTGAGCATTCCGGTTAGTTTCGAGGCCGTAGATGCATCGTCGCCAATCAGCCACGCGGAGTATTCGCTGGACGCGGGGCCGTGGCAGTATATCGAGCCGGTTGGCGGCCTGTCGGATTCCAGAGAGGAGCATTATTACGTCGCTGTTCCCTTGCCCGAGCCTCTGCCCGGTATCGCGAATGCAGGGCCTGAGCCCGAGCACTTGATCACGGTCAGGGCCTACGACAGGCACGACAATATGGCGACGGCGAAGGTCATTGTGCCGCCCGCCACGACAGCCCCGGCATCCTCCCAGGAGAAATAGCCGCCCCGCCTGCGATCAAGATGCGATTTGAACTCTACATAGCGATCCGGTACCTGAGAGCCAAGCGACGGCAGGCTGTAGTTGGCCTGGTGACGCTGATCTCCGTTGGCGGGGTTGCGGCAGGAGTGGCGGCCCTGGTGGTTGCGCTCGCGATTACCAATGGGATGCAGCGAGACTTGCAGGACCGGCTGCTGGGCAGCACTTCGCATGTGACGCTGATGCGGGTGAAGAATGACGGCATCCATAACTGGCAGCCGCTGCTGGAACGGATGCGCCACCTGCCGCATGTCGTTGCAGCTGCGCCGGGAATGTACGAACAAGTGATGGTTTCGAATGGGCCGCGGGCCGGCTTTGCGCTGCTGAAGGCGATTCTTCCGGCGCAGGAGCGGACAGTCAGCGATCTGCTGGGAATGATCACCTCAGGTTCAGCGGCGGATCTTGCCCCCGGCGAGAGCACGGTGGGCATGGCGGATGCTGCGCCTCCTCCGCTGGTGATGGGCAGCGATCTGGCGCAGAGTCTGGGCGTATCGGTGGGCGATTCGGTCATGGCTACGAGCCCGCAGGGGGAGCTGACTCCGCTAGGGGTGATTCCGAGCTACCGGAAGTTTCGCGTGGCGGGAATCTTTCATTCCGGCTTCTACCAGTACGACTCGGGGATGGCGTTTTTGCGGCTGACAGACGCCCAGCGGCTTTTCAGCGAGCCGGATGTGATCACCGTAATCAACTTCAAGATCGACGATCTTTACCAGGCGGAAGCCGTAGGGCGCGAGATCGAGCAGGCCGCAGGCAAGGGATTTCAGACATCGAACTGGATGGATGACAACAGGGAGCTTTTCAAGGCGCTTGCGCTTGAGAAGACAGTGACATTCATCATCATCGGGCTGATCGTTCTCGTCGCCGCGTTGAACATTCTGATCGCCCTGACCATGATGGTAATGGAGAAGACTCGGGATATCGCCGTGCTCATGAGCTTTGGCGTCCTGCCCAGCCAGGTACGACGCATCTTCCTGATGCAGGGGCTGTTGATCAGCCTGCTGGGGACGGCCGCCGGACTGGTGCTGGGCTACGTCGCCTGCTGGGCCGGCGGGCATTACCACATTCCCCTGTCGGCGGCGGTTTACAGCATCGATACGCTGCCCTTTGCGCCCTCCGCGAGAGATGGCGTGCTGGTAGCCCTGGTTTCGATCGGTGTTTCTCTTCTGGCTACGGTTTATCCCTCGTCGACCGCAGCGGGCATCCTGCCGGCTGAGGCGCTGCGCTACGAGTAGCATCGCCTTTGACTTGTGTCACATCATTGTGCCACATTGTCAATATGCATTCCGTGAATCTACGTCAGTTACGCGATACCAAGCAGCTCAAGGCCTGGCTCAAGGCCGGGGAGACGGTGGAGTTGCGCGAGCGAGACCATGTGCTGGGCCGGATTGTCCCAGAAGAGACGGCGAAGCAGCCCGTGGAGTGGCCGGATTTTGAGGCGCGGCGAAGAGCAATCTTTGGCGATAGGATACTTCCTGCAGTCGACCAGCTACTAGAAGATCGGGAGAACAGCCGCTATTGAATATTTATGCAGACAGCAGTTTCTTCGTCGCGCATTATCTCCAGGACCGGCACTCGCCGGAAGTAACTCACCGCATGGCCCTCAAGCCCAGCGTCTGGCTCACGCCATTCCAAGGAGTAGAACTCATCCATGCGATTCAGCAATATGTGTTTCGGGGTACGATTACCTCGCGTGAAGCGGACTTGGTGACCGAAGCTTTCGAACAGGACCGCGCTCATGGAATCTGGATACTCACTGAGCAGCCCAAAGCGACTTTTGTTACATGTGAACGCCTCGCACGCAGGCATGTAGCGAAACTTGGCGTGCGTACACTCGATTCCCTGCACGTGGCTACTGCACTGGAACTGCGGGCAGACCGCTTTTGGACCTTCGATCAGCGACAAGCGCGGCTGGCTGAGGCTGAGGGTCTGGCCACCACGTAGAAACTTTCTTTTCGCTTTGGGCTTCGGAGAAACTTCGGATATTCCAAGACGGCACACGAGCCGACGCTGGGGTGCGCATGAATATTCCCATCGTGATCATGGTCACTCACTTGCGAACAGTTTTAGGCCTATAATTCGGCCTGAAAAATTAATCAGTTGCTGGATGCCTCTAATCGACACCCGCAACTGAGGAGGCTGACATGTTCCGGAAGTTGCTGCACTTCCCTTCAAGTATCTTATTCTCGGTGACTCTAGCTTCGTTGATGTTGTTCGCGGCTCCCAATGCGAATTCGGGCCGTTTACCGCAGGAGCCGGCC
>Ga0302326_10010764_pt1 | contig 19771 bp, 12 predicted proteins | sample Palsa_T0_3_FD_202264 | JGI IMG/M metagenome (GOLD analysis project Ga0302326, IMG submission 202264) | Peat permafrost microbial communities from Stordalen Mire near Abisko, Sweden - Palsa_T0_3 | ecosystem: Environmental > Terrestrial > Soil > Palsa > Peat permafrost | place: Sweden: Abisko...
GGTCATGCAGTGTCCGCACTGATACCAGGGCGAGTCGATCGCGACCTCGATTTGAAGCTTTTGCGGGTCGATGTAGTATGAGGCATCTGTTGTGCTTGGAAGCGCCAGTTCGTCCCGGAGGATCGTCCCCAGCGCGCCGACATCGTCTGCGGAAAGCCCCAAGATCGTCCCAAATTTTGATTGAAGCGTGCGGTCAAACCGGCCAGTCGCTCCTGTCGGCGTCCAGAATCCAGCAGCTTTTGTTCGGATGCTGTCGGACAATTCTCGATTGACTGCAAATTTATCTGCAGTATCAGCGACCCAGGTGAGCGCAAGCGCATCAATTGCTTGGTCATCGAGCGTGAGAAATGCGTCTTTGGCTTTTTTCCGAAGTGTGGCTGATGCCTTGTTGCTTGGGCGGACATAGGCCACGGTCGTACCAATGAGAGAGTAATATCGACCGCAGAGCTGTTTCAATAATGCGATGGAGTACCTGACCGGCGGTACGCCGGGATCGAACTCCTGAGTCAGTTCCGCAAGATCGGTATCACCAAAATCCTTTGATAGAACTTCAATATGATTCTCGATGGTCTGCGCGTCGATGCGATCAAAGATTGGAAGGTTGTAGTCACGTAACACCGTTAGGATAGCGATATATAAATTGCGCGTCGGCTTTGGTTCAAAATTAATTTCTTTAAGCCGCTGTACAGCCAGTACGATTACTTGGCGAAAAATGTCCTGCTCAACTTCACGGGGAATATCCCGGGCAAGCCTTGCCGCCTTTTGCCTGCCGTCGGAGAAGAGGAGAACTTTTCGACCACCGTTAGGAAACTCCCGCGTCTCCTGTCTGGTGGCCGGCTGGGTCTCAAGTTGGGTCTTCACCAAGTTCGCGAACGGTGCTTCACCCTTCGTGACATGATCCATGATGCTTGACCGACCTTTCCGAAAAGCCGTGTCATTGCACACTGGACAGTCTTGGAAACGCAGGCCATTTCGTCCGAAGTTAGCAGTTGGGTCCGGCAAGTACACTTTGCGGAACCCATCCAGAGGCTTTGGCTCCTCGTAAAACAGTCGACCAGTTTTCACGTCCAACCATGCTTCGACGCAACTCTCTAACTGCTCGGGGTGCGGGTAGCCTTCTATGAGGATATCCGTTTCTATGAGCGGGGCCTGCCCCCCTTCTCTAAGCCGTCCGCTTGGACTGCTCCACACAAAATCCCCATGCGGCCCGGCAATGTAGCCGTGGAGAAACGCGCCACCGCATTCACGGTGCGTAAACAGCTCGAATGTCCGGGCGCCACAGTTGCACTCATCGTGACCGGTAGTGTGCAGGCGCCCGATCAAGGAATCCGGCCTGCCACCGGCGCGGCCATGTGCGCAGGTCGCATCGCAACAGGCATACAACCCCGGGAGACCTCGGAAGAACATGTGGAGGCGGGTTGGCAACAGCACCCGCCCATCACTCTTTCTCTTGGCGAAGCTGGAAACCGCCAACAGAGTCGCTGTCGCGTCCGACCACGTCTCGGCGTCTTCGAACAATTGCTCTTGAAGTTGATCCAGCTTGATTGCCTTGCCTGAGACGAGGTCGATCAGGAGTTCCAGTGGCCCGAATCCTGTTAAGACGCGAAACAGATAGTCCGCCAGATCGTCTTCCGCGCCCAGGGCCGGCCAGCCCAGATTGACGGCGAGGCTCGTCACGGCGGCCCGCGCGGCCGCCGGATCGGAAGCGCCGTTGTGGAACGCCTCTATATCAAATTGGCTAAGGGCCGCGCCGACCAGCTTATCACCGACGGCTTGGCCGGATCGATGTTCGCGTTCTCCGGTTATGAGTTTGAATTTCCGTGATGACTTTGTTGACAACCCGGTGAGATCCCGCGCAAAGGACACGATGGAGTTTCGTGCCTCCTCGCTGTCGCCGAGGCTCGCGCTGGTAAGAATGAACCTCACCCTTTCTCGTGCGACGCCAAGGCGCTCGACCAACCGCCTCAGGAGAAGCGCCACCTCGGCGCCCCCGGCTCCCCGATACATATGTGCTTCATCGAGAACAAGAGTGAGTTGATTGCGCTCGTCGCTGGCGAGCCAGGCACGCGTTTGATTGAAAATCGACCGCTCGATTGGGCGAACGAGCATGTATTCAAGCATGGAATAATTGGTGATGAGCAAATCTGGGCAATCGACTTGCGTTTCATCGCGGGTCATCAGTTCACGGTCCGATGATTGCGTCTTCAAACGCTTGTCCCAATGGCGCCGACGCTGAGGGCCTTTCTTGGTCTGGAGAGTCTCCTCCAAATCAGCGCCGTAGAACCTGACCATATCCTTGGCGGGCCACTGGCCAATCTTTTCCAACTCGGAGACTTTCGAAGGCGTCCTCAACAGTTTGATATAGTAACGCTCGAAAAGCGGTGCGATCCGGGCTGTGTCCTTTGCGGCGCTTCTAATGCCAGGGTAAGGCGTCCGTCCCGTATAGGTTCCGAAACGCACTGGCCGCCCACGTGCCTCCGAGATTATTTTGGAGGCATCAACATTACCCACCAGCCGCCTAATACGTGCGTTCTGGTCATTGACGAGCGCGTTCATTGGATAAAGCAGAATGGCCCGGCATCCGGGCATAGCGGCGGATTTCACGGATCTCACGGCTTCCATGACCAGTTCGCCGATTATCGGCATTAGGAAGCCTTCCGTTTTCCCAGAGCCTGTACCTGTAGCGACGATTAAGTCTTCGGAAGGTTCGGCGAAGAACGATTCCACCGTCTTGGCCTGATGCACGTAGGGGCGCTTGAAAATGCCGACATCGATCTGCGCAAGCGCCGAAAGGCATTTCCTCACCGGGTCCGGCAAATTGAGCGCCTGATACGGTTGCCCAAGCTCGTATACCGGCGTCGATTCGACGTATGGCGCTTGGCAAACAGAGCCGGCCTCTTCTAGCAGCAACCGGCGCTCCTGAATCGCAGCCTCATTGCGGATGTGATACTGCGCTTCCAAATAGGATCGAAGGCTCTCCGCCAAGCGGGCGTATGTGCCATGAACACCGTGATGTGCATTTGCGACCATTAGGCCCTCTCGATAATAGAGATATGCAGCCGCGCGAATGCGGCACGGACAAAAGGGAGTGCACTTATTTCAAATCTCAGCATTTGTTCTTTGACATTTCGCTTCCACCCAAGCGCAAGAATTTTCGACTCCGACGCGGGCAGCGTGAACTTCAAGTCGATATCGAAAATGCGGTCACGAACTTTCATTTCCACTTTACGGCAGGCGTTGCAACGAAGGTCCCAACCGAACCGAATGCGCGCGGCATCGTCGCGGCTGACTTTGGTGCTTTTGGAAAGGGCTAAGACGCCTTGCCGCCGTGCAAACAGACCGACGTAATACTGACGAGAGAATTCCCAACCCTTACCCGGCCTTGATCGGAACAAGCGAAGCTCTTGCGGCGAACAATTGAAATCATCAGGTTCGATCCAATAACCGCTCTTCTTCTGAGATAGAAGCAGATCAGGCGCATAAATTTCTGCGTATTGAATCTCGACATCGTGATCCGGCTGTAGGTTGCGCCCCAATCGAGCGAACGCATCTTTCATCCAAATGCCGAGTTCGTTCTCTTGTGGAAGCCAGCTATCCAGAGATTCAATTTCGTACTTTAGCTGTCGCACGGTCTCCTTCGGTACGAACCGGCTGGCCACGTATGAGGTCAACTCTCGCCGGGATTGGCCGAATAGTGAATGATATGGCGAGCCGCCTATGAGGAGGCATTTTATGGCTCCCTCTATCTCAACAAAGCGTGTCGGTGCTGGCAGCCAATAACCGTCGCCGATGTGGGCAATATCTCCAACTGTTTCCAGAGATTCGCGGAGGCGAGGCCAGTTGTCTTCAAGTTCGTGACCGGCTCTGGAGAACCACGGCACGACATTTCGGCGGACAGACGCCATTACGTTGGCAGTATGCACCGGATGAATGTCGACTGCCGAGAAGGATCTTAGACTGGGGGCCGATATGCTCGCGCGAATATGCTCCGCAGCCAGAGTCAGTGCGAGTTCCGACGCGGGCGCACCCATCTGATCGGCCAACCTATTTGCCCAATCAGGTTCCGCCCGTGCCGATAAGACAGCGTTCATTCGTTACCGCCGCTAGCGCTACCATATTCGTCCAACGCGCGCTTCAGCCGACCGTCCGCCTTCTTTCCATCGCAACGGCCTCCGTCAATCTCGGCGTCGAGTTCTCGGGCTTGCGGAGACCGCATGATCCAATAGGGCAAGAGCCAGCCGAATTGGAGTGACTGAATAGCAGTAAATTCGGAGCTTTCGTTCCGCAGCTGGGACAGCGCGCTGAAGGCGTCGTCAACTAAAAGTTCAAACCTGGGATCGCGTTTCCCGGTCGCCAGGGAAGAAAGCCTGCGGGTCTCCTCATAATCCATCGGTTTTGACGGAATCAGCCCAAATATTGCGGAAATGGCGTTCGGCGTAAGCTCGCTAGGATTGACGAGTTTCGTCCGCTTGCTGCGCCACTCCATCAGATCGAGGTCGAACACAGGCCCCAGGCGCAAATAGAGCTTTTCCAGCGGGAACGCCGCCGGCGAGTCGAGAAGCGTCGCGAACACGATCGATGCCGGCCGGCCATCGTCAACCCGGCTGGCCAGGAGATCCGCAATTCCGTCAAATGAAACAGCCATTGCGGCGCCATTCACATTTTCCACGATCACAGCAACTACAGCCTTGCCCGCGAGCGCCGGTTGGCTCCAAAGAGAACCAACCGAACGAGCCCATGGTTCATTGGCTCCCAGTGTTATTGGTACCCGCGCCACTGCGCTTCCCGCAAAAGACCTGGCGCACGCGGCTGCTACGTCCCGGGCAAACGCCCCCTTTAGAAATATTGCTTGCCGGACAGATACTGCTGCCAGAAGTTCTTGCGCAAAAATCTCCGCGGAAGACTTCGTTAGTCCCTCACCGTGCAAAGCCGCTTTCAAAGCAGTCAGTACGGCATCGATCGTGTCCAAGGGCGCAGCTTTGTTCGAACTTCGTGCCGCAAAATAAAACGGCCCATGGTTGGTATGGTCACCGGCTGGGGTAACGACGGGACTTTCCGTCTTGCGGGACGTTTCTAGGGCCGCCAACCTCGGTTCATATTCCAAAATGCTGAGGACATAATTTTCGGCATCATCCAGACGGAGATTCGTCTTTCTGTCTGCCTCCACCGCAGCTTTTACCATTTCAGATGTCGCCGTCTCGAGCGATCTGGTTTTTTCAGATTGCTGATCGATCAGGTTGGAGAGCCGACTAACGGTTTCAGAGAGCGCGCGCGCTTTCGCTGCTTCGCCTGGGATGGCAGCTTTTAACTCGGCTAAGTCTTTGGCGAATGCGACCAGCCCAGCCGAGTCGCCGACGGTCGGTGTCGGCGCGTCCTTCAAGGCTGTTTCAATTGCGGCAACACGCGCTTCTAGGTCGTGAAGGACTCCTTCGTCCTTTTGGAGGCGGGTCGGTAACTCCTTGAGAGCCGCCGTCTCCTCGATTTCACTTGCCGTCTTCGCTCTGCGCGCCGTCGCCAGCATTTCGCCAACTTCGTCAAACGGTGACATTGTGATGAACTGGACGAGCGTCTCCTGGTCCACTTCAGACGCGCCCGTAAAGGCGACGATTGCATCCACCATCGCCTTTGATAGGGAAGCGGAGCTATCATCTTCGACTTCAGTTTCAAGCGCCTCGAACAAGTTATCCGTGATGGTGGACGGTACGAGGTAGTGCTGGCTCCAGGCACGCCAGATTGCGTAGAGGCCGATTTCGTCTTTCGATCTCGCAAAAGACTTCGTCTGACTCCCCTGCGCGAGCTTGCGTGCCAGGGTCTGGAGTTGTCGCTCGACCGTTGCAGCGGTACCTGGTCGGAAACCCGAGACGGCCGGTAACAATTTCGCGATGAGTCTTAGTGCTCCAGAAGGCACTGACTTAAAATATTGCAGGATTCCCTTCTCGCCGACCTTTTCTAGCCGAGTCAAAGCTATCGGCGCGTAGGTTGGCCGGGGATTACTGCTCACGAGTAGCCCCCAATCGCACTTTTAGTTCATTCAACAATTGGTTCTGCCGAGCAACGGCGGTGGGATTTTGATTTGGTGCACCTACGGCCGCGACAATTGCCGCGTGGGACAAAGAAGCTATGCCGTAACTGGCTGATCCTTTGCCGGTGAACCGCAAATACCACTCTAGGCGCTCGCGGAGGCCTTTAGACAAAGCAGTGTGGGTTGGAATTGAATTTTCGGCGCTTGCCGTAAATTCACCGAAGCATCCGAAAATGAGGCGTACATCGACGGTTCGCTTTCGCAGCCATGTCATCAATGTGGCGATTTGCTCGTCATTTAGAGTAGAGGCGCGGTCGATGCACTCGAACCGCGCCATCTCCGTCCAACCGAGCATCCCCTCGCGGATGTTCAGCGTTCCGACTATTCCCTGGGGGATATGGACAGATAAGACATCGGCGTTACGGGCGCGAACTTGAGATAGAATGCCCCTAGCGGCAGCTTTGTGAAGCGCGATTTTGACCGGCCCGTTCGTCGTCCGAAACGCGAATTCAACGGCTTGCTCGGACTGCCGCCTCCGTTCGCGCAGGATTGGCTGCAACGTGCGCTCGCCCCAGGTCAACGTCAGCGGGTAATTGTCTAACTCCGAGGGGATTGCAATCGAAGCAACCCTCTTCTGATCCGCGCCGGGCCTTATCGTTACGGTTTGCTTCTCTATATGGGTTGCGATCGCATCCTCGGATCGGTCTTCATCACCCTCGTCCGCGAATCCTAAAAAAAGCTCACTTAACGACCCAACCGTGATGTTGCCGTCGGTATCGCGGTCGAGCGGCGGAGGATAAAGGATGCCCCATTGACGAGCGCCGGTGGTGATTGCTGCGCCAAATTGATCCCGAAGCCAAGCTTCGACTGTTTCGTCCTGATCCGTCGGAAGAGTGACGACCGCGGCGCACCAATCTCCGTTACCAGCTATGAAGTAATGGTCCACGGTATTCGGGATCGAATAATCAGGGTTTTTCCAAACGAAAATGTAATTATCACCCCAGGTTAGAATACCGATCTGGGAACGTATCTTTCCCGAGCCGGTGAACACATAGCCGTCGTTCGGCATAATCTTATCAATGTCCTGCTGCACCGCGGACTTGTAGTCGTGGTCAACCTCATCGCTGACCCATTTGATTCCATAGTGTCCACTGACATTAATTGGAACAAACTCTTGGCCAAGCGACAGTGTCGAAAGGCGAAGTAGCTTCAGCGGACCGAATCCTGTCTCGATCTTCAACTGGCCGAGGCCTACGAAAGCCTTAGGAATGACGATGCCAAACTGCCATCGTCTTCCGGTGTTTTGGACCCGCTCCATCTGGCCTTCTATCGCAATCGCGATGTAGGGAGCGGCGACTGCTTTGAGGCCTTCGCCGAACCGGCCAGTGCCATGCCCCTGGTCTGGCATGGGTTGAACGATTCCTGACCCAGGATGGTAAAGCGCACATTCGGGATTGGCCCGCTTGGACATGTGCGCGAAGTGCGGCACCCTGTATGAACCCGATCTAAGAAAAACTGGCTTATCGCAAACAGGACAGCGATATTGCCGCCCCGAGATTGCTTTCGCGGCGGGAATGTCCGGCGAATTTCTCGTGGTTCGGGCGAAATACATGGTTTTTATCCGCCGCTGGAGACGATGGCGCCACCGATCTGGGCAACGCGTGGCGAAAGTAACCGTTCAAATTGGCTGACTGTCCACAGCTTGTATTCTTGATTGCGCAGGGCTCGCCCCTCCATCCACCGGACGCGAGCAATTTCCCCGACCTCTTCGACAGCCTTCAGGTCGCGGCAGTACGCCCGGTTAACTTCGCCCCTCAGAACCTTTTCGGCGTTCGTCGCCAACTTGCAAATAAACACTTCTCTTTTAATTCCGTGCTTCAGAAGGTCCGAGTCAAATCCAAGCTTATCAAAAGCCGCTCGTATGGTGCGCAAGCGCCAGTTCGGACCTTCGCCGAATTTGTGGGCGTTGACGTATTCGTGATCCGTGTCTCTTAGGTAGTCACGCAAGCTAGCAAATAGAGAATTGGGAACGTGGAAGTGGCCCCACCCGCCTGTATAACCGATCGATTGAAAATACTGCTGTTTGCCCAACTTCAAACGATTGTAAACTGACGAACGCCCCAAAGAAGAACTGGTAGTCACGAGTACAAGCTGAGCGTGCTTCTTCTTTTTCGATATTATACCCCGCGTGTTAGCGTATTTTTTGGCGAAATCTGCCCGGACGTCCTTAGTGCGGATCAAACAAGCGATCAGCTTACCGCCGAGTAGAAAACTATAGGGCGGTACGGCACCAAGAACGTACGCGTCCATCACGTTTACAAGCCGCTTCTCCCTATCGCGCACGTCCCAGCCAATAAGTTCGTCGCGTGCCCCCAAATTGAAGACGGGGTCTCCCAGCGCAAGAAGCCCCATCAATTTCTGATTTGAGTCATCCCAGACCAGGTATCGCAAGCGGCGACCAAACCCTTCGGACACTGGCACCGACCAGGACAATGAAGCGGCACGGAAAAGGTCAGATTGCCAGGTACCGGCGTCGATGAGTTCGAGTCGCGGTTTTATCGCGGTGACGTCTATGTCGGTGCCATTGGCAAAGCATGGAAGAAGTTCGGGAAGATAATCCCTTAGAAATGGCTTCTGCTCCGCCAGACCTTCGCGGCGTTGAATGCGATGCAGCGCGCGGATGCTTTCCTTGCTGTCAACGGGTGCCAGAAGTTTGCCATCGCGGTCCCTTGCGAACCCCAATCGCTTGAGGTGGGATCGAACTCGACGTTTGAGGATTGCCTCCGGCGAGAATGCCGGGATGAAAGTTGCCCTGCCCATATGTCCCCGGAGCCTGTGGCCGTCTTCATTTTTTGCATTGGCGCAGGCCGTTTACGCTCCTCGTGCCCCGACCAGCCCTTGCTCCGAGCGCAAGGTAACAGCTTCGGCGGGGCGCGCAAGTCAGATGTAGAGTTTGTTATCGTAGTCTGAAAACTAGATTAGTGATAAATCGTTAGCTCGATAAAGCGATGTAATATCGGGGACGTCAATTTTTGCGGGCGACCAAAATGAACGTCTGCCTGGGTCAGAGGCAGGCGCTGCAGGCGATTCGAAAATCTACTTAATGTGTCTATCTTTCGCGTCAGCAGTTGAACCTCACGCTCGTAGATTTCCTGCTACAGAAAGGCCAGTTCTATCTCGCGGCCCGCCGTCGTTCGACACGACAATATAGCAAGCTTTCGAGAGCCACTTTCCGTCGGGGGGTCCGGGTATATTCCCTTCTAAAGGCGTCACAATCAAAGCGTCAGATAGTGCCGAATTAACCCGATAGCTTTGGGTTTGGCACAAAATAGATCCCTCGGTGCAACGGCAGCCATCTTCGTGAAATCGAAGTTCCACTGAAAACTCGAATTGGCACTCGCGCAGCGCAGCCGGCCAATCCTCTATACAAAAAAGGCCGGCGAGGCCGGCCTTTTCCCATTGCTGCGGGACATCTACCCGTCGAAAGGATCGCATTGGTGTACAAAGAACATCTCTTGGCCCTCCAGTCTGCGGCGCCGCTCTTCGGCGCTTCGGGGAGTGTATCCCACCAAGTCATTCACAGCAAATAAGTTATCCACAACCTCGGCATTTACGCCAAATTTACTTTTTATGAAACGGTACACCAGAGAGGATTTGCACGGCCGATTCGAATGCAGGCTTCTCGCGTTCCGTCAAAAAAACTGCTGCTTCTTCGTCTTTCAATTCACGGCGAGCTCGGGACTCGGCTAGCGCCCGAAGTTCAGTTCGCGTCTCGATAGCACACTCCAGAGCGCCGACGTCGTCGCCGATCGCGTGAAGTGCAAGCATCAAATTATCTCGCGTCTTAAAATAATCTAGATAAAGAGGAACATGAATCGATTTGAATTTCTTCATGGCGTCGCGAATTTCTTGGTCTGCATTTTCGCCGGCAAATTTGAGGTTCGCGAGATAATACAGGTTGTTCGACATCGCCTTGTGCGCGAACGTCGAATGCAGGGTTTCCAATTTTACGTCGACCGGCTCACTATCCCAACGGACCACTGTTTCAGTAGTGGCAGAAACCGCCAATCTCAAGCTCTTGCGCTGCGCTGCTTTCTTTCCCTTGCCAGCAGCTATTAGGGCGTGCCGCCAATGGCAAAATCCAAGATAGAGGGGAGCCGCCAATGACATCCAGTGATGCGGCCCCAAAAGCCCATCTTGCGGTATCTGCTTGATGCACTCTTTGAGAAACCGAGTTGCGTTTTGAAATCCGTCTTCGCTCTTATCCGAGGTCAAGATAATTTGGGCGAGCCGCAAACGAACCGTGGCATCAACGGGATATTTGACGGCCAACTCCTCGCAATAACGCCTGGCTATCGCCAGCTTCGACGGATCGCGCCGAGCCGAATAATAGCAGTTCGCCAGCTCCAGCTTCAGATAGTAATCAACGGTTCTGCTCTTGCGGTTCCGAATAATCTCGAAAGAGTCCTTTCCGATCTGGTTCATCGCCTCTTCGAACTTCACGGCGGCGGCCTCAAATGTGTCGGCAGCCTGGTCGATATCATCGGCGTCAGCCGCTGACATAAGGAGATCGTATGCGAATTCGACAGCCTGCGTGGCGTCTGTTCGCCCCTTCTTTCTCAATTTTTCGACTATCGCAACCTTATCGTCTAGCCGCGAAGTTGCAGACACCGCAATCGACGGTAACCGGTGAAGCCTTGTAAATTCGTACCCACTTTTGATGATGGACGCGTGTTGGCTACAACCGTCCACAAATGTCTTCAACGCGTTCAAATGCGGCTGCCACAATGATTTCAGTGCATCGTCTCCGTCTAGCACCGAAGTCTCACTCTCCCTCCTCGAATAGAGAAGGTTATGTTGGATTTCTCCCCAACCTTCCTCAAAAATGTCTCGAACCTGAATCTCAAACTTCCCGTCATCCAAAACTTGGCGCCGATCTGCAAAATCCATGACCAACGGCATCTTGCAGACAAGATGCACCGAGGAGTACGCGCTTTTCTTATTTTCCGGCGGTCTCAAAACCTCTTCGCGGTCTCTATGATTCACGACCGATGAGACTTTCGTATTCTCTAGCAAATCTAGCAACGTCCCCGTGATTGATAGGGGATCGTTCTGGGGCCGGTTCGTATAAATCATAAATTCAATGAGTTGAATGCTAGTGTCGGAGACAACGCGATTGAAGTCTTCCAAGGCGACGAGAATTTCCTGCACAACGCGAGGGATTTGATTTTGGTATAAGGTAACGTACCTACATGCCCAAGCATCTGTTACGTGGTCGGGATTATATTCCAAAAACTTCCTGTCATTTTTCTCCTTACCTTCGAGACGTTTCCGCTTCACTTTGTCGTAGATCTTGTTGGTGCCTTTGTGCCGATGCTTGAAGGTGTAGGTAAACTCGGGCTTCGCTAGAGGCGAAAGATATGGAAGAACCAAGGCCGAAACCTTCTGGGCTATTTCCGCGATTTCTCCGCACCTCGAAGCTAGAGGTGACCCTTCCAATATTGCCGCGGTGGTTGGAGCAGCATTCACTGCTGACATCTCGAATCCCCTATTGGTCGCATGAAAGCTGCAAGTTCGATGCGTCTTATCAATTTGGCTGCCCGGTAACGGTTACGCCACAATTCCTCCGGATAAGACGACCGAGGTGCTCTACATTTTGAGGGACCATGTAAGAATCGATCGTTGTCTATTGGGTAACGGTTATCAATAAGCAAAGCCCAACGATTTCTCTGGAGAGGCACGGAAGTTGATAGGCGTCGTCTCGCTCGATAGCTGGCTTTAAGTCGACGGCGTCAGGGCCGAGGGAGAGTTTTGCAGCGATCCGCGCTCTAATCGTTTCCGCTCTCAAAAACGCGCCGAATTCGCCTAATGATAGCGGCGTCGACCCAACCTTGTGTTTGGACGAGCTTGGCTGGACGAGATAGAGATTTGCGTGGTGCGCTACAATACCCTTCGCGACCAACCCGTCCAGAAATTCTGAAAGGTCTTGATCATCCTGTTGCGACACCGCGCCCGAGGTACCGTCGATCGTCAACGAGACGTTTTGGGTTAAATCGGGCACAATTGCGTCTGCGGGTTTCGGCTTTGGCACAGCCGACACGGCGTTAGTCAGAGCGGGGAGGGCCGCATTTGTGCGCGGCCGAATGCGTAGTGCTCGCATACGCGCGTTGGTGCGAGTAGCAGAAGCCTTCACAGCAGCTTGAATTTTAGCTCGCGTGACGACGAACACGTCTGCGACTTGCTTCTTGCGACTTACGCCACCCGCGCTTTCGGTAGGGCCATTTGATGCGCCGCTACGGGCCGGCCCAGCAACATCCTCGATCATAACGTTCGGGGCGTCCACGGCCATCGCAGGGCGAGCCGCCATCGCAGCGGGCGCTCCTACAGCGGCAACCGCCATCAAGTGTCCGCCGAAAGCGCCAGCTTCGTTGCAATGGAATTGTAAAATCGCCGCGGCAAATCGAGCACGTGCCAAAGTCACCCAGGTTTGATCGTTGGGAGCCGTCACCTCGTCCAAAAGACTTGGTACACCATTCAGCATTAGACACGTTGTAGGATCGGAATCGGCACTCTCCTTAACAATGCGGCCATAGAGCCACAGGAAAAAGCTTTGAGTGGGCTCGGAGTCCTTTATCCATAGAGCATCTTCTTGGTTGTTCGGCTGAAAAGGGCTTTGAGGCAACGCTCGAAGTACATTGCTGACTTGATCCACCTCATCTCTCACCAGTGGATTGGGAGGTAAGTCCCATGGTGTCTGCGGAGCGGTCCACGGTGTCTGCTCGAGAAAATCATTCAATGACTTCACAAACGGTCCGTTCTTTCCGGCGACGCCGTCACTGGCCACTTGGCCATTTGATGTGGTAAAGACGATGTGCATAAGCGGCAGGTTCTCCTCGTCGCGCATATTCGCAACAGAATTGCGAAACGGCTGCCGGTTTGGATCGGTGTAGAATTTTGATCCATCGACGACGGTGCGACATGCGTCAATAATCACGATTGGAGGATTGTCGGGGTTGTCAGTCGCGGGTATCCACGCAAGCAAATCAAACAGAGCCAGTGTTCGCATGCCAGAATCACCCGGCTGCAACTGATCGAAATCAGCAGGCAGCAAGAATGCATATCCGTCTTGCGTTTCAGCTCCGTGACCCGCGAAGTACACGACACCCTTTGGCTGGGCCGGCTTCGTCACGCCTTCCCAGGCTGTGCGGAACTGTTGGACGGCCAGAATCATGTCCAGCTTGCTGAGGTTGAGTAGGCAAACCACGGTGTAGCCGCGGTCCATCAATAGATCGTGCATCAATCGAGCATCGTTTGGCGGGTTATTCAGGACTGGAACATCGGGGTTGCCGTTGTCCTTCGTATAATCGTTGGCCATCACCAACGCGATGTGAACAATCCCAGATTTGGGAAGACTTGCCCACGGTTTGAAGACATCGATCACCGCGCCGTTTGAATCGACACTGGGATGCTTGCTATCGAAAAGGACGCAAGGAGTGGATGCGGACTGGGCGCGGCTTTCCCCTGTTTCGAACAAGGCAGTGACAATGGCGACGGCACAGATGAGAATTCGCCAATTCACGATTCTTCATCCCTTGATTTGTGCGTTGAAGGTTGTTTGCAACCAGTTCGTGACGGCGGCTGAGGTGACGAGCGAATAGATCCCGCCAGCTCCGCAAGACGATGACGAAGCGCCGTTTTGGTTCGCCGGCGTCCCGCGCGACGTAATCCCGATTGTATAGAAACTCGTTTGCCCACCCGAGACCACGCTAGCGTAGATCGGGCCGCCGCTATCCCCGCCGCAGGTGTCGGGCGTGGGTCCTTGCACCTCGTGCAGTGGCCGTCCGGCGGCAACGAGTTCATCCAATTGTTTTTGCGTTGCGCAGGCGTATTGCTGCGCCGCCACAGTAGTGCAACTCGGCGCGACCACTGCGATATCAGCGAAAAGACGATAGCCCTGCCCCGTGCCAAATCCGTCCGGCGTGACGGCCGTGAATCCGTATCCTACCGCCCGCACAAAGAAATCCCTGGTTCCACCCGGCGTTCCCGGTGGCGGTGACATCCAGTTGGCGAATTCGGTCGCCCCGAGGATCGGTCGCGCACGACCGAGATTCGGATCGATAACCGCGTCTGTGAGTAACACCGCGATATCCCGACCTGCGACGGCCTTTTCAACGGCCACCCGATAGACGTCTATATCCTCTCCGACAGCCCGCACAGGACAGGGATCAACATTGTAGAGAAATGTGTGCTGTCGCACGAGATAGGCTCTATACGCGCCCTGCGTGAACATCGCTTGTCCAACGCGAACCGTTTCAGAACTGGACTCGCACACGCAATGCGCGGCTGTTAAAATGGCGGTCGACGAATTTGTCGTTCCAATGATCTCGCCGGAGCAAAAGTCATTGTTCGCCTCGGGTACAATTCCCACAATTCCAACCACGTCGAGCGCACTCGGAATGGGTAGGCCACCAATGACTCGCGAGTCACCGGCACTGAGGGTCAGCGGCGGCGTGGGCGTACCGATTGCGGCTGGCGGAGTTGAAATGCTTTGTGCCTGCAGCTGAAACAAACGCTGAAGATTTGCCGCGAATTTCGAATTCGACAGAATATTTGGATCGGTAGTTGGACTGAATGGTAGCGCATCGTTCGGGTCAATCAGCGCCGGCCTGTTCGACTGAAAGCTGCGTTGCAATATGTCGACATAAGCTTGGTCTGGAACCGTCAGATGCCGAGCGGCCAAATTGGCGTCGGCGGCGGCGAGCGCCTGCTTGCTGGCTTGCGCATCTTGGTCGAGTTGCCTGCTTGCGGGCGTGGTGATCCCACGCCCGCCCGGAAACGGATTAAGGCTCAGGAAGTCGTCGTCTGCGCTAGATGCGTTGGACCACGCCAAGACGATAAGCAGTACAACAAGTTTTGCGCGCATCGATATGCCCTCTTATGTGCGCGTTCACTTGCTGGGAGGCGCGGCATTGTCGCCGCCAGGCACTGAATTGGTGTACGTGATGGTCTGGGGTCCTGACGGAGATTGCCCAGCCGCAGGCGTGCAGGGCGCAGTCTGCGGACCTGACGCGCAGAAGAACATGACGGCTGTAAACGGCATTTTCCCCGCCCGTGTGTTGATCTCATATAGACCCGGAGGAAGAATATCGCCACTCCAAGCGGACGCACCTTGCTGACCTTTTTGCGCTGAACCTTTCGATATTCCAGCGACCAACGAGCTCAAATAAGAGCTGCTACACTTCGAACCAGTCCCCGTTGCAGAGGAGAATGGAAGATTGCCTGCTCCAATCTCTTCTCCGATTTGTTCGCAACCGGTTGCGGTCGTGAGGTCCGCCGCAGTTCCCGCGCGCGTCAACGCCGCCGCGCCGCCAGTTGATGCAGTCTTTGCGGTGCCCAACACACCAGAGGCTATGCTTTGAACCGTTTGCAGGACATTCGATCCGCCGCTATCCACGCTTCCATTCAATGTGGAAAGCATCCAACCGTCCTGCAGTGTCGGAGAGAAGGACGTCGTGCCAAACATTCCAGACGTCACCTGAAGCGCCATGGGTTGGTCGAAGTCCGGTAGATAAACGAGCTTCATCGAGTACTGCGCCATTGATGCTGCAAAAGATAAGTCCGATGCTTGCGCGGTCGCCGGCGCCGATTGCGGCGCGCTACCGTCGCCGGTCTTCTTTCCGCTTGCGTCCGAACTGCTCGCTGATCCCGATCCGGTTCCGCCAGAGCTGTGGGAAGAGGCCGCTCCCGACCCAGTGCTGCCACTTCGCGTGCCGCTCTTGGAGGTGCTCTTGCTTTTGCTTTTGGTAGCGCCGCCAGTGGTTTGGCCAGTGGTTTTGCCGTCTTGCGATGAGGCTGCAGGAGCCGGTAATGCCGCGACCAATAGGTAAGGCTTCGGCACATAATACCGAATTCCATGCGCTTTGTTTGGATCAGCTGCGAGCGTATCGGCGTTCAAAGGTATGGCGTCGATCTGTGCGCAGGAACACAGGAGCAAGCTCGCCAGAGATACAAGGATACCGTGCTTCATGTTTGTCCCCATCGTTGAATGATAAAAATCAGATCCGATCGTCGCGAACAGAATCCAATTGCGACGCTTGAATTATGTGCTCATGCGGCCTCTGCTTGTGGCAGCACTTCCAAAACAGGTCCGCGATACCCATATCGACGGCGACACTCTCGCAATGTGGCCGGAGTAATCTTGAAAAGAATGGCGCCGATCAATTGGCCGTCGCATTCCTGGAGATGACCCAAGGACTCAGCGCCCCAACCAGCGGACAGCATCACAGTCAGAAACTGTCGATGAGAGATGCACGTGTAGCGCTCAATGCCGAACAACATCGCGTACTCGACGGCCGCACTCCACATGCGGTTCATCAGTTTGACGGCGTCCAACTTTCCCACATCCGGCGAAACGCAAAATCGCGTAAGCTCCATCACGTCTTCTCCGACGGGCAATTGGCCGGAGCAGAGATGAGGAAAGACGTCCCTCAGCAGATGGGCTTGCGTACTCGCCAAGAGCCGCAGCGATGCGAGGTGCTTTCCTGTTTCGGGCTCGCTCTCGAGCAAATAAATTGCATCGGCACCGTCGAACTGGTCGATTTCATACTTTCCGTCAACCACAGGAACGCGCCACTTCAAGATATCCACAAACACCCGCTTGCGATCCCGGTGCATCTCATCGATCTGAGCGACGTACTCGGCGCGGTTTGAAGCAGTGACGATATGGACCACGGAACGCTCCAGCGAATGCGCGGGAGACAGCTTCGAGTTGTTGGACAGGCCTGCCAATTCCCCTAATCAGGGGATAAGGGCGCTCTCTTCAAATGGTCCAATGTGGAGACTTAAGTCGTCGCTTATTTGCCCCGACGCAATTCTCGCCGCACCACGATTTGCTCGCCTCACGCCGCGGCAAGCCCCTGTCGCTGCTTGAGTTGCGCGATGAATTCCAAATGTTCGGGAGGAAGTGCGTCTACGGCCGGCAGATAATCGTTTGGCACACCGCGCAACAACACGGACGGGCACTGCCCCTCATAATTGCCTAGGTTAGGCCGATGGACGGCGTAGCCAACGAGTCGCGCGAGCTCCGGCGAGAAATTTCGCGCGATCTCAGGGGGATACACAAGCCACTGATTCTCAAAAGGCTTCAGCCAGCCCAGGCAATAGCTGATGATCATTCCAGATCTAGGCGCCAGACTGCGATTGGCGCCGCCGGCGTGCAACGTCGAGCCTAGAAATATGAGAGCCGACCCGGGCTCCATTTCCGCCGCGACCGCAGTGTCACGCGACAGAAAATAATTCTGTTGATCCAGATGGCTTGCCGCCCAAATGACGGTCGCGCCATTCTCCCGGGTGAAAGGGCTGAGCGGCCACATGACATTCAAAAGATATTCGACTTCTCCTTTAGGCCCGCGCCACATGTCCTGATCGCGATGAGCCGGCTGTTCCTCCGCACCTGGGTGCAATTCGATACCCTGTGTCAAATTGAGTTGCAGGCAGTCGCAATATGGTCCGAGGATGGCTTGCGCAATCGCCAGCATGAGGGGGTGACGAGCGAACGCTTCGCTATGCGGGGATCGTTTCAGCAGGGCACCAAATCGTTTCGTCGAACGGCCGTAAAAGTCGCCCTCGCAATAGGGAGTCTCGCGAAACCGCTTGCGCAAATCATTGTGCAGTGCTTCGACAAGGCTTTGCGCCACGAGGTTCGGAATGATGCAATAACCCTGGCGTTTGAGCGTCGCGACCCAAAGATCGCTGTCTCCAGAAATGTCCTCGGCCGCGACATCCATTGCAAGCATGCTAGTCTCCTATTCGCGGAACCGTGGCTTGGAGCCATTAGGTGGCGCGCCCCGCGGAAAATTCCAAAACGGACATTTGACAGGCCAACCGATCGCGAGCCTCGCGCAGTGCGCGAGATGTCGGCGTGAACAGCAGTGCTCCCACCGATGCACCGGCGATCATTTGCGGCAGGCCTAGGGGCTTCGCATCCCAGCCTGACGCCATAAGTTCGGGCAATAGGTGGATCGGCGTCACACTTATGTAGTGGCGAATGCCCTGAAAGACGCCGAACTCTGCAATTGCGATGCGCAATTGGGTGCGCAGCCGCGATTGATCCTGCAACGGCACGTCTGGTGACACGCAACAGCGCGAAACCTCCCAAATGTCGGCGTCTCTTGGGACGGCCGCTTCGCAGAGATGCGCGTACACGGTCGTCAGCATATGCGGCCGCGTCGTCGGCAATAGACGGATGGACGCCAGATGGCGGCGGGTCCGCCGATCTGACTCAAGTAGATAGATCGTATCTGCGGCGTCAAAGCTATCGATGTCGGGGATAACATCGGCACCATGGCTTTTGCACCTGTCGGAACCGCCGAATGTCCGCGCGCGGTCGCAATGCATGCGATCCAACTCTGGGTAAAAAAGCGGCCGGTTCGCGGCATCGACGATATGGACCACGATTAGGTATCCCGCCTTTGCAGGGGAGATTATCGACCCGAAAGCGCCCGGCGCCATTCCCCTATTCGGGGGATGGCGTCATCGACGAATGACGTCCTGAAAGGCGAGCTGGTTGTCGAACAGCGTGCGCACCACCAGTTGCGTGCGCGTCGCGACGCCGAAGCGGCGTTTTGCGGCTTCAATATGCTGATGCACCGTTTCGGCGCTGATCCCCAACAATTGCGCTGCGTCGCCGTCGCTCTTTCCGCGTGCAACCAACACGACACAATCGAGCTGCCGCGAAGTCAAAGCTGGGGTCACAACTCGTTCTCGCGCTCGCATGCCGCCGGCGGGACTGCGCACCAGTCTGCGGGCTGCTTCAAAGGCAAAGCATCCGATGTACTGGGCGGCTGGCAGTGGCGCGTCGCTCAGCAAAGCGCCTGCGCGAACGGCAAAGGAGCAGGAACCCGCACATTCGCCTGGGATGTGCACAGGTACCGTAAATCCATCGCCTAGACCTGCCCGCGACGCTTCGAGCAAAATCTGTTCTTGCCGCTTCGAAAGCGAAAGAAGTGTTGGCACAGCTGACCAGCGGAAGCCGGCGACCGACGTCTGGCAAGCCATTAAGACCGGGTCATCGGAAATATATTCGCGAGCACGCACGGTCGCCATCCAGGCTTCCGGATAATTTCCGATCTGAACAAGCTTTCCCTTCACCACATTGACGTGATGGCCGAGTGCGTAATACTCAAAACCAATTTCCCGGACTGCGCTAGCCAGCAGCCCACTCAATTCTTCGATTGTACAGACTTCATTCGCCGCGCGAGCGAACGTCTGAACGTCGCGAAATTGCCCCATCCCCCCACCCCAAATGGCAATGGAAACTTTCCGGAGCCCGCCCGAAGACCCGATCCTTGCCTGTCACTATCTTTAACCATATCTATGCTGCGCGCCAAGCACGATTACTGGGATTTGAACGCATTGGGTGGACCGAATTTGCCGCTGTTAAATCGACCTCAGTCAGGCGCCCCTCGACACGTTTTTGTAAATACCTGTTACCTTGTGTAGATGAAGGTCGATTACAGTCCGAGTATTACGCTCACGTCATGCGCTTCGGTTTGGTTTGGTAGCGGACTTTGGAAGTACCTCTCACATATCGACTTGGCCGCGTTGCAACCCTACAGTTCCGTTGCCCACTGGTGCGGCTTTCGCAACCGGGGCGTCGACGCTCCCTTTCAAGGGAGTTGTTCGATGTATCCCAAGCAAGTCGTATCGAAGAAGGAGCTAAGGACCGTCTGTGGCATTCCGTACAGCCCT